>JYMV01037390.1_pt1 | contig 10752 bp, 9 predicted proteins | sample 338911 | NCBI WGS metagenome assembly JYMV01 (sample SAMN03354496, study PRJNA234377) | hydrothermal vent metagenome | biome: Deep sea; feature: Hydrothermal plumes at the Eastern Lau Spreading Center, Western Pacific Ocean; material: Seawater | place: Tonga | collected 2009 | depth 2000 m m
GTTCTAAATTGCCCGTTTCAACTAGTTCTCGCATTTGCGCTTCAGTGCCAGGAGAGCCTCTAAAAGCATCTCTTCTATGAATTAAAGTTATAGAATCAGCTATATCAGCTAATTCAACTGACCAATCTAGAGCGCTGTCTCCGCCACCAAAAATGATTAAGTTTTTATTCTGATAGTAGCTTTTATCTTTTACAGAGTAAGCAACTCCATTATTAAGAAATTTATCTGGGTCTATAATGTTAGGAGGTCTTCTTGGTTCAAATGACCCTCCACCAGCAGCAATAAAAACATTCGTGGCTATAAATTCAGTGTTTTCGGATGTTACTACTTTCCATTTTTGAATCTCATTTTTTGAATCTATTTGATTTATTTCTTGGACTCGCTGATTTAAATGAAGACCATATTTAAAGGGTTTGATTTGCTCAAGTAGGGCACCTATGTGTTCTTCAGCTGTTTGATAAGGAACTCCAGGAATATCAAAAATGGGTTTGTCGGGATATAGCTCAGCGCATTGACCCCCAACTCTATCTAGGTTGTCTATTATCTGGCAATTTAATCCCAGTAATCCAGCTTCAAAAACAGTAAAAAGTCCAACAGGTCCTGCTCCTATAATTAGAATATCAGACTCAACTCTTTTACTCATATTATCTTACCCTCATACCAGGTATAGCGCCTTTATCTGGTGAAACAATAAAGATACCAATATCGTCATCTCCGGCCGCTAAAATCATACCTTCTGAGGTGCCAAACCTCATTTCTCTAGGCTTAAGGTTATTAACACACACAACTAACTTATCTTTTAATTTATCAGCTGAATAGGCTTTTTTTATGCCAGCAAAGACCATCTTTTTACCTAGGTCTCCTAAATCAAGTTCAAGCTTAATTAATTTATCCGCTTTTTCTACCATCTCAGCGTTTATTATCTTGGCTATTCTTAAATCGATCTGCATAAAATCATCAATATTTATCTCTTCCATTAGAACTCCTTTGATTTTTGTTTTATTTGTTCAATTTGTTCTTTTTCAATTCTAGTTAGAAGTGGTTTATAAGTTAAGATTTCATGATTTAAAAGAAGTTCACTCATCTGATTCCATTTTGGTTCTTCTATGTTAAGAAAGCTATAAACCCTAGAGCACAAGTTGGGGACAACAGGATTGAGCATAATTGTTAATAATCTAAACAAATTTAATGCTGTGGTACATACTGACTGAACAAGGTCTTTATTTTTTTCCTCTTTAGATAAAATCCATGGCTCCATCCTGTCAATATATTGGTTAGCTTTATCTGCTAAAACCATTATTTCTCTGATTGCTTTACTAAATTCTCTTTTTTCATACGTTTCAGAAATTAGAGAAGCATGATCTAAGAAATCTTGAACGATAGATGCCTCATGTAAGTTACTTGATAGCTTATTGTTGAAGTCTTTATTAATAAAATTTGCTGTTCTACTTCCTATATTTATGAATTTACCGACCACATCAGAATTTACGCGTTGAAGAAAGTCATCAAGATTGATATCTATATCACCTACACCAGTTCCTAACTTTGCAGCAAAATAATACCTTAAGTATTCAGGATCAAGAACTTGATGGTAAGTTTTAGCTAAAATAAAAGTTCCTCTAGATTTAGACATCTTTTCTCCATTAACTGTCAAAAATCCGTGTATGAAGACACCATCTGGTTGACGAAATTCAGATTTTAGCAACATCGCTGGAAAGAATAGGGCATGGAAATACATTATGTCTTTACCGATAAAATGATAAAGCTCAGCTGATGAACCTGGCTTCCAATAATCATCAAACTCTTCAGATCTATTTAATTTATCCAGATAGTTTTTGTGACTGGCTAAATAACCTATTGGGGCATCAAGCCATACATAAAAATATTTATTATTATAGCCAGGAATCTTAAATCCAAAGTATGGGGCATCACGACTTATATCCCAATCTTTGATTTCTCCCTCAGTCCATTCAGATAACTTATTTAAGGCTTGAGAAGGTACTTGTGATGTATTTAGCCATTCTTTTATCTCTTCCTTTAGAGAGGATAACTTGAAGAAGAGATGTAAACTTTTCTTTAATTCAGGTTTCGTGTTGGTAAGTACAGATACGGGATTAATAAGGTCAATTGCAGAATAAGTTGAGCTACAAACTTCACAATTATCTCCATATTGCTTATCAGCTTCACAATGAGGACAAGTACCTTGTACATATCTGTCTGAAAGAAATAATTCCTTTTCTGTGTCATAGAGTTGTTCTATTTCTTTCTCTTCAATTAACCCTTTATCCTTAAGACGAGAGAAAATAGTTTCAGAATAAAACTGATTCTCATCACTGTGAGTAGTGTGATAATTGTCGTGACTTATATTAAAGGCCTTAAAGTCTTCTTCATGACTTATCCTGACCTCTTCAATTAATTTTTCTGGCGAAACTCCTTCTTCTTCTGCTTTAAGCATTATTGCAGTGCCGTGTGCGTCTTCACCGCATATGTAAGTACAATTATTACCTTGAAATCTTTGATATCTAACCCATATATCTGATTGTATGTGTTCTAATAAATGTCCTATGTGCAACGGTCCATTAGCATAAGGAAGTGCATTTGTTACTAGAATATCTCTTTTAGAATAATCTTTAGACATGTTGCGAAGATACAAGCAAAGCTTAGAATGTTAATTAAATACTATTATAACTTACTGGTTATAAGCTAATGAGCAATAAAAGACCCAATAAAGAGGCTATGGCTAGAGTTCCTGAAACTTTAAGGAGGGTAAAAAACATCATTGGTGTTTTTTCAGCTAAAGGTGGGGTTGGTAAATCAGAGATTTCACTTAATTTAGCTCTTAGTTTAGCTGATAAAGGATACGCTGTAGGTCTTCTAGATGCAGATATTTACGGCCCTAGTCAGCCAGTGCTACTTGAAGCCTCAAGTGAAGAAATTGATGTTAAAGATAATAAATTACTTGTTCCTTTAAATAAAAAAGGCATTAAGTTTATTTCCATGGGTTTAATTGCTCGAGATCAAAAACCTGTAATCTGGAGAGGGCCTATGGTCAGTGGAGCTGTTATGCAATTGATGTCTCAAACCGATTGGCAAGAACTAGATTACTTAATAATCGATACTCCACCTGGTACCGGAGATGTACAGCTAACTTTATTGCAAAGACTGCCTTTAAATGGAGCCATAGTTGTAACCACTCCTCAAGATGTCTCAACTTCAGACACCAGAAAAGGCATAGAAATGATAAAAAGATTGGAATTGCCAATTTTAGGTCTAATTGAGAACATGAGTTTTTTTAAGCCAAGTGACTCTAAGAAAAAGTACTTTATTTTTGGAAAGGGAGGAGGTCGGAATCTGGCTACAGAATATGGATTAGAGCTTCTCTCCGAAATACCTCTCCTTGAAAAGAAAGAATTTGTCATACTTTATGAATTAAATGATTACAAATTAATTTTTGATTCCATTGCCAAGAAGGTAATTAAAAACATGGAAATAGTTAAGAAATCTGTTAGCCAAATTATCCCTCAAAAAAAAGTATGAAAAAGCTACTTCCTCTATTGATAACACTTCTTTTCAATCCTTTTCTGATTGCAGAAAATGATCCGTTCGAAGAGATTAACAGAACAATTTTGAAGGTTAATAAAGAACTAGATAAGGCCATTGCAACACCCGTAGCTAAGTTTTACCAAAAGATCACCCCTGATTTTATTGAATTAGGTGTCTACAATTCTATTTCTAACATTGATGACGTTAATATTTCTTTAAATAATATTTTACAGGGAAAGATTAAAGATGGTCTATCAGATATGGCAAGATTTACTGTTAACTCCACTCTTGGTCTTGCAGGTTTTATAGATGTAGCTAGTAAGATGGGCCTAAAAAAACATGATGAGGATTTTGGTCAAACCTTGGCATTATGGGGAGTGCCCCACGGCCCATATATTATGCTTCCAGGATTGGGGCCAAGTAGTTTACGAGATACGATTGGGATGATTCCAGATGCTTTTTTAAGTCCTTCAATAATAATAGACCATGAACCTACAGTTTATAGTCTTAAATTCCTGGATCTTATAGATACTCGAGCTAGGTACTTAGGGTTAGAAAGCTTAATTATGGGAGATGAATATCTTTTTTTAAAAGATGCGTATTACCAGAATAGGGAATATGACGTTAAGGATGGAGAAGTTGAAGATAACTTTGATAGCTTTGATGACTTTTAAAGGCTTCCTTTCACATTTAATTTTTGTTGAATAAAGTCGCTGTGACTAACATAAAGAAGATCAGAGATTTTTCTTATTAAATATTCTTCATATTTATCCAAGTGTTTATCAGCGAAAGCTATAGCCCATAGATTTTGAATTAATTTAAGCTTATCTTGATAATCACATAAATCATTTATTAGCCTTGTGTATTCATATAAAGAAGTTGATTCAGAAACTTTCTTTTCAGATTCGCTTATTAACTCATCTAAATCTTTTTCATCTATCTCGTACACTTCTCTTAATGTTTTTTTCATTGAATCTATTTCTTCAGTGTTAAATACTTTATCAGCTAGAGCTGTTTCAATTAAAAGAGCTGCACAGGCATTATTAATAATGTTTTTTTCTTTTTCTTCTTGGTTTTCTGAATCAGAAGATTGATTCCCAAATTCAGAAATATACCCTTTTATTTTTTTAAGCATCTTTAACTTAGTTGATTAGCAATTTGAATGAGTTTTTTTTCAGGCCTCTTAAAAGTGTGTAATCTAGCAAGACTTGATCTAATATTTTTAGCAAATTTAGTACCTTTAGCTAATCCCATGAAGTGTTTACAGACAAACTGTATTTTTTCACCAGAATTATTTTGTTGCATAACATATGGGATCATTTCTAAAAGAATATCCCTTTTGGTCTTTAAGGACTCAGGAAGTCCGTAAATCAAGGGGTCTACTTTTAAAAGTTGATAAGGATCTTCATAAATATTTCTACCCATCATGACTCCGTCTACAAATCGTAGATGTTTTTCGCTATCCTCTATTTTCTCTAGTCCACCATTTATAATAATTTCTAAATCTGGGAATTCTTCTTTCAGCCGATAAACTCTCTGATAATTAAGGGGGGGTATATTTCTATTTTCCTTAGGACTTAGACCTTTAAGCCAAGCCTTGCGAGCATGAACAATAAAAACCTTGCAGCCTGAGTCACTTACTTCTTTGATAAAGGCACTTAAATCTTTATCTTCATTCATATCATCAACTCCTATACGACATTTTACTGAGACAGGAATTTTAACTTTATTCTTAATAGATTTAATACATTGAGCCACTAACTTAGGATTTTTCATAAGAACTGCACCAAATTCTCCATTTTGGACTTTAGGGCTTGGACATCCAATATTTAGGTTTATCTCATCATATCCAGAGGCTTCAGAAATAATAGCAGAGTCACCTAATTTTATCGGGTCATTACCGCCTAATTGAATACCCAGTGGGTGCTCGCATTCATTGAATAATAAAATGTCTTTTTTATCTCCATACAGAAGCGCATTCACATTTATCATTTCTGTATACAAAAAAGCTTTTTTACTAAGACTTCTTAAAAAGAATCTTTCATGGCGATCAGTTCTATCCATCATAGGTGCTACACAAAATCGTCGGTTCATTTTTATATTTATTTAAGAAGTTCTAGGGAAGGGCGTAGCGTAAAAATCAAAGAAAAAGTACATAATGATTGTACAAATTACTAAAGTTAGAATCATCACTGGTAATCCTATCTTAGCCCATTTTAATGGAGTTATTGCTAGATCCGGATTGTTTTCTTTTTTAGCCAGTCTTTCTGAAACAGTCACTATGTATACATTAGCTGTTGAGCCAATATGAGTGCCATTTCCCCCCATGCCAACACCTAAAGCTAATGCCCACCATAAAGGTGTGATGTCTATGCCTTGCGCTTCTAAAGAAAGAAGGATCGGTATCATGGCTGCAGTAAAAGGAATATTATCGATAGCAGCAGACATAAAAGCAGCCACCCACATGAGAACAATTGTTGCTAGAAGTAGATCTTGTTCAACGAAACCAATAACAAATTGACCCAGGTATTGCAGAAAGTGACTACCTTCAACTCCGCCTACAATTATAAAAAGAGAAATAAAGAATATGAGTAAAGGCATTTCAACTTCTCTCATTACTTCTTCCATTTCAACGTGCTTAGCTATAAGAACTAAGATGATTAGACCTGCTCCTGCTACCATCCAAGGTTGCCAATGAATGGCATCATGGCTGATAAAGAGAACAACCAGTAACCCCAAAACAGCTAAAGATTTTGTCCATAGAGATTTATCTTTGTAAGGTATATCTTCTTCAAAAGTTCCCTCTGGAGTTATAGAAAGATCTTTTCTACATAAGAATTTTAGTGCAAACAAAGTTCCTATCCAGGCCACTAAAACTATGCCCCCCATGTGTTTTAAGAAAGTCATAAAGCTTATTCCTACAGCACTACCGATCATTAGGTTAGGTGGGTCACCTACTAGAGTTGCCACTCCCCCTGTGTCTGATAAAAGAGCTGCTGCCATAAGATAAGGAATAGGGTTAACTTTCATTTTTTGAGCTATTAAGACTATTAAAGGACCAAAAATTACCACCGTAGTAACGTTATCCAGAAGCAGTGAAAGAAGGGTTACAGCAGTACCCATAATGACCATTAACAAAAATTGTCTTCCCTTAGCAAATCTTCCTATTTGTGCCGCTAGTCGCTCAAACCCCCCGGTACTGACCATTATTGCCACTATAGCCATCATGCTTGCCAGTAAGAATATGACGTTCCAGTCAATCGCTTCGAATGCTTTATCAGGACTATAGAAACCATAATACTGGCCCACTAATATCATTGCTCCAGCTCCAGCCATAGCAACTTTACTTCTATGGAAACCGTGGAGAGTTTCAGTAAAAATTAAAATAAAACTTATAGCCAGAACAATTCCTGAAACTATCATTCCTTCATTTAAATAGATTGGTTCCATACTTTTCTTGGATTAAAAGATAATTTTTTTTAAGTGTTAAACTGTATTTTAATCGAATATTGTTAAATTGAAGACAAGATAATAAATGATAACGCTCAGTTCAAAAACAACTTTTGTTGTTGAAAACACGGATACCAAGCAACTAGAGAAAATTTATTTGGTTGTTAAAGGTGAAGACCTGCTTATAGATAGCGTCAGTCAAAACTTAGCTTTAATAGATAATGACCAATATAAATGGTCTGGAATGGCAGTAAAGACAGAACATTTCATTGGCTACTTAGACAATAATTCTTTGTATGCACTTGAATTAGATAATGAGTCTTTGCTTATACCTGAAACATCACTAAAACCATTTCGAACTCTTTTAGGAATAATACCTGATACCTATTTTGGAATTTGTTCTAGAAGTATTCAGCTTGTTGAATGGAATAGGAAAAATAAATATTGCGGTACGTGTGGGTCTGAAACTTCACTACATTTAGTTGAAAAAGCTATGTTTTGTAAAGATTGCAATAATCTAATTTATCCTAGAATTTCACCCTGTATTATTGTTTTAGTTACTGATAATGAAAGACTATTGCTCGCACATAATAAAAACTTCCCTACTAAAATCTTTAGTACCTTGGCAGGCTTTATAGAAGTAGGAGAGACTGTAGAGGAGGCAATACAAAGGGAAATATTTGAAGAAGTTAGTATCAAGGTAAAAAATTGCCAATATTATGGAAGCCAATCTTGGCCTTTCCCAAGCCAACTAATGTTGGGTTTCCATGCTGAATATGAGGAAGGAGATTTGAAACCAGATGGAGAAGAAATAGATATAGCTGAATGGTTTCATTATCAATCCTTGCCTGATGTTCCACCGGGTAGAATTTCTATTTCAGGAAGACTTATCGAGAGTTATGTCAATAAATTAACAAAAAAAGATTTACCGGGCTTTACCTAACCTTTATTTCTTGGATCATTAGAAGCTCGTCCCCAGTCTTTGGCACTTTTTTTGCTTTCTTGTTTAGGGACTTCAAGATTTTTATTTTCTGTAAGCGCAGAGATTTCAGAAGTTTCAGCTTTCTCTTTTGTTTTTTTAGGCTCTATTTTTTTAGTCTTTTCCTTAGCCTCAACAACTTTAGTGCTAGGCATCTTTTTTGGTTTCTTGTTTTGAACTGGATCTGTTTTTATTTTCTTTTGGGGCTTAGCATTTTTGAAGTCGTTCTTTTGATTTGTTGCTTGCTTACCCGCTCCTTCTTTAGGTTCACCTGATCCTTCTTTTGTTTGGCTTATACTTTTATTAGTTTTACTTCTGTTATTAGAACCTCTTTGAAGATTTCTATTATTTTCTTTTGGTTTAAAGTCTTTATTAGCTCTTCTTTGTTTATTTGGACCTCTTCTAGGTTTAGGCTTAGGTTTAGGTTTAGGTTTAGAAGGAGGTACTTTCTTGGGTTGTCCTGTCAAGGTTTCTACAATCATAGAAAGGAACCCCTGACCTTTTCTTCTGGGCTTTTTGTTCGGAGTTATGCTTACAGCAGCTTCTTCTAAACTTTTCTTTTTAAGAGCAGAATCTAATTTACTAGAAGTTCCTATTTCGTCTTGTATTTTGTAACTAGTTTCTCCTCTTGTTTTGTTATCATCTGATCTTATTCTGGTTACCTCAAATCTGTTATCTGATCTAGTCGGATCAGACACTACAACTACTCTTACACTAGTTCTTTCTTCAATTTCATTAATTCTGGATCTGCGTTCATTCAACAGAAAGACTGACATGTCTGAAGACACTACAGCCCTAACTTCACCGCTTTTCTTTTTTCCAGCTTCTTCCTCAATTAATCTTAAAACCGCAGTTGACAGACTTCCTATATCTTGAGTCCATCTTTCCTGAAGGGAAGGCCTTAATCTTTGCCTAGACATTTCCAATAGACCAAACCTAGATATTCTTCCCACTTGAGTTTTAGCTCTGTCTAAAGAAATAGATTCGAGCATTAAATCTTCGACCGCTCTTTTATTTCTTAAAGAGCCCATATCTATAAAATCAATGACAATTAGTCCTCCAATGTCTCTCAATCTTAATTGCTTTGCTACTTCTTTAGCTGCTTCTAGGTTTGTTTTTAATGCCGTCTCCTCTATATCTGCTCCGCTAGTTGCTTTTGAAGAATTAATGTCTATAGCGACTAGAGCTTCAGTTTGATCAATAGTAATGGAACCACCGTTGTTTAATTCTACTTCTCTTTGATAAGCTGTTTCAATTTGGCTTTCTACCTGGTATCTAGTAAAAAGAGGTACTGCTTCATTGTATCGCTTAACTTTATCTTGAAGATCAGGTGCTAATCTTCCAGCAAATTCCGAAGCCTTTTCAAAGGCTTCATCTGTATCAACTAAAACTTCGGTTATATCTTCCCTCAAGAAATCTCTCAAAGTTCTAGAAATAAGATCATCATCTCTATAGATTAAAAAAGGTCCCTTCCGTAATTGATTAGCTTCCTGAATTGCATCCCAAACACTTAATAGATATTCAAGATCCCATTGCAGTTCATCTAGAGAAGAGCCTTGAGCTGCAGTTCGAGCTATCAACCCCATGCCTTCTGGAACATCTAAACTTCTAAAGTTTTCTTTTACCTCTTCTCTGTCTTTCCCTTCCAGGGATCTAGAGATTCCTCCAGCTTCAGGATTATTAGGCATTAAGACTAAATAATGACCTGGAAGTGATATAAAGGTAGTTAAGGCAGCACCTTTAGTGCCTCTCTCTTCTTTATCAACCTGAACAATTATTTCCTGTCCTTGAGTTAAACACTCAGTTATAGAATTTTTTCCTTTTTTATTTTTTAAGTATTGAGGGGCAAGTTCTTTAGAGGATAAAAATCCATGCTTTTCTGCACCAAAGTCTACAAATGCCGCCCCTAGACTTGGTTCTATACGAGAAACTCTAGCCTTATAAATATTTGATCTTTTTCTTTCTTGGCCTTTTTGCTCTATATCAAAATCGTATATGCTTTGACCGTCTATTAATGCAACTCTCAGTTCTTCTGGCTGAGTAGCATTTATTAACATTCTTTTCATGTCATTCCTTCTGTGTTGAAGGAAAGCTAGAAATAGCTATCAGAGAGGTGTATATGTAATGGGCGAATTAATTCTTAAGTTGTGTCACACCCATGCGACTAAAAATTCTTCTTCTCTCAGAAAACTTACTATAACTGTTTGCTTTCCTTTCTATTTAATAAATTCAATAATTAGTTGTAATTTCCTATTGAAACTTCTTTTTTTAACAATAATTTACAACTTCTTATTTAAAATAGCACACAGTAGGCACTTTATAAAGAATGATTAAAATTTCTACAAGTAAATATCTCAATGTAAGTAGCTATATTGTTGATGAAGAGTATGAAGACGTTAGATTGGACAACTGTCTTATTTCAAGGTTAAAGAATTTACCTAGGTCTAAAATATATTCAATAATCAGAAAAGGTGAAGTAAGGGTAAATGGCTCAAGAAGTAAACCAGATAGAAGATTAAAAAAAGATGATGTTATAAGGATTCCGCCTTATAGGATTGAAGAGAGAAATCAAAACAGAGCTAGTAAATCTTTAACAGAATTATTAGAAGAAAGAATTATTTACAATAAAAACTCAGTTTTAATTTTAAATAAACCTGAAGGTTTAGCCAGTCATGGCGGGAGCGGTTTAAAATTAGGTTTAATAGAGGCAGTAAGACAAATAGATGATAAATTCAAGAATGCTCAGTTAGTTCACAGGCTAGACAGAGGAACTTCAGGCC
>JYMV01050805.1_pt1 | contig 10750 bp, 10 predicted proteins | sample 338911 | NCBI WGS metagenome assembly JYMV01 (sample SAMN03354496, study PRJNA234377) | hydrothermal vent metagenome | biome: Deep sea; feature: Hydrothermal plumes at the Eastern Lau Spreading Center, Western Pacific Ocean; material: Seawater | place: Tonga | collected 2009 | depth 2000 m m
TTGAATTGGCCTCATCGACTGGCGAATCGTATGGTTCTGATTCGCTGATAGTGACCGTCGCAGCATCTCGCTCGATGACCGCTAGTATGCCAGCGTTGGAACAATGGGGGAAGACAAATGATGTCGCTAAGTTCCCAATTACTTTCACCAACACTGGAAATGTGCAGGATTCCTTCCGCCTGACGGCGTGTGATGATCCACCCCCATCCAACCCGAGCGTCTGTGACGCCCCATCTTGGCCTGCTCGATTCAGTGATGAAGCCGGCTCTGAGGTGACGACCGTCTCATTGGCTCCGGGTGCAACGGTCACGGTGACGCTAGACATCACTGTGCTGGGTGAGGACGAGTTCGAGGCGGAGAAGTTTCAAGCTCGTGTCCGCAACTTGAATGACGGTTCAGTAGAGGAGCGATTTGACCTCACCGTCATCGTCTCAAACCATGTCTACAAGATGGCGGTTGCACTCAGCGAGCCGGGCGAGATTCCAGACTTGATGGAGGTCGAATTACCACCGGATGGTGAGGTCGAAACCTGGGTCATCATCACCAATGTGGGGACTTCCAATTTCCCTGAGAATGCAATCATATTGGCGTCTGGTCTCGAGGGAGTCGTCGACGTCATCTACTACTTCGAAAACGGCACACAGGTCGATGGGGAGATTCCAGTAGCCTCAGGTGCCTCCGTGACAATTCGGGTGGCGGTCATCGTGAAAGACGGTGTTCAAAATGGAGCGGGTGGAATCCTCACCGTATCCGCAGCCTCTACACGCAACGCGGCAGAACTGTCCAGCGTGAGGATATCAATCGATATCCGCACGGTCAACAAGGTTGGATTTGAGGTTGATGGCGATGTTGCTCGCTCCATCGAATATGGCGAAGTCGCACATATCTTGATCAATGTCACCAATGAAGGAAATGTCGAGGAAACTGTTAGACTGCTCAGCAGTAACCCGATGCGTGGATGGTCGATTGAGTTGACTGAGGATGAGGTCATTCTCGCACCAGGCGAGACCCGCCAAGTAGAGGTCATCGTCAAACCTCCGACCAACCTTGAGCAGCCCGACACATTCGAGTTCACCATCACTGCCGAACCCGCCTCTGCTCCGGTTGCTTCTCAACCGATTGACCTCTCGGTTTCTGCCAATCCATCAAGTGGTCTTTTCGGGTCCGGAAGCAATCTACAGACCTTCGGTCTAGTCGTACTCGCAACTCTCATCATCGGGGCGATGGTGTCATCGATTCGAGGGCGCCGGAACCTGTAGCGTTGAATCCTTGTGATACGCTTGTCCCCTTGAAGCCCCATAGGGGCTCAAGGGGTATTGGTTAGCCTTATGGAGTCCATGCAAGTCGAGCGCTCCAAGGAACCTTTGGTTCATGGCGGGTGTGACAGTTGGCGGTTGAAAGCGTGCCCAGTGCTTACCTCGCCGTCGCCATCATGACATTAGTTGGAATCGGCTTTCCGTTGGGCGGTTTCATCATGTCTAGATTCCTCAGGCCATCACCCGACCCCAACAACCCAAATCGCCTCCGTTCAATCCTCTTGCCCGGCTACGAATCCGACTTGTCGCTCTACAGCCGCGGCGATTCCACCTACGAGTGTGGCTCTGACCCAATCGGTGATGCGATGATAGATTTCCACTTCCAGTACTACTGGTATGCAATCATATTCCTCGTCTTCGACATCGCCTTCATGTTCTTGGCAGTCGGTGGCATCCTAGCCGTCGAAGCAGAGCCTGCTGACCCTGAGTCCATCGAGTTGGCATTAGCCGGCGTGGTCACAGTAGGCACCTTCCTCGGGCTGATGGCTTTGGGAGTCTGGTACGCCTTCCGCAAGCGAGGAAAAATCTACATCTGAGGTGAATGAATGTCGTCCGACCCTAGCCAAAACTACTCGATGTTCAACAGCCAGGCGCTGATTGATGTGGTTGGAGACACCACCGATGCGGCGCTCAAGGCGAGCCGCATGAAGCAGTTCATCGGTGCGCTCGGTGGTAGGGTTTTCAGCTGGGCTCAGCGCAAGTCGCTGTTCCCGCTTCATCTGGGAATCAAGTGTTGTGCGCTTGAGATGGCCGCTGCCGGCGCCTCTCGCTTCGACGCAGAGCGCTTCGGCGTCTTCTTCCGCTCATCTCCACGCCAGTGCGATGTCCTGTTGGTCAACGGCCCGATCAGCAAGAAGTTCGCAGACCCTATTGTGCGGCTTTGGGAGCAGATGCCCGAGCCAAAGTGGTGCATAGCCATGGGTGAGTGTGCAATCTCGGGAGGACCGTATTACCAGTCTTACAACATCCTTGAGGGGGTTGACACGGTGATTCCGGTGGACATCTACATCCCCGGCTGCCCGCCACGGCCTGAAGCCTTGATAGACGGATTCAGCAAGTTGCGTCAGAAGATCATGCGCATCGGCACGACGCCGAGCACCGAGCGGCAGGACGACGCTCCAGTAATCGTTGGTGAGGATTGAGAACGGAGGTGAAGGGATGGCGATGAAGACGAGGGCGGATTTCGCTGAAGAGTCTGCCCAGCAGGCTGTCGATGAGCTCCTAACCCGTTGGTCCGGCACCAGCCTGTCCGCAGAGGTCTGCAACCACTCATCGGGATTCAAGCGACCATTCGTCCGAATCGAGTGTCCTCGCAACCATTGGCGGGCAGTCGCCAAGCATCTCCGCTTCGAATTGGGAGTCGACCACTGTTCGATGATTACCGGAATTCACTGGCCTGAAGGGGCCGATGACAGGAAGTGGGAGGTGATTGCCCATCTGATGCGGATGAATGTCACCAACCCGCCCGAAAGAGGTGGCTGGACTGAGCAGGTGATTCACGACGCTGAAATTCTGCAGGACGATGATGTTCCGATGGAGTTTGAGGTCAGAATCGGAATTCCGGACACCACTCGTCCATCAGTTCAGTCTGTGCAGGAGGTATGGGTGGGTGCTGATTGGAACGAGAAGGAGACTTGGGACCTTGTCGGCATCGATTTCGAGGGCCATGAAAAGATGCGTCGCGTTCTGCAACCCCACGACACACCACCCGGATACCACCCGCTGCAGAAGCAGCACAAGATTCGCTATCACGACTTTGAGGAGATGTACGACGACGCCCAGGGCTTCGGGCGAAAACCAGTCGACTTGGGGAAGATCAAGTGAGGAGGTGAAAAGATGGCAGAGATGTGGATTTCGATGGGACCTCAGCACCCGATGACTCACGGTCTTTGGACACTCAAGGTGAAGGTGGACGGCGAGACGGTCGTTGACACCGAGCCCGATCTCGGCTACATCCACCGCGGTGTCGAGAAGATTTGCGAAGCTCGTGACTTCACCAAGATTACCACCTACTGCGACCGCCTCTGCTACGCCTCGGCCAACACCTGGTCCCACTCATACATCTACTCCGCAGAGGACCTCCTCGAGGTTGAGGTTCCTGAGCGGGCCGAGTTCATCCGTGTGATTGCGGTCGAGCTACAGCGGATTGCCTCCCACCTGATGTGGCTCGGCGCCTATTGCCCCGATGTCGGCAACCTGACCGGAATGGTCTGGTGTCTCCGTGAGCGAGAGATGATGATGGATTTGCTTCAGGAACTCGGCGGTTCTCGGATGCACTACAACTTCCCACGCGTTGGCGGAGTCAAGCGGGACCTGCCGATTGGCTTCTCGATGCGCTGTCGCGCCAAACTCGACCTGTTTCTGGAGAGAATTCAGGAGTACGAGGCACTTCTCGATGAGAGCACCATCTTCCTTGTCCGAACCCAAGGCGTCGGCTACGCAAAACCCGAGGAGATGGTCAACCACGGCGTCACCGGCCCCAATGTCCGAGCAGGCGGCGTCAACTACGACGTTCGCTGGGCCCACCCCTACTCAGTCTACGACCAACTCGACTGGGAGGTTGCAGTTGAGCGTCCCTCGATCAAGGGTGCTGACAACTACGACCGCTACCGTGTGCGCGTTGAGGAGATGCGCCAGAGCGCGCTGATGACACTCGATGCGCTCAACAAGATTCCCGGTGGGGCAGAGACCCACTACGCAGAAGGCGACGAGATGATCATCTCGAAGGCGCCCGTTCGCGCTCCGGAGGGGGCGACAGGATTCCACCACTTTGAGGACAGCAGGGGCGAATCGATGTTCTATCTCGTGGGTGGGGGCGATGGCCGTGGGAAGAACCCCTACAGGTGTTCCATCAGGTCGCCGATGTTCATCACGCTACCATATGCCAGCAAGTGCATGATCGGCTACAAGGTGGCGGACATTCCATCCATCATGGGCTCGTTTGACCCGTGCATCGGAGAGACAGACAGGTGAGGTGAGGAGATGGGTGACTGGCTGAACGTTCGCGGTTGGGTAGGTGACATCTCGTACTTCCTCTCAGACAACAGCGTCGGAATGAGCCGCTTCTGGGAGTACAAGTACGCAGTCGCCGGACTTCTCACTGAGGTCATCATGGCGACCATCGTCTTCATCACGATGATGCTCACGATGTTGGCGATTCCCTGGATTGAGCGCAAGTTCATCGCCAGACTGATGGACAGGCGAGGCGCGACCACGGCTCTGAGGTCCCTCTGGGTTGGAGAGGGCGGCTTCCACGCTGACTGGTACGACAACGTTCCCTTCGGGCTCGGCAAGCCACTCCGATGGCTCAACAAGTTTCTCAACGAACATGTGGGAAGCGCCTCTGACATTCACAGCGTCGACCGAGTCAAGGACCGCGGCTATCACGGAATCTGGTTCCTCATCCCCGGTCTCTTCCAGGCGTTTGCCGACTTCACCAAGTTTGCGAGCAAGGAGTGGATAGTGCCGGCAAAGGCGGACCGTCTAATGTTCGAGATTGCACCGTTCATCATCATCGCATCAACGGTGATGATCTTCGCATTCATTCCGTTTGGTCCACACATCTGGGCGGCAAACACCGAGATGTCACTGCTCTTCATGATGGCAATCTTCGGCATCGCACCACTGGGTGTCTTCTTTGCAGGCTGGGCTTCGAACAACAAGTACACGCTTCTCGGTGGTATTCGTTCGGTCGCACAACTGACCGCCTACGAAATCCCCCTCCTGGTCACCGTGCTCTCTGTGGCGGTCCTTTCAGGTTCCCTGAACATCCTTGAAATCGTCGAGTTCCAACTGAGTTCAGGCACTTGGAACATCTTCCTCCTACCGCTCGGGGCGGTCCTCTTCCTAATCACGATGATTGCTGAGGTCGAGCGCATTCCGTTTGACATGCCCGAGGCTGAGGCGGAGCTTGTCGAGGGCTGGTGGACCGAGTACGGCGGAATGCGCTGGGGGCTTCTGTTCGCAGCCGAGTACATGCGCTCTTTTGCCGCCTGCCTGCTCTTCGCCATCTTCTTCCTCGGCGGTTGGGAGACGCCGTTTGGTGACCTCATCGGGACACTGATACCCAGTCAGGACCTCGTCTTGGGTGGAATCGCGGTTGGACTCATCGGACTCTCAATTCTGTTGAGAAGCGAGTTGCCGGCCCTTGCTGCACCCCTCCCAATTCTCTTCCTGACAGTGATTCCCGGTCTTGTCTGGATGTTGCTCAAGGCGTGGTTGTTGTTCGCAGTCTTCGTTTGGATTAGGGCTTCGCTACACCGCATTCGAACTGACCAGATTCTCGAGTTCGGATGGCGCTGGCTGCTACCTCTCTCAATAGTGAATCTAGGAATTGCAACTTGGCTTCGTCTCTCGGTCTGGAACGGCAGTGAGTGGCCGCTCGCGATTCCAGGCCTCATTACGGCGATTGCGTTGGTATTGTTCATCATCTTGGCCATTGACGAGGACCAGACGCAACTACAGGGGCGAGAACGGCCATATTCCATTCAAGCAGATGCACCAGCATCAACCCGTTCAGACAAATGAGAAAAGGAGGAAGAGAGAATGCCGTTTCACCCACATGCACAACCGAACTTCCGCAACATGGTAATCCACCCGATGTGGATGACTCTGAAGGCAGCTCTCAGAACGATTCCCTACCTCGGCTCGCACAAGTGGCTTGCGGGCCACCGCGAGAGTCCCTCGTACCACGCCCAAGAGACGGTGATGATTGACGAAGAGACAGCCGAGCGTGTCGGCGAAGACCACCACAGCGTCGGCAAGATCTACGCTGCGGACAGGGAGTCCAGCTCGGTCGTCCCCTATTTGGAGCGCCCAGTCACCGTGATGTATCCGTATGAGCGCCTTGAGGACCTTGAGCCATGGCTCTTCGTACCTGGCAACTACAATGGTCGAATCGGCGTCATCTGGGAGACCTGCACAGGCTGCAAGGCTTGCGTGCGCGCCTGCCCGAACGGCTGTCTTCACATGACCAGCGAGAAGCGAGTGAATGTGCTTGAACTCGCTGAAGATGGAGATGAGTGGCACGGCTACGGTGAAGAGTTGGAAGTCGGTGGGTTCGCTGCTCGTCGCAATGATGTTGACAACGCAGAGCATGACATCTTCAATGCCCACGACGCGGTTGCCCAAGAGTATGACTTCGGTTCCATCATCGACATCAGCGGTGATTCGGCTACAGTCCGCTGGGATGGCGGCGAGATGGAGGAGGTTTCGGCCTCTGACCTGATACCGGCTGAGCAGGACATCGTCTCTGGCCGCATCGACATGGGCCGCTGCATGTTCTGTGGTCTCTGCATGGAGGCCTGTCCATTCGAGTCATTCTTCATGACCAACGAGTATGATGGGATGACCGGCTATGACCGCACGGAACTTTGGTTCGACGCTGACAGAACCCGGGTTCTCCCCGCGCTTCACCAGGAGAGGGTCGATGCTGAGTTGGCCAAGCGGGCTGAGAAGGAACAGCGGAAGCGTGCCAAGAAGGCTGAGAAGGCAGCGAAGGCGGAGGCCTGAGAAAATGATGGTTGATCTGCTGGAGCATGCGGCTTTTGCCGTGTTTGCACTGCTCGCAATCGGCGGCGCTCTCGGCACCATCTACTGCAAGCGAATCGCCCACTCGATGTTCTCACTCATCATCTGCTTCCTCGCCATCGCCGGTGTCTTCCTACTCGCCGGTGCGGAGTTGCTCGCTGCAATCCAGATTCTTGTCTATCTCGGCAGTGTCATGCTGGTCTACGCCTTCGGTGTCATGCTCGCTCGCCGACAGATACAGGAGAGTGATGCATGATGCGACTCATCGCTCATATTGGCCGTGTCATGGTCGCAGGGCTACTCGTTATCCTCTTGCCGATGATTGCCCTCCACCCAATGTGGTCCGAGGGAGGCAGTACCGCCGACCTGACCTCATTCTCCTTCGCCCGTTCTCTGCTGACAGATTGGGCTCTGCCCGTAATCATCCTCGGTGTCCTGCTGTCGATGGCGATGATCGGTGCCTCCTATCTGATTCGTGACGAGCGAATCGAGAACCTTCTCTGGGAACAGGAGGGAGGCAAGTGATTCCAGCAATGTACCTCGCTGGCCTCGGAGCCATTCTGTTCTGTTTGGGGCTCGTTGGAGTGTTCACCAACAAGAACGGCATCATCGTCCTGATGTGCGTCGAGATCATGCTCAACGCGGTAAATCTCAACTTCATCGCCGGTGCGCTGCACTATGGTGACGTCACCGGCTGGGTATTCGCTGCCATAGCAATCGCCATCGCAGCGGCAGAGGTTGCAGTTGGCCTCGCCATCTTCCTGGCACTATTCGGGGAGCGGAAGACCATCGTGCTCGACGAGATTATGAGACTCAAACATTGAGGGGGGGATGAGAAATGACTCAGATCACCGCCGAATCACAGAGGAAATTCCTCTTTCCCATCATCGCCCTCTTGATCGGTTTCCCTCTGCTCCGTCACTACGGCGGCATCTTAGCCACCGGGACGCCATTCACGGCGCTCGACTCAGCCTTCCTCATCCCAATCGTGCCGATTCTCATCTTCCCGGTGATTGCAATCCTCGGCCAGTGGTATGCCGGTGAGGAGTGGTGGCGAGAGCGCTTCAAGGAGGGCGGCATGATTGCGCTCGGAGCGTTGGCCATCACGCTCTCGCTGACCGTTTGGCTGGCGATTCAGTTCTTCACCAAGGGAGGAACCTGTTCGGATGAGGTGATTCTCGCCAAGGAGGCTTGTGAGGCGGGTGGAGCGGAGTGGATTCCCGCTCTCTTTGCAGGATTTGGGAACTGGTTCTCGTTCGATGTGATTCGGATGCAGGATGGCGGCAGTTGGGCGCTGGAAAGCGACGCCTTCGGAATCGGCATGTGGATTGACAATGTCTCGCTGACACTACTCTTCGTCGCAGCTTTCCTCTGCTTCCTCATCTGCTGGTTCAGCCTCGGTTACATGAACACAGACCCAATCAACAAAGACCGAAACCACCGCTTCTACGCCGAGTTCGTCCTCTTCAGTGCCGGTATGTTGGGCATGGTGCTCGCCGACTCCTTCCTCTGGCTGTTCATCTTCTGGGAGATAATGGGGCTCTGCTCCTACCTGCTCATCGGCTTCTACTACGAGCGTCCGAGCGCCGCGTATGCGGCCAAGAAGGCATTCCTCACCACTAGGGTCGGCGATGTCTTCCTGCTCATCGGTCTGCTGATACTCTACGATATCTACGGTTCACTCGACTTTGCGGTCATCTTCGATGACCCGTCTACAGGAGTCGGTGGTGCAATCGTCAGTGCAGGAGCGCTGAAGAGTGCGATGCTCATGCTCTTCATCGGTGCTGTTGGAAAGAGCGCTCAGTTCCCGCTCCATGTCTGGCTGCCTGACGCGATGGAGGGGCCGACACCGGTCTCCGCCCTCATCCACGCGGCGACGATGGTGAACGCCGGGCTCTACCTCGTGGCACGGATGGTGCCCTTCTTCGACATCGGACATGGTGGTGTCGAGGGGATGGGGGACATCGGGATTCTCATCGCTTGGATAGGAGGAATCACCGCTTTCATGGCGGCGCTCATCGCCTTTGTCCAGAATGACATCAAGAAGGTCTTGGCATACTCGACGATGAGCCAACTCGCCTACATCTTCACAGGTCTAGGAGTCTCGCTGTGGCTGTTCAACCACGGTCATCACCACGCTGCGGCGCTTGCCTTTGGCGCTGCTCTCTTCCATCTGTTCAACCACGCGATGGCGAAAGGGATGCTCTTCATGGCTTCTGGTTCGGTGATTCACGAGATGCACCACGCCCACCACGAGGCCCACCATGGTGACGCGGACGGCCACGACGACTTCGACGCACAGGACATGCGAAACATGGGTGGTTTGGCCTCCAAACTGCCGATCACCTCCACTGCGATGGCGATTGGCTGCGCCTCCATCATCGGACTGCCGCTGATTGGTGGGTTCTGGTCGAAGGAGGGAATCGTCGCTGAGACTTGGGCTGCAACCGCTCTGCATGGGGAGACTTGGTTGCTGTTCCCCGCCTTCCTGATTCTGCTGACAGCCGGTATGACCGGCTTCTACATGACTCGCATGTGGATGATGACCTTCGCTGGCAAACCCAAGACCGAGTATGCTGCGAACGCCCATGAGCAGACGCCTTGGATTCCGACTCCACTTGTCACCCTGAGCACCATTTCTCTGGTCGGCGGAATCACTCTCGCATGGCTCGGTGCGACCCATTGGCTTGGTGACGGTGAGGCACTTGGGCACGCCATCCACGCTGACGGTTACGCCGCCTCCCTGCTCAACACGATATCTCACGCCTTCCTGCCGGACGACTTCTTCATCCTGCTCGTCACTTGGACCGCCATCGCCATTTCGTTGGTGGTCGGCCCGGCGGCGGCGATGAAGATTCACGGCGGCCGACTTGCAAAGGGTGAGAGCGCCCCACGGCTCATCGCATGGATTCTTCCGCTCTCAACCAAGTTTGGCAAGGCAGATGTCACCGAGTTGGCAGAGTCTGGCTTCGCCGATGCTCTGCACCGCCGCCTCTTCTTCGACGAGTGGTACGATGCACTGGTCGCCAAGACGATGATTCCAATCTCAGCAGCAATGGCTTGGTTCGACAAGCGAGTAATCGACGGGGCCATCAAGGGAATCGAGTGGGGCAGTATCCGCATCAGCATGAACCTCCGCAAGGTGACCACGGGTTCCGCCTCCGACTACATCCTGATGGCGGTCGTCGGCGGAATCAGCATTCTGATTCTGCTCTGGGGGGTGATTTGAGTGGATCTCACCATACTTGGCAACCCACTGACCCTGCTCGCCCTCTCACCGTTCGCAGCCGGTGGCGCTCTCATGCTTGTGGCGTGGGCCACACCACCCTCGCAGCGAAAGGAGGTCCACAAGTTCCTCCGCCTGCTGACCTTCGGATTCTCCCTGATGCTGTTCGCCTTCACCACGCTGATGTTCCTCGAATCCTACAGCGGTATCTCTTGGACGGCCATCGGCTTGAACGACTATGTCTACGACAACTGTCAGGACACTGAGCTTCTCAAGCAGGGGGCGTGTTCGCTAGTGGGAGGCTTCGGGGTATCGTGGCATGTGGGAGTGGATGGACTCTCCTTCCCGATGGTCTGGTTGACCACACTTCTCGTGCCGGTCTCGATGTTGGTGGAGTGGAATGCGAAGAAGGGGGCATACTTCCACGGCCTTCTCCTCGTCATGGAGGGGGCGCTGATTGGCGTCTTCGTCTCTCTCGACCTCTTCGTCTTCTACATCTTCTGGGAATTGACACTCATTCCGATGTTCTTCCTCATTCTTCTTTGGGGCGGTGCAGACCGAAGATATGCGGCTCAGAAGTTCTTCATCTACACCTTCACGGCGAGCGTCATAATGCTGCTCGGAATCCTCGTGATGTACTACTTCACCTACACTCCGTACTGGGAGGGTAACCTCACCG
>JYMV01012653.1_pt1 | contig 10748 bp, 8 predicted proteins | sample 338911 | NCBI WGS metagenome assembly JYMV01 (sample SAMN03354496, study PRJNA234377) | hydrothermal vent metagenome | biome: Deep sea; feature: Hydrothermal plumes at the Eastern Lau Spreading Center, Western Pacific Ocean; material: Seawater | place: Tonga | collected 2009 | depth 2000 m m
ATCGCAGGCAAAGAAGTTATTTTTCATGTCTCTCTAAAAGGAATCCAGAAAAACCAACTCCCCGAACTGAATGATGACTTTGCTAAAAATATTGAGCCGAAAGATAAGTTCGCTAGCTTAGAAGACATGAAGCTACAAATCAGGTCTCAACTTGAAGAGCACGCTCGCGGAGATGCTCATAGGGAGGCTAAAAAAATAGTAGCAAAAAAAATCACTGAAATGAACCCTATCGAAGTTCCCGAAGGTTTAGTGGAAGAACAAATCAAGCATATGGTCGTTCAGGCTTTAAAAAAGGAACAACAGGCCAAAAATCAAACAGAATCTATCAACGAAGAAGAAATACATGTAACAGACTCACAAAAGAAAGAACACAGAGAAAACGCCATCCAACTCTTACAACAGGAGCTGGTACTTGATCAATTGGCCTCTAACCTTAATATTAAGATTGATGAAAGCGAACTCAATGCTGAGGTCAACAATATGGTTCGCATGTTGGGCGAAACGAATGCCCATAAAATGAAAAAACAGTGGGAACAAAATGGAGTCTTAGCGAGATTACAAAGCCGAATCAAGCGCGATAAGACGCTCGATGCAGTGATGAAGGAAGTTCAGATCAAGGAAGAAGTTGTTGACAGAAAAGAAGATATTGACAATAATCAAAGCAACACGTCTTAACTTATTTTTTGCATTACTCCAAGCAGTTCTTGAGCGCTACATAGGCTAGGAGCGCATAGTTTAACCATCTCATTATTTTATAATTGAAATAAGAAAGAGAGTATATGACGGATACTTATAACCAGTTGATACCAATTGTAATTGAACAAACCAGCCGTGGAGAGCGCTCTTACGATATTTATTCGCGCCTACTTAAAGACAGAATCGTATTCCTTGGTACTGGAGTTGACGATAATGTAGCCAACGCCATTATAGCCCAAATGCTTTTTTTAGAATCAGATGAACCGGATCAAGATATTTATCTATACGTCAATACTCCTGGTGGACAGGTAAGTTCGGGAATGGCTATCTACGATACCATGCAATATATCAAGCCAGACGTGCAGACAATTTGTATTGGGCAGGCAGCCAGTATGGGTGCCTTGCTATTAGCAGCTGGAGCTAATGGGAAACGATTTTCTCTTCCACACGCAAGGATAATGATCCATCAACCGAGCGGTGGGTTTCAAGGCCAACATACAGATATTGAAATCCAGGCCAAAGAAATCACCCGCATTCGAGAAATTCTTGACAAAATAATCGCAACGCACTCCGGACAGGATCCTAAAAAGGTTCGTAAGGATACGGAGCGGGATCACTATATGACTGGTGAGGAAGCTTTAAAATATGGTTTAATTGATAAGCTAATCACTAAACGCGAAGAGTCCGAAAAGAAAAAGAAGTAAATTTTGACCGAGAATATGAGCTACCTTTTCTCTTGATCACCCAATAGAGGAATCCTATGAGCAAAAAAAGGCCTCCAAAGAACAATAACTACAGATGTTCATTTTGTGGCAAGAGCCAAGATGAGGTTAAAAAGCTGATCGCTGGCCCAACTGTTTTTATATGTGATGAGTGCATCGAACTATGTAACGAGATCATGCAAGAAGAATGGGCCCAAGCAAAGTCCGAGGATCTACAACACCTATTAAAACCCAAAGACATCTACAGTCACCTCGAAAATTATATTGTGGGGCAAAACCGTTGCAAGCGCATACTTTCAGTCGCCGTTCACAACCATTTCAAGCGGATAGAAGCTAATACAAATATGGACGAAGTAGAACTTCAAAACAATGTGCTGCTTATTGGTCCTACCGGTTCTGGAAAAACTTTAATGGCTCAAACGTTGGCAAAAATTCTTGACGTACCATTTACTATTGTTGATGCCACAACACTTACCGAAGCCGGTTATGTTGGAGAGGATGTAGAAAATATTATCCTAAAACTATTACAAGCTGCAGACTACGATGTGGAAAAAGCGGAGCGAGGAATTATTTATATTGATGAGATTGATAAAATATCTCGCAAAACAGAAAATCCATCAATCACTCGTGACGTATCAGGGGAAGGTGTACAGCAAGCCTTACTTAAAATTATTGAGGGCACCACTGCCAGCGTTCCACCACAAGGTGGAAGAAAACATCCTCATCAGGAATTTTTACAAGTTAATACATCTAATATCTTGTTTGTCTGTGGTGGCGCTTTTGTTGGCCTCGACAGTATAATTCGTAGCCGTGTAGGAAAAAAAACACTTGGATTCAGCCAAGAACCAATCTCAAATGGAAAAATGGAAACGGAAGCCATCCTCGAAAAGGTACAACCGGAAGATCTTCTCAAATACGGACTCATTCCAGAATTTGTAGGGCGGTTTTCTATCGTCGCGACCCTTAATGAACTCGACACAACTGCTTTAATGAAAGTACTTTCAGAACCCAAAAATGCTCTAACAAAACAATTTCAGAAACTTTTTGAATTCGAAAATGTTAAATTGAAGTTTACAAAAAATGCCATTCGAGCGATCGCAGAAAAAGCGATCGCCTATAAAACAGGTGCACGTGGGTTACGTTCAGTGCTGGAAGAACACATGCTTGATATCATGTTCGACCTACCATCACGAGATGATATTGAAGAAGTTGTAGTCAATGAAGAAGTAATCAAAAATAGTGAAGAACCGCTCCTCGTTTATCACAAGCAAAAACAGGCAAGTTAAATGAGTTCAGACCACCCCTTGTTACCTCTACTCCCACTAAGAGACATAGTTGTTTTTCCTTTCATGGTGATCCCGCTTTTTGTTGGGCGAGAGAAGTCTGTTTGCGCTTTGGAAAAATCCATGGCCGAACAAAAAAATATTTTTCTGGCTTCCCAGCGTAATCCCAATTATAACGACCCAACTCCAAAGGATATTTACGAAACTGGTACCATCGCCAATATCCTTCAAATTCTAAAATTAACCGATGGCACAATAAAGGTTCTAGTTGAGGGTCTGCAACGCGGGCGCATCATTAAATTCAGTAAAAGCACTGATTTTTATCAAGTAGAAATCGAGCGTGTTCAAGAAAATGAGCAAACCACACCTGAACTTAAGGCACTTATGAGAAGTGTTGGCAGTGTATTCGAACAGTATGTCAAACTGAACCAGAAAATACCGCTTGAAGCAGTTTCTGCAACAGCGAACATTATTGAACCACATCGTTACGCAGACACCATTGCAGCCTATATGGTTTTTCAATCCAATGAAAAGCAAGCTCTTTTAGAAACGTTCAACCCTGGCGATCGCTTAGATAAATTATTGAGTACTCTAAAGTCCGAAGTTGAGATTCTTAAAATCGAAAAAAAGGTTCATGGACGTGTTCGGAAACAGATGGAAAGCAGTCAAAAAGAATTTTATCTAAACGAACAACTCAAGGCTATCCAGAAGGAATTAGGGAAACGTGATGAGTTTAAAACAGACATCGATGAATTGACGGAAAAAATAAAAAAAGTTGGCTTGCCAAAGGACATTAACGAAAAAATATTAAAAGAACTGAGGCGACTGGAGCTCATGCAACCAATGTCAGCCGAAGCGACCGTTTCACGAACCTATATTGAGTGGTTCATTGATCTACCTTGGAAACAGGGGACAGGCTCCGAAAAAATTAAAATCCCAGAAGCGATAAAAACACTCGACAAAGATCATTACGGACTAGAAAAAGTTAAGGAGCGTATCATCGAGCACTTAGCGGTACTCAAGCTAGTCAAAAAAATTAAAGGACCGATTTTATGTTTAGCAGGGCCACCGGGTGTTGGCAAAACTTCCCTAGGGCAGTCCATTGCCAAGGCTACCGGAAAAAAATTCATTCGTATTTCTTTGGGCGGAGTCCGTGATGAAGCAGAAATCAGGGGTCATCGAAGAACATATATTGGGGCACTTCCGGGAAAAATTATCCAGGGAATAAAAAAAGCCGGCACCATGGATCCTGTATTTATGCTAGATGAAGTTGACAAAATGAATTCTGATTTTCGTGGTGATCCTTCCTCTGCGCTACTAGAAGTACTCGATCCTGAGCAAAATTTTAACTTCAACGACCATTACCTTGAGACGGATTATGATCTGTCGCAAGTTCTATTCATCTGCACTGCTAACGTTATCCACACCATACCGCACCCCCTTTTGGACCGAATGGAGGTAATCCGCTTGCATGGTTATACGGATGAGGAAAAAGTAGGTATTGCCGAAAAGTTTCTTATTCCTAAAAAAATAAAAGAACACGGGTTAACTAAAAACAACGTTAAATTTACAAAAAAAATCCTAAACCGAATTGTGGATAATTATACGCGCGAAGCAGGAGTTCGTAATTTAGAACGAGAAATAGCTACCATCTGTCGTAAGATCGCCAAAAAAGTTGTAGACAAGGGGAAAAAATATTCAACTAAAGTTGAAGTTGACGATCTTAAAGAATTTTTAGGCATTCCTAAATACCAACGCTTGCCCGCCAACAAACCACTTCCGGTGGGTGTTGCCACGGGATTAGCTTGGACGGAGGTTGGAGGCGAACTACTATCAATTGAGGTAACTGTTTTGCCCGGCAGCGGGAAACTTTCGCCCACAGGTAAGCTAGGAGATGTTATGAAAGAATCTGCTCACGCAGCACTTAGCTATGTTCGATCACGAGCGAAAGATTTCGGGCTTAAAAAAGATTTCTATCAGAAGACTGACATCCATATACATATCCCCGAAGGAGCAGTGCCTAAAGATGGCCCCTCAGCAGGAATCACTATGGCCATCGCAATGGTATCCGCCTTGACGAAAAATCCTCTGCGACACGACGTCGCAATGACGGGTGAATTAACATTAACTGGAAAGGTTTTACCTATCGGTGGACTCAAAGAAAAATCTCTGGCCGCTCATCGAGGGGGTATTTTTAAAATCATTCTGCCGAAGGAAAACGAAAAAGACATCCCTGAAATTCCGGATAAAATTAGAAAGAAAATGAACTTTTATCCAGTTTCGAATATGGATGAAGCCATTAGAGAAGCGTTTGAAAAAAAATTAAGACCTGGGAAAAAATCAGCTAAAACAAAAACCAGAAAACAGCAAGCCAGTTCTCGCCAACAACCTGCAACCACGCTGAACTAACTTTTCATTCTCTCAATCTTAGCGTGGTGTGTTTCACATATACCGCATGATTAAAAATTTTGTAAAGTCTACTGCCTCACCAACTCAGGGAGGGAGGTTACATATCCTGGTCTATATGGTGATAGGGGACTAATGCATCTTCATTTAAAACCATAACCATCACCTGATCAGTCTGAATAAATTCATTCATTACTTTTAGCAAAGTAACAGAGTTGGAAAGAAACGCATCAATAGTTTGTTCGTTGATCGACTTTTTTGATAACTCTTCATAAAGATTCATTAGACGCTCCGACTGATCCAAGCGAAGATTAATCGTTTTAAAATCTATTTTTCGTGCGCTTATCTTACGAGCAAACTCCTCATAATTGAGATAATTTTCAATATCTTCAGGATGTTCTCCGCGGGAGATCAGTATTTTTTTTGTCTCTTCACGTCCATAGTCTTGTAGTAATTTTTTAAATTCAATAGCCACCTTGTTTAAAGGCACCCCTTCTGACGTTTCACACAAGTATCTCAAGCTAAAAACCATTTTATTTACATTGCTATCGAGTTGCATTCCGTGAAAAGAATAAGGCTTTGAACCCATATTCCTTTCGAAGGCACCCCACATTCCTCCATATTTTTGAACTAAAGTTCGCCTTAAATCCAATGAACCTAATCGATCTAAACAAGAAACCTTATCTATCGTCACAACTGAATCAGATTTTTGGGCAGTAAGTTTTGCAACTAAAGAAGTATTAAGAGGAATTTCTGCCAAAATTTCTTTAGCGCCCGAGAAAACTTCCTCCTTGGTTGTTTGCACTTTCTCTGTGCGAACCCAAGTGGCTTCCTTCTTTGGCTGAATAACTGGACCTTTCGCTTCCTCCGCACCATCACACGCGAACAAAACCGTCATCAACATTAAATAGCCCGTAAAAATAGCAAACCGAATCATCAAGAAATGCTTTAAAAAATGTTTAAATAATTTTTATTTGATCCCTCTTTATACTCTAAATCCTAGAGAGGTTCCAGAAAAGTCCTCAGTTTTGTAATGCATCATTGAGTATACTATTGATGGATGATCAAAAAACGAACCCGCAACAACACAAACTTATAATGTTTTCCTGTCCGGTTTCAGTTTTAGTTAGTCAAACCAAGTCACTAAAACCATATTATGAATCTCTGCGCACTCCTACGCAAAAGCCAATTCTATCTATGGCAAACTCTTAATATATCTAGCAATGAATGTGCTTTTAATGTTCAAAAACGGCAATTATTTCTTGAAATATTTAGAGAAATTAATAACTTTCTTCGCTATTTAAGCATCATAAATCCTTTTAATTTCTTTTATTATAAGGGTTTTAGAAAATATTCTTACAAACCTGTAATTGGGTACCTGAATTGCAAAAAAAGCTTTAGCGCTTTGCTTAATATTACGATATAGCATTTAATAACAAAGGGGAAAATCGATATGAAAACTTACAGAATATTTTACTCTATACTTTTCTTTACCCTTTTGTCGGCCTGTGAACTTCGAATGGCCCCCACAGAATATTGGTCCAAGCTTTTTCGAACACAAACCGACTCGAGTTACTACCAAGGAAAATCGGAAAGTTTAACAAATGAAATAGCCAAGGATATCGAGGAGTACGAAATTAATAAAATCACCATTATGGACTTTGTCGATGAGGGGAATCGAACATCGATTCTTGGCGAGTATCTTTCATCTAGAGTAGTCGAGGCGTTTACTGACCGTTCGCTGTTTCAAGACCGTATTTTTCACGTCACACAAAAAGGCGAGGTCAACGAAGTTTTACAGCAACTAAACCTGCAGCATAACTACTTGTATGCGAAAAACGATTTAGAGGCACTTGGTGAATCACTTAACTCTCAAGCCATCTTAACCGGAAAAATTACTGATCTAGGTACCAATATCGATATGCACCTTACTTTGAAGTAATCTCTTCGGCAACACAGCATCTCACCCGTACCAAGTTTGCAGTCGAGATGCTTAGGCAGCATTAACCACTTCTTATCAATAAATAACCCTGACATTAACGATGAAATAATTAAATTTTCCCTTGAAAGTTTAAGACCGAAGGGCAGATCGGTACTTTCCAAGGGCCATAAGCGGGAAGAAGTGTTGGTACATGTGGTATTTGATAAAGAAATGAATGGGAAATCCCGTTCCCGTAAACTCGTCTTCGTACCATGACCCGTATAGCTTTTGTCTATTCAATAAAAATTCAATCCCACGCTTAACAATTAAATTTTTTTCCTCTCCACCGGCAATCATTGCCATCACCGCCCAAGAAGTTTGCGAGGCGGTACTAGTACCATTTCCTGCTAACGATGGGGTTTTATAACTTTCGCAAGTCTCTCCCCAACCACCGTCTTCATTTTGATGATCTTCAAACCACTTCATCGCTCGACGAACATATGGCTGACTCATATCTTCGCCGATGGAAGCAAGGCCAGTAAGAGCCAACCAACTCCCATAAATGTAGTTGACTCCCCAGCGACCTCCATCACTTTCTTGCTTCCCTTTTAGAAAACCAATGACTTTTTCAACTTTTGGATGATTTTTTTTAAACCCAATTTGGCTAAGTAGCCACAAAACGCGCCCACTCACATCTGCTGTTGGCGGGTCTAGCATGGCACCATGGTCTGCAAATGGGACCTGATTAAGAATTTCCTTTTCATTGTCTACATCAAACGCTGCCCAACCACCAGACTGGCATTGCATACTGAGTAGCCATGAGGTCGCCCTTTCCGATTCTTTTAACTTGTGATGGGAATCCGGTAATTTTATTCGGTTAAGAAATATAAGAATCTCCGCCGTATCATCGCAGTCCGGATAAAGCTCGTTATAAAACTCGAATGGCCAACCACCTGGCTCCACCTGAGGATTCTTAATAGCCCAATCTCCTTCTTTGACTACCTGTTTACTTAGAATCCATTCGGCCGCCTTCACTAAGGCCGGATGATCCGCAGACACTCCGGAATCACAAAGGGCGTTAGCTGCTATGGCAGTATCCCATAATGGAGAAACGCAGGCCTGCAAAAGTGTGCCCTCTCGCTTGTCGATGAGAAATCTTTCCACTGCTTCCCATCCCTTAATCCATTTTGGATCATCCTTGGAAATTCCCTCATAATGATAGGCCAATAAAGAATTGAGCATCGCCGGCTGGATCCCAGCAAAGTCTCCTTGTTCTTCTTGATGTTCAATAACCCAACGCAGAGCCCTTTTAAGAGCTATTTTACGAAAGGGTTTCCAGGGTGATTTGCCAACAAATTTAATAAGCTTGTCTAGGTGAATAAAAAAATTTCTCCAAGAACCAAAAATTGATCCGTTCGGTTCAAAATCTAATTTACGATCATCACTGGTAAAGAGTTCTTTGACACCACGTCCTTCCGGTAGATGGCACACTGGTTTATGACTAATAACGATCGAAAGCGGGACCACCGTGCCACGAGACCAACTAGACATTTCATAAATATTTAAGGGAAACCCGTTTTTAAGCAAAATAATTTCCACAGGAACCGCTGGACAAACTTCCCATGAAATTTGTCCAAACATAGCGAGAAAAATTTTAGTAAATACTCGGGTACTTTTAATACCACCGTTTGCAAAAATAGCTTCGCGCGCTCGAATCATTTCTGGACGACTTTCGGGAATTTCCGCCAGCTTTAATGCCATGTAAGATTCTACTGTAGAGTTGATGTCACAAGGCCCCCCAAAATACAACGGCCAACTTCCATCCTCTCGTTGTGTCTGGAGGAGATAAGTGGTAATTTTTTTCTGCTTTTCTAAGTCAACCGTTTCGGTAAAGTGCATAAAAAAAATAAGTTCCGCCGTGATAGTGGCGTTTGACTCCAACTCATCGACCCAGTAACCCTCTTCTGTTTGCCGGGACAACAAAAAATCGTGCGATTTGTGTATTGCGGAATCTAACCTTTTATCAAAATTCATCGAGGTATTTTCTTGATTTTCAGTCACTGTAAAGGGAGAGGTTGAAAAATCGTTCATAAAATTTGAAGCTATTCCAGCATACTATTGATTTTAAATAGGTAAACGACTTTAAGAACTGCTCGCTGGATAGGCCAAAGTTTGGAAGCCATGACTTGGAACGGCTAAAATAGCTTATTTAAAGTAAAAAATAAAGCTTTTACGATTTGGCGAGTTTGTTTAAAAGCATCGCACATGTATTACGTATAAAAAAATATGCCAAAAAATTATGAAACCAGTTGACATCAAGCCGTAATTTATCTAGTATTGCAAGCTTCCATATTTACTTTGAACTCCCTGTTAAATCAAGCCGTTTAGCTTATGAAAACGATTTCATTAAATGTGAATACTGTAGATAAGAAGTGGGTTGTTGTAGACGCTGCTGATCAGGTTCTGGGTCGTATCGCGACTAAGGTTGCGGCCATCATTCGTGGAAAAACTAAACCCACCTTTACTCCGCATGTTGATTGCGGCGACAATGTGATCATAATTAATGCCGCTAAGGTAACCGGTGCAAAATGGGATCAAAAAATTTATTACCACCACACCGGGTTTCCTGGTGGAATTAAGTCAGCCACGGCCAAAGAAATGAGGGAAAAAAAGCCTGCTAGTCTGCTAAAAAAAGCCATTCAAGGTATGTTGCCTAAAAATCGGCTGGGAAGAGTTCTGGCTGGCAATTTTCGAATTTATGACGACAACAAACATCCCCACGCCGCGCAAAATCCAGAGACCATTTCCATCTGAATCGTAGCGATCGGTGGTATTTAATAACTAACTGTAATCAATAAAAAAAACGGAAATCTACACTATGGGAAGCAACGGCGAAAAGTTTTACGCAACGGGTAAACGGAAACGAGCTATAGCTAAGGTATGGATCGAGTCTGGCTCTGGCAAAATTACTGTAAACTCTAAAGAAGTTAAGGACTATTTTATGCGTGATTCTCTAGTGATGAATGTTAAACAACCTCTTACTTGTACTAATACCGCAGAGTCTTACGATATTGTCGCTACCGTCATTGGTGGCGGTCTATCTGGGCAAGCTGGGGCATTCCGTCTAGGCGTGTCCCGCGCTCTCCTAGAAGCTGATTCCGAACATCGGGCAGCTCTCAAAAGAGGGGGCTTCCTCACACGAGATGCACGTGTTGTCGAACGTAAAAAATACGGAAGACCCGGTGCCCGCAAACGTTTCCAAACGCTAACAAAAATTATCTACCCAGTTTCTATTCTGGGCATGCTAACGTTTCGGGAAAACATACTACCTCAAAAATCAGTTTCAGCTATTATATTAAACCGTTCAATACTACAATAGCCTTGGTCTTTGCTCCCTTATTTTAGGACTTACGCAAGGATTAAAGATTGCTATCTACAGGATAACACTATGGCAAAAATTGGTATCGCAGGTGCCAGTGGCTATACCGGGTTTGAGTTACTTCGCCTACTCACAAATCATCCAGATGCCGAAATCGTTTTTCTCACCTCTGAAACCTATCAAGGAGAAGACATCTCAAAGGTGTTTCCTTCTATCAGCGGATTTGTCGATACAAAACTATCCTCAATTGAATCTGTATCAAGCGATACTTGCGACATTGTATTCCTTGCTCTCCCTCATACAACCTCTATGGAAAAGGTACCGGATTTTCTAAAGGGAGG
>JYMV01027619.1_pt1 | contig 10743 bp, 10 predicted proteins | sample 338911 | NCBI WGS metagenome assembly JYMV01 (sample SAMN03354496, study PRJNA234377) | hydrothermal vent metagenome | biome: Deep sea; feature: Hydrothermal plumes at the Eastern Lau Spreading Center, Western Pacific Ocean; material: Seawater | place: Tonga | collected 2009 | depth 2000 m m
GAACCATTTTCATGTTTATTATTGATATCTCTTGTAACGTGTTTTTCAAGTTTTGTAAAAGTAATTTCATCAGAATTCATGATTTCACTTCAAAACAAGCATGGATAAAAGTTTAGTATAATTGATATGTGTTCACCTAATTTTGAAAATTAATACAACTTAATACAATATTTTATTAATACAAAAAAAATCTTTTTTTTATGAAAATATTAGTTACTGGAGGATTAGGATTCATTGGTAGTAATTTCATCATCAAATTACTGCAAAAAGAAAATGATCTTGAGGTTGTCAACGTCGATGCCGAATTATTTGGTTCTAACCAACATAATTTAGATGAAATAAAAAATTCTGATAGATATGAATTCGTAAAGGGAAATATAACTAACAAAAATTTAATGAATGAACTGATCTCAAAATGTGATTCAGTTGTCAACTTTGCTGCTGAAACATTTGTTGACAGAAGTATAAATGATGCCAATCCATTTTTAGTATCTAACATAAGAGGTGCATTTACAATCCTAGATATAATTACAAAACAAAAGAAACGCATGATACAAATATCAACCGATGAAGTTTTTGGGAGTTTATCTACAGGTAGCGCCAATGAACAATCAAAATTTAATCCGTCCAGTCCATATGCTGCTACAAAAGCTGCTGCAGAACTTTTAATCAATTCTTATTGTGTAACCTATGATTCTGATGTAATTATAACTAGATGCACAAATAATTATGGGCCAAGACAATTTGTAGAAAAACTTATTCCAAAAACCATTATTTTAGCAAATCAAAATAAAAAAATTCCAATTTATGGTAATGGTGCAAACATTAGAGATTGGATTTATGTTGATGATCATTGTAAAGCTGTATTACTGGCACTTCTTAATGGTAAAGCAGGAGAAACATACAATATTTCTGCAAATAATGAAATTGATAATCTTACTGTGGTAAAACAAATTCTTAAGATAATGAATAAATCTGAAGATTTAATTGAATTTGTTGAGGATAGACCTGGACATGACTTTAGGTATAGTATGAATTCAACTAAAATATCCAATGAGTTAGACTGGAAAATAGAATCAAGTTTTAATGACGGTTTAGAAAAAACAGTTAGATGGTATTTAGATAATCCAGAAATATTGGATTATGCTCCATCTGTAGCATTAAATTCAACTCCTTGGAAAAATCCTAATTAATTTAACAGGTATGGAATTTTATTAAATGAAAGGAATAATTCTTCATGGTGGACATGGGACTAGATTAAGACCGCTAACTCATACGGGTCCAAAGCAACTTTTACCTATAGCAAATAAACCAATGTCGCAATATTGCATTGAATCAATACGTGAAGCTGGAATTACAGATATTGCTATTATCATAGGCGGCTTGGGTTCAAACAAGGTTAAGGAATATTATGGAAACGGAGAAAAGTTTGGTGTAAATCTTACATATATTGAGCAGGATTACCCAAGAGGTATTGCACATGCAATAAATCTTTGTAAGGATTTTGTATGTAATGAAAAATTTGTGGTTTTCTTGGGAGATAACATCATTCAAAAATCTATTTCTGAGTTTGCTAAAAATTTTGAAAGATCAAATTATGATGCTACAATTTTACTTTGTGAAGTAGATAATCCTACAAGATTTGGCATAGCTGATGTAAAGGACGGAAAAATTCTAAAAATTATGGAAAAACCAAAAAAACCACCAACAAATCTAGCTGTTACGGGAATCTATTTTTTAACTCCAAAAATTTTTGATGTAATTGATCGATTGAAACCATCTAGTCGTAATGAATTAGAAATAACTGACGCACTTCAAATGTTATTAGAAGAAAACCACAACATCAGCTATAACATCATTACTGATTACTGGAAGGATACTGGAACGCCTGAAGATATTATTCATGCAAATAACCAAATTTTGAAAAATATGCAGCCGTATTTTCATGGCAAAAAGGAAAACGGTGTTTCTATCAGTGGAAAATTGATTGTAGGCGAGGGATCGTTAATTAAAACTGGTTCTAGTATTACAGGACCTGTTATCATAGGTAAGAATTGTATCATAGAATCAAACACAACAATAGGTCCCAATACTAGTATAGGAAATAATTCAATCTTATCTGATTGTGATGTTGAAAATTCCATAATTATGTCTGGATGTAAAATTGAATGTAATGCAAAAATCAGACAAAGTATAATCTCGACAAATTCCCATATAAGTCAAAATAAAAAAACTGACAAAGAACATGTTTTTCTACTTGGAGAAGGTACAAAAATTTCACTTTAGTGTTACAAATTCATTCGTAATATTAAATACAGTATAATTTTCCTTTTATTCAATAATTATGAAAAATAACTCTCAGCCTCTTGTTAGTATAATAATTCTAAATTATAACGCAGGTAACTTACTTTTAGATTGTGTTGAATCAGTCTTACAAACTAACTATGAAAATTATGAAATAATTGTTGTAGATAATGCATCAACAGATAACAGTCAAAATGAATGTAAAGAAAAATTCAAACCAATTCAATTAATACAAAATCAAAAAAACCTAGGATACTGTGAAGGAAATAACGTAGGAATTAAGGGTGCGAGGGGCGAATTCATTGTTATATTAAATCCAGATACAATTGTAGAATCTAATTGGTTAAAGGAGTTGGTTAATGGTTATCAAAAGTTCGGTGAGGGAATTTATCAGCCAAGATTTCTAACAACAGACAATCATAAAATTTTGCAGGGTACAGGTAATATGATTCAGCTGTTTGGATTTGGTTTTGCTAGAAATAAGGGTGAAATCGATAAAGGCCAATTCAATAAACCTGAGGCTATAGGCTATGCTTCAGGCACTTGTTTGTTTACATCGGCAACTATAATTAAAAAATTGGAAATGTTTGATCCATTTTTGTTTGCCTATCATGACGATTTGGATTTGTGCTGGCGAGCAGCTCTACAAAATATAAAATCGTATTACATTCCAACCTCAATAATTTACCATCCTCCAGAAGGATTTAGTTTTAAGTGGAATGATTTTAAATTTTATCTTTTAGAAAGAAACAGACAATACTGCTTGCTTACACATTATTCCAGGAAGACTTTTTACAAAATGTTACCTGCGTTGATAGTTGTCGATATTTGTGTGTTCTTTTATTATTTGAAAAAAGGAGTAATTATTTCAAAATGTAAAGCCACGATTAACATTCTAAATAATTTTAAGCGTATTAATGAGCGATATAAAAAAATTCAAAATGAACGAACAGTCTCCGATGAAAAACTAATTGAAACATTCGAAGATCACATAATGATTCCAAAAATCATGGATTCTCAAAAAAATGATTTGTTTGCTAATTTTATTATGAATTTGAGTAAGTTTACAAGAAGATTTCTTTAAAAATTCTTATTTTTTATGTTAGTTTTAATCCTACTTCTTCATGTGGCACGACATGATTATCAGTAGTCCTACATAGGTTGAGTATTGCATCTATACTATCAAAATCTTTACCAAAAAATGATGAATAATATGCAGTTATTTCTTCATCTGTATGGAAATTTCTTTGAATGGAAAGTGCATTCATAAATCTCTCCTTATCCAGAATTACTTCTGATAACCAACGATAGTGAACTTTTTTCATAAACTCCTTAGATAGCATTGGTGTCGCAGAAAACTGGAATTCAGTATACAGTCCCTTAGCTGACTCGTCTAAGGCATTGTATTTGTATCCCTCACTGATAGCCTGATCGTACATTTCAGTATCCTTGTAGTATTTCAATGCAAAGAAATATGGACTTACAACATTCTTGAATTGTTTCATATACTCAATAGTGTAATTCACATCTTCTTCAGTTTCAGTTGGGAATCCATACATAAAGAATAATCTAACCATTATGCCCTTAGAACAAGTATAGTCCACTATTTTTTTCAGTTTTTCTAGATGTACATTTTTCTTCATGTATTTTTGCATTCTTTGTGAGGGAGTTTCAAATGCATATGCAACAGAGATAGTTCCAGCTTCGACCATTTTATCAACAAATTCTTCAGTCATTATATCCCCTCTTAAGCCATTAGGAAATTGTATACGCACTTTTATTTTCTCGTCAATTATTCTATCAAATATTTCAGTAGCCCTTCTCATATCAATGTTAAAAATATCATCAGTAAAGAAAAGGTCAGTTATATCTTGATTTTTTTGTAAATTTTTTATTTCATTAACTACTGATTCAGGTGTTCTAAACCTTGTTTTTTTCCCGAAGATAACATGACAGTATGTACAGCTATATGGGCAACCCCTTGTAGATTCCATTAACGCATATTTGTTTCTCGAGTATCCCCAATTGAAACTTTCATAATATTTAGGAAAATCAACCATGTTATAATCTGGGAAACCAAGATTGTCGAATTCTACTAAATCCATTCTTCCAAAACGAAAGACCGGTTTATTATCCACGTAATGTTCTTTCTTGTTAAGTGATATACCACTAACATCACTGTAATCTTTGTTATCTAGTACTCTTTTCATAACTTCTAAAAGACTTGCTTCAGCTTCTCCTATGAAAAAAAGATCTGCGTCTGTCTCAATGAATTCGTCCGTATTTTTTTCGGATACATAAGGTCCTCCAACCATCAGAAGGGCGTCAGGACAAAACTGTCTTACTTGATGTAAAAGTGGTTCCAATATCTGTCTGTTAGCTGACACTGCACGAAAACCAACAAAATCCGGTTTTTCTTTTTTAATTATTTCAATTAATTCTTCCTCACTGCTATATTCTACTCCAAAATCCATTAGTTTAATATCTAAAGTAGTCAAATATTTTTTCAAATATGTTGCAAGGCACATAATACCAATGGGAAAACCATAGACGTTGATTGATCTTCTCTTTTTTATGTTCATATCTTCGCAATTAGCCAAATCAATCAAAATGAGCTTCTTTCCTCTTGCTTTTTCAGCCCACTCATTTTCATGATTTGGTATTTGATCATGCTCTTTAATCTGAACTAATTTGCTCATATCTACCTCTATGTTACAATTTAGAATTATAAATAAAAGTCTCTTGTTATAATTATGCCAGCCTAATTTTATTAATAAAAAATGAAGTTCTCACTTCTGAAAAGCGATCACTGTAGCAATAGCAAATTCCTTTTCATGACTAACGGAGACAATAAAGTCATATTTTTTATTCATTTTTCCATTGATTTTAATTCCAGGTTTATTTTTAGAATTTGAAATACAAATATCCTTTAATAAAATTTTATCTGGAATCGCTTTAACTACAGATTCTTTAATTGCAAACTTTCCAGCAAAATGTTCATATGGTGAACTAAATTTTTTACAATAATTTATCTCCGATTCTGAAAAAATTTTTTTATAGAAATCTAGATTATTTCTTAATGGCTTTTTCTTAAATCTAGTAACATTAACAATATCAACTCCTACGCTAAATGCATGATTCAATTATTTCTCATATAGTATAATTATAAATTATCTAATTAATATTTGGAATAATTTTTTCTTGATTAATTCATAACAAGGTTTATTTTGTCTACTAGAAGCTTTGTTGGAGATTGAGCGAATTAAATAATTTAAAATTAGAAATTAAAAAGATATTTTTTAACGTATTTCCTAATTTGAAAGAGGGGGATTTTGATTGGGAAAAACATCAATCTGGTTATGATGATTGGGATTCATTTGCACAAATGCAATTAATCACTGCTACAGAATCTAAATTTAAAATAAAATTTGATATTGATGATGTTATTGCAATTACATGTGCAAATGATTTGTTAAAATTTACTGAATCACACTCATGAATACAATTCCTGATTTACTACAAAATTCTGTACACGATAATTCAAAAAAAACTGCTGTAATTTCAAACGAAGAAGAATATTCGTATAAAGAAATCGATGATTTATCATCATCAGTATCTACAAATATTTTACAATATCCGAGAAATTCTGTAGTTAGTCTAATGCTAGAAAACTCTTTGGAGTTTATTGTGTCATACTTAGGAATTTTAAAGGCGGGTAAAATTGCACATATAATTCCTCCAAATATATCTAAGGAGAATTTAACTGAACAAATTAAATCAGCGAATCCAACATGTTTGATTTCATCAAAAGATTATGCTTCAAAGCTAAATTCAGAATTAATTAATTTTGATGTATTAGAAGTTAAGGAGATACTTTCCAAACATATGGTTAAAGACATAGATAATTATTCAACTCCTGATGATTTCGCTTATTTGATTTATACTTCAGGAACTACTTCCAAACCCAAAGGGATAGGAATTACACATAAAAAATCTCTATTCACCACTAATAATATAGTAAATATTCTAGGCTACAAAAATTCTGATATAGAAGTACTTCCCTTATCACTTTCACATTCATTTGGCTTAGGATGTTTACATACTGCACTGTTTGTTGGTTCTACAATTATTTTACATAAGAATGCTATAGATGTAGAAAATATTTTGAACTCAATTACACGTTATCATGCAACAACTTTAGCTGCAGTTCCAACTACACTTACTAAAATGGTTGAAAATTTTAATGATGCAACAAAATTAACGTGTGAAAATTTAAGATTGATTATTACAAACAGTACAACCATTCCAGAATTAACTGTAAAAAAATTAAAAAATATAATTAAAACTGGAAAACTTGCAACATATTATGGGTTAACAGAGGCATCTCGGTCTACATTTATGGTTTTTAATGATATAACTGGAAAAGAAGCTTCTGTTGGAAAACCAGCCAAAAATGTAAAAATAAAAATAGTGAATGAAATGGATGATCCAAAAAAAAATGGTGAGATATTTATCAAGGGTGAAAATGTAATTGAGAAATATTGGAATAACGAAGAAATGGATCATAATATACAAAACGGATGGATAAAAACTTCTGATATGGGTTATTTTGATGAAGATGGCTATCTTTATCTCACTGGAAGAGTAGACGACATGATAAATGTTGGAGGAGAAAAAGTTTTTCCAAATCAGATTGAAAGTGTAGTTAAGAGGTTAGATGGTATTGATGAGGCAGTTGTTATTGGTGTCAGCCATGATACATTTGGGGAAGTTGCAAAACTATTTGTTAAAAAATCACAAGATAGTAAAATCAAAGAATCTGATATTATGGAATACTGCATAAAAAATTTAGAGCGCTATAAGGTTCCGGTAAGTATTAGATTCATAGAAGATTTTCCACAGACTGATTATGGAAAAATTAAACGATATGCACTAAAAGACTACAAATAGAGGATGTCTGCGAAAATGGGATCAAATATAGAAACTTTGTTAGAGTCTGATCCCTATACGTTAACTAAAAATGAAAAAAGTGTGATTTTTCTTAATTCCATGAAGGAGGCTGTTAGCTTTCATTATGAAAAATCAAAGGAGTTTAGAAAACTCTGTGATAACAGAGGGTTTACACAAACAAAAAATTTTTCAGTGGAAGAGATCCCATTCCTCCCTGTTTCATTATTTAAGAAATTTAAATTAAAATCTGTTCCAGATTCTGAAGTTTTTAAAACAGTTTATTCAAGTGCCACAACTAGTGATTTACCAAGTATTATTTTTCTTGATAGAATTACTTCAGAAAGACAAACTAAGGTATTAATTTCTATAATGAGAAATTTTCTTACTGAAAAAAAGGATTTTCTAATAATCGATCAGGATAACTCTATGAATACACTGCCTGATATAAAATCACGTTCATCAGCAATTCGTGGATTTTTTCCTTTTATGAAATCAGTGAAATTTGGATTGGATGATGACCTCAAATTAGATGAAGAGCAATTTCAGGGGTTAAATGAAAAAAGTGTCTGCGTGTTTGGATTTACGTGGCTTTTGTATAAAACAATATCAGAGAACAAAGACAATATCAAAATTAAAAATATTTTCAAAACCACTGAAAATATAATTGTAATCCATATGGGTGGTTGGAAAAAATTACAGGATTTACAAATAAGCAAGGAACAGTTTAATCATATGGTTTCAGATTTTTTTAATTGTAAAAAAGAGAATATCATAGATATTTATGGAATGACAGAGCAATTGGGGACAATTTACCCTGATTGTGATGAAGGATACAAACACGTTCCGATATATTCTGAGATTATGATTAGGAACACGGATACGTTAGAAATAGAGGAGTTTGGCAAATCTGGGTTTATACAACTCTTATCTCCAATACCACACAGCTATCCTGGAATTTCTTTACTATCTGATGATATTGGAAAAATCATAGGTGTTGATAATTGTCCATGTGGTAGAAAAGGAAAATATTTTCAATTTGAAAAAAGAGCAGAACAGGCTGATATTAAGGGGTGTGGTGATACAATTGGCTAAATTATTGATTTCTAAAGGAGAGTTTGTAAATTCTGAGGCTACAACAATTGAGGAAAGTGTAAAAGCAATACAAAATTCTAGAGAATGGTTACACTCGCAAAAAATTGACGATGTTTTAGAATATGTAGACATGATTGGTAAACATTGGTCTAATAATTTCCAAAATAAAATAGGACCTAATTTATCTCATGTCAAAAATTTTCTCTCTAAATCATACTTGGAGAAGAAGCTTGACATTGCACTTCACGGAGATAAATATTCTTTAGATAATTTTGTTGATTTAGGAGATTCCGAACTTTTGTTTCATGCACAGCCCAGAGGTGTTGCCTGTCATTGGATTGCGGGAAATGTTGACATATTAGGTATATTCTCTGCAATTCAATCATTACTTACGAAAAATGTTTCAATCATTAAAGTGCCATCAAATTACAATCTGTTAGTTGATTTATTGATTAGTTTAGAAAATATCAACACGAAAAAAATTTCTGGAAAAAAAATGCTAGAATGCTTTGAAGTTTTATACGTTGAACAGGATGATGAAAAAAATCAAAAAATACTATCTGATTCAGCAGACATCAGGGTTGCTTGGGGTGGGGCTGATGCTATAAAATCTATTACATCATTACCGAAAAGTCCATTTACAGAAGACATCATCTATGGTCCAAAATATTCCTATGTTATAATAGATGAAAAATCTATCCAAAAACAACAAACGCAGATAGCACAAAAAATTGCACTTGATGTAAGTACATTTGATCAGTATGCATGTTCATCACCTCATACAGTTTTTGTAAAAACCAAAGATCCAAAAATAATTTCAGCTTTTTCAGATTCATTATCTCAAGCGATGGATGATGTTGAAAGAATTCTATTACCCAAACAAAAAGAAACTGACGAAAAATCAAAGGAAATCATCTCAACTCGATCAGAGTATGAGATAAAAGGAAAAGTTATTTCATCCAAGAATCTTAATTGGACTGTCATTGTTTCTGACGAAGAAGGATTGGCTCAACCTACCTTTTCTCGTGTAATACATGTAAGACCTTTTAAAGATAACAATGTGATTTTGAATGACAATAGAAAAATTCAATCCATTGGATTATCAGTCGATGATAATGATCGATTTCAGTTTATTGATAAAATTACATTTTTTGGAGGAGATAGGTGTCCTTCTTTAGGAAAAATGAGTTTTTTTGACTCTCCGTGGGATGGTATGTTTGGAATGGACAGGATGGTTAGATGGATAACCACTTACAAATAAAATAACCAAATTTGAATTGAGTAAATGTATTTTCTTAGTAAGCTTTAGATTTTAAAATAAAACTCAACAAGTGATATACATGGAAAATGATGAAAATCCTCTTCCTATTAACGAAAGGGAAGTAATGGAGTACTATGGATGTTCAGGAAGATTTGACAGATTTAAATTAAAAATTAAATTCTTTCGAAGTTGGATTTTACATTGCCTTGCATACTCATCTCCACATTCTAATTTTGCAATAAGGATGCAAAAAGCAAGAGGTGTGAAAATTGGTAAAAATTGTTATTTCAATCCATATGTCTTAATTGATCTAGTTTATCCAACATTGGTAAAAATTGAAGACAATGTTTCTATAGGCTCCAACGTAATGATCTTTGCACACGGTAACATTTCTGCAAATTCATTCTTAAAGGGTAAATATCCACGAAAGGTTTCAAATGTAATTATAAAATCAGGTGCTGCAATTAATCCAGGTGTAATAATAATGGCTGGTATTACTATAGGTGAAAATTCAATTATTTCACCACGCAGTGTAGTTACACAAGATATTCCTGATTATTGCATTGCAGTAGGAAATCCTGCCAGAGTTATAAAAAAGATCGATCATTGAAAGGATAAATTGAATATTTTAGGAATTGATTTTGAAGATTGGTATCATCCAGAATTAATAAAACGAAACATCAAGAATGAAAAACATACACCTTCTGTCATTAATGGTATTGACAAAATACTTGATTTGCTAAGAAAACATGAAACATTTGCAACATTTTTTGTTGTTGGTGAATTGTTAGAAACTAAGCCGGAGATTTTTGATAAGATTATTGAAAATGATCATGAAATTGCATTTCATACCATGTATCATGATAGATTAGATTCGCCAGGATTTAAAGAGAAATTTTCCTCTGAAATTAAAAAATTCGCAGAATTAACAAATCATAAATCACGTGGTTTCAGAGCACCCACATTTTCACTTAATAATGCTAGCTCATGGGCAATTGATGTTTTGGAAGAAAATAATTACATGTATGATAGCAGTGTTGTTCCAGCTAAAACTAGTTTGTATGGCTCACCAAATGCGGAACATAAACCATATAGAATTACAAGTAAGTCTATTGAAAAAAATGACTCTTCTGGAA
>JYMV01003521.1_pt1 | contig 10739 bp, 7 predicted proteins | sample 338911 | NCBI WGS metagenome assembly JYMV01 (sample SAMN03354496, study PRJNA234377) | hydrothermal vent metagenome | biome: Deep sea; feature: Hydrothermal plumes at the Eastern Lau Spreading Center, Western Pacific Ocean; material: Seawater | place: Tonga | collected 2009 | depth 2000 m m
AAGCCATCGCCAGGACAACAATCGCCAAACCGAGGAACTGGCGCAGGGAATTCTGGCTACCCAGAATAAAAAAGACCGACCCTAGAATTATTGCCGCCGCAGTAAATAGGTCAACTGTTCTGAAGTAGGTCTTACTATAATTTCGAATACCAAAGGATCGAATACCAGCAAACAAAACCATGAACCCTAAACCCATAATTAGGAAGATCATCGCATCCGATCTCGGCGGACCCCGTTCCCTAAAGTCACCAAAATCGACATCAAGCCGCGGTACAAGACTTCCTCCTGGAAGAGTCTTGCTCCCTATTTTAGCAAGCCATCTGAAGCCAACTTCGAAACCTTGATCAAATGGTTCACCAGTAGTATCCAGTGGATCAAGACGAAATTCATCATTTGGAGAGTGCCAAGCCTGGACTGGGATAAACCCAGTGTGAAAAAAGATAGAATACTTATTTAGATCATAGGTATAGGGCTTCATTAAATAAGCCAGCATTAACATCATTGATATCATCACAAATGTAATGTAGGACGGACGAGTGACTCGAACTGTGTTCAATACAAGCAGGTGAGACCCCATCCATAACATCAGTAACAATATTCCGCCTGCAGTCATCTAGCACCCCAAACCCATGATCTTGGAATTGTCTCACTTCTACCTATCATAGTTGGTTACTCGTTGTGAATCTTGCACCTGTCGTGTCTAATTTATCTTAATCATTAAAGAATTCCAGATACTCGTTTATTACGCCCCATCTTTAACTACTTATTTATCAATTTGATGCGATGTCAGAACTGATCAACAACATCACTACCACGCTGATCTATGGAATATACCTAGTTCTACCAGGTTATATTGTTTTGTCTTGTACCGGAACTCATAGACACAAGTTTCTTCTATCTATAGGAATTAGTATCAGTATTGTTGTTTTAACATTAGTTCCAATCTATTGGATTAAAGGCGGCATTAGCCTTTGGCTAGGCATCCTTCATCTGGTGATTGCAGCAGTAATTGCTGGTGTACGACTCTTCCCAACCCTGTACCCGAACCAGAAGATGGGAAAAGTTCTTTTCTCCCCGCTTGTGCCAAAACACTTTTACGGTCTTGGCTTTATCTTCTTGTTGGTGAGTTTCGGGGTCTACCACGTTATCGTAGGGCCATACACTGAAATTCCTTCGGATTTTTGGAAGCATTTGTCCCGAGTTGGTGTCGAATCATCATTGATGGTAGACGGAATTCTTGGCCACTCGTCAACAAGCAAACTCGGTTCTAGCCCGATTTACGTAATCCACGCAATCGTGGCGTCCCTATTAGGCATCAATCCTCTTGAGCTCGTAGCACCCGTAACTCTGGTAACGAGTTGCCTCTTCCTGGGCTCCATCTACTGGTTCACTCTGGGACTTCTCGATCGGTTTGGGCTCGGAGTGAGTAGTCGAGTTGCAGGGGCCCTGCTCGCCGCTGCCCTGACATTCATGACTCTTGGCACCGCTTCTTTCTCTTATGTTCGTTATTATGCCTACTTTCCGACTATTTTTGCCTTTCCCCTAATTTACGCTACGGTAGCCATTTTACTGGATTTTCTTGAACGACCCAGAATCAATGGTTGGCAATTACTCCTGATTCCCGTCTTTCTGGTGACAATGTGGCTGATCCATCGTCAGGAAGTGCTGCTGACGCTTATTCTCATGGGTGGTATTGTCTTTGTCCGGGGCATCCGCAGTTATGTACCTGCTGTGGGAATGTCAACAATGCTCAAGCGCCGCGCCCGGTCCAGTTTACAGCTCTGTCTTGCCCTGCTGGCTTTTGTCACCATCTATGCTTTCACCACCCGGGCTATGGGGCCGTGGGGCCATACACCCCATGTGGTTGATGCAGGGCTGATTTTCCCTGCCCTCACTGGGCTGCCGATCGATAACCCTTTTTTTCGCTTCTGGGATACTCTGGGCTACTTCGGTTTAGGGGTATACGCCTGGTTCCTCCTGAGATGGAAAACTCTGGTCAGGTCCGATTTTCTCAGCGCGGGTATGTTGATGCCGCTGCTGACCAATTTCAATCCGTTGTATGCAGTGCTATTTCTGCACTTTGGCACCGAGACGAGCCTGTGGCGCACTGCCTACCTGATGCCTTTAGGAATTGCAGCAGCAATATTGTTCACCGTAACTTTTCTATCCAAGTCGGCGAGACAAACTACAGGTCAACAGATCACAGCCTTTTTTATAATGTCTTCCCTCATCATGTCCCTGATACCCTGGCATTATCAGGACCGTTTCAACCGTACCTCACGAATACCCAGCTTGCTGCCGGTTCATGAAACAAGTGGTGCAGGCCTCTGGCACGACCTGATCAAGGCGGTAGATCAAATCCAGGCAAAAAGAGAAGTCCGGCGCATCATCACGGATGATGTCACTCGATTTGTTCTTTATTCAGCCACACGGGGTGAAGTCTGGTGGTGGACAGAAAGGGAGTACTTCCCCAACCACCGTGAAGACTATCAGGAAGACTTCCTGACATCAGATTTTACTCATTCGCTACTGGTGATCAACAAACGTAATGGCGTTTTGACCAATAGCGCTCAGTACGCCGGTCACTGGTCACCCGACATTCTCAAAGTTTCTCGAAATTACCCACACGACCTGGATGAGTTCATCGCCACGTATCCCGATTATTTTGAATTGTTGTGGAGTGCTGCAGACGTAAAAATATATTTGATGCATCCTTTCAAGGGTTGACTATGGGCGTGCCCAAGACATGAGGAGAATTAGGCTGGTCTACGTTGTCTCCACACTGGGCCGAACCGGGCCGAACCGGCAACTATGTAATCTTATCAAGCACCTGGACTACGCGCGCTTTGAAGCTCAGGTAATTACTTTATCTCCTAATCCTCCCAATAATCTTGAGAAGGATCTCGAAGATTTTGGTATTACCGTTCGTTCACTGAACCTCTCCCGCCTGGCTGGAATTATCTTTGGGCAGGGTCGTCTGGTAACGATTCTGGATGAATTGCAGCCGGACGTACTGCATTCACAAGGTCTACGGGCAGACTTGTTTTGTTCAAGACTCGCGGGCTCTTATAAAAAGGTTACGACTCAGCGCAATAACCCACTGCAGGATTATCCATCTCTGATGGGTCAACTGAAGGGTACTGTCGCTGCCCAACTGCATTACCGTGCGCTTTCTCGTTTGCCAGTTGTTGTCGCCTGCTCGCAAGGCATCGCTGACACAAACACCCGTCGAGGGCTTTCGACCAGAGTGATTCATAATGGCGTGGACCTTGCCCTAGCCAAAGCGCCAATGGATCACGAGGGACAGACCATCAAGCGACATGCACTTGGCCTTCCCAAGGCTGGTCGACTATTTCTCTACGCGGGCCCACTGATACCGCGAAAAAATCCAGAACTTCTGATACGGGTTATGATGGATCGCGCGAGACAGCAGGATTCCCTGCTCGTTTTGGGTGACGGCCCGCTGCTGTCCCGCTGCCGTCGACTGGCTAACGATGCCACAAATATCTTCCTGCCGGGATCCGTCGAGTCCATTACCGATTACCTCGAGGTGGCTGATATCTGTGTCTCTGCTTCCAGTGCTGAAGGCATGCCTAATACCGTACTTGAAGCACTGTCCACCGGCTTACCTGTTCTTTTGTCGGACATACAGCCACACCGGGATATCCTAGCGCTCTCACCCATGGCCGGGTGGCTGTTCCAGACCAACAATCTGAATGGATTGCTTGGGAAAATCGAAAATATCACGGTAAGTCCCGAAAACCGGCATGCTGCCCGGCAACTCGCAGTGGAACATTTCAGCGCAAACGGCATGTCACAGGCTTATCAGGATCTGTACCAGGATTTAGTTTCTATGGATGAATCTCGAGATTAAGTATGCGCAAGATCACACCCTTGCGGCTGTTTCATTGTGATGTACTGGTGTTCGATACCATCGGTGCTGGATGGCTTCATCACTGCCTCCCTGATGACTGCGACGTTGCCACCATTGACCTACGTGGCCGGATGCCACTTCTCCTGGATTTTGGGTTCGTGTACCTGTGGTTTAGGTACCTCTTGCTGGGAGAGAAGATAACGCCCGGCCGCTTGTCCTACGCCTGGTTGAGCGCTCTGCTCGACCGAATTGCACCTCGCCTGATACTTACCTGCGCCGACAACAATCCTCTGCTCGCCCGGTACGCACAGACACACGTGGATATACCGGTGATATTTCTTCAGAACGCCCTGCGGGACACCGTTGGCTCAATGACACCTGGTCTGGATCTTCCTCTATACCTGTCCCTGGGCAGGATTGAGGCAGATCTCTTTGAATCCATAGGAGTACAGTGTCGGGAATACACGCCAATTGGCTCAGTAAAATTAGGGCTTTCTATTGCCCAGGCAAAGGAAAGTGGCGACTCATCTTTTGATCTGTGCTTTATCTCGCACTACCGCCCAGAGCTATTCGCCACCGATGCGCCCGAATTATTCACGCTGATCGAGAAGAGCCAGCGCATTTTGTTCAAACATATCTCTGACTATGCTTTAACTCGTGGACTGTCACTGGCCGTAATCTCTAAAACTCGGGAAACCGTGTTGCAAGTATCCGAGAAGGAATACTTCAACACCATTGCCGGAACGGCAGCGTTTAAGTTTATCCGCGCCGACAAGGGTGCCCACGAGTTGGATTCTTATATTGCAGGACTTGCCAGCGGTCTGGTGGTCCACCCAGCATCAACACTGGGATTTGAACTGTTCTCTGCTGGCAAGAAAGTTCTTTTTGGTGCGAGTGCTGACTCCGCCTTGATTCAGCAATGGGGCATCCAACACTATTTCAATGCTCTGCCAGATCTTGTCAAACTCGAGACCCATACGAGCGACGCATTTGTCAAACGCTGTGATCAAATCCGAGCGATGCCGGATTCTCAATATCGAGAAGTAACCCAAACAGCTGCTGCGACTATCGTATCAATGCCCGACAGTGGATACCCACACGACACGGTAAAACAACTGATCTACAGCCTTCTTGCGTGATGACACGCCATTTTTCTCAGACCGTCTTATTGCACGCATCCACGAGATTCGACTCGGATATCTCTCGGTCTTTGTAAACTATTAGCCCGACGTAAGCAGCTCTTTCTCCCAGATGTCTACAACACGATTAATGTCGTAATCCTCAGAGCGTTCCATGCAGGCCCTGCTACACCTTTTATACAACATGTCATCTTCGAGCAGGCGCTTGATAGCCAGTGTCCAGGCCTCGATTGTTCTCTGGTCTTGAGACACACCATTGATCAGTGCTCCGAATGAGGTCCAGCGGCATAGCGGCGGCTCAGCGATTCCCACATTGTCGTAAAAAACCTGCCACGCCTCCCTGATGCCCTCGGAGCAATCAGAGATAACAGCAGGCACCCCAAGACTCATCGCCTCAAGCAGGGCAATTGGCAAACCCTCCCATCGAGACGTCATCAAAAGCAAACTTGCTTGACTCAAAAGCCGATAAGGACTCTCCTGAAAGCCAAGAAATCCTACCTGCTCGAACCCTGTAAATGAATCATTACTTGAATCAAAAACAGACAACCCCAGTTCCTGACAAAAACGGTTCAATGAATCGCGCAGTTCACCGTCGCCAAGAATAATAAGTTTAAAGGCACTGAAACGCGGGTCACCGTCGACCAGTTGTCGGTACATACGCAGCATCAGTTCGTGATTTTTCTGCGGCGTCAGGCTTGCAACACTGATGAGATAATTACCTGCAATCAGTTGATCCCGAAAATCCCCATATTCCTGAGCCGACGCTTCATCTATCGCTGACCGATCAATAGGGTTTGGCGCGAACAATACTTTCTGATGTTCTACGTTGAAAAGCGCCGTGAGTTCGCGACATACCCCGGGGGATACCCCGACCACCCGCTGTGCACGATGATACAAAGTGCTGGCTAACCTGCGCTTCAAACGCTCTCGAAAAGTGCCACCGGGATAACTTTCGCTGATCCGGTTATGCACAAAGAGCATCCTTCTACCACCGAGAATAGTAAGCATATTTGCAAAGTTAGGGCCTTCCAAATGGCTGATTGTCACTGCCGGCCGTAATGTGATCTTTACCCATTGGATGACCACCAGTCGCCACAGATTGACCAACAGGGTAACGCCTAGCCCACCCCGGTGCTTTCTTGAGGCGACCCAGATTTGCCTTCCCGATACTTCAACACGGGCATTGTTCTCAAACAGAACACAACTTGCGCCTTCAAGGCGCTGCACCATCAATCGCGCGACGCTTTCCGCGCCACCGCCCGACAGTGCATTGGAGAGAATTAGAATACGTCTCGTTGCTTTGCAACCATATCGAGACATAACTGATCTTACAGAATGACGAGATAAAGAATGTTCAGGCAGTTAGATCCGCGCCTTCGATCTGCGCCCGCTCGTACTCTTCCATCCTGCCAATATCTAACCAATACTCATGGATGGGAAACATATTGACCTTGCCTCCCCCTTTGACCGTTGCCCGAAGTAGGTCCGGCATATCTTCTGCCTGATCGCCCTTGCACTGTGCGACCAATTTGGGTTCGAGCACATAGATGCCTGCATTAACAAAAAACTTCTGTACGGGCTTTTCGGTGATATCCTGAACCTGCATTCCTTCTCCCTGAACCACGCCATAGGGTATCTGGACATCGTACTCACGTACACACATCGTTGCCAACCCGCCATACGCTGCGTGGTAGTCCAGTAACTGACCAAAGTTCAATCGAGTCAGCAAGTCTCCATTCATCATTAAAAGCGGTACACTAATTACACTGGGATCCAGCAGGCCAAGAGCACCCGCTGTTCCTAGCGGCTTTTCCTCCTCCAAGTACTCAATGGCAACGCCCCACTGGCTGCCATCACCAAAATGGTCTCGCACCTGATCAGACTTGTAATGCACGGCGAGAAAAAACTTTGAGAATCCAGCCTCTACCAATTGCACGAGTATTGTTTCCAGTATTGGTTTTTTCCCTACGGGCAGTAGCGGCTTGGGCAAGTTCTGAGTCAGCGGATGTAGGCGCCGACCGAAGCCCCCTGCCATTAGCAAGACTGGGTTGGCTCTAGGCGCGTCAAAAACAAAATTCTGCATCATCTCAAGACCCACTACTATCCCGGCCGAATCAAGCACTGGCAAATGTAAGAGGTCTTTCTCGCGCATGATCTGCAAAATTTTTCGACGCGCGTCACCCTCGCTTACTGTTATTGGATTTTCCTGCATGACCTCACTAACGATCGATCCCATCCCAAATCCTGCTACCACTGCCCGTCGAATATCACCATCGGTGACTGTCCCGAGCAACCGACCCTCGTCATCCACCACTAGCACTATTCGCATAGACGAGGCAGTCAAAACTTCTGCGGCAGCAGCTATGTCCGCTCCAGAGTGTAAGAGTGCTTCTTTCCAATCGGTTTTCATAATCATGCAGTAATTAGTTAATCCCTAAAAAAACGCTCTCATTTTTTCTCAACGAGAATATCTCCTATAACTAGATAACGCAGTCCGCTGTTAAAAAAAGTATTCAGTGCATCATCCGGTGTACAGACGATAGGTTCGCCATTAATGTTGAACGATGTGTTGAGTGCTATAGGGAATCCTGTCCGTTTCTCCAACATTTGTAGAATACGGAAAAATCGACTATTTTCATTTTCATCCACGGTTTGCAAACGTCCCGACCCGTCTACATGGGTGACACCAGGTAGATATTTCCTGAATTCGGTACGAATCGGCACGACCTTTTCCATAAACCGGCATTCGTAACCTTGCACAACGTCAAAGTATTTATGCGCTCGATCCGCTCTTACTGCGGGTGCAAAAGGCCTATATCCTTCACGGTACTTGATGATCCCGTTAATACGCTCTTTGACTTCCGGATTCCGCGGATCAGCCAAGATCGAGCGGTTGCCCAAGGCTCTCTCACCAAACTCCATCCTCCCATAAAAATGTGCAACGATCTCTCCATCTGCCATCAAATTCGCTATCGCTTCTTCCGGCTTAGCCAGCACCTTATGCGAGAGCCTTCTTCTTTTGACCGTTGAAACCACTTCTTCTTGCGAAAATTCCGGCCCTAAAAAACTCGAGCTGTCTGAATATGTCCTTCCCTGCCCATGGATACAGTGCGCCGTGTAGAGTGCCGCACCAATACTATTGCCGCCATCGGAAGGTGCATAGGAAACATACATCTCCTTGAATGGCGTCTGTTCCAACATTCTTCCGTTATACACCGAGTTCATGAAGAAACCGCCACCTAAGACAACACGGGGCCGTTTTGTTCGTTCGTGCAGATGAGAAAGAAAATGAGTAGCTATCTCTTCAGAAACCATCTGCATGGCTTTAGCAACCGAAATCGTCCAGTCGTCGGGTTCATCCCCGCGGGAACCCATCTGGCCACCGAGTAATTCAACCAAACGATTTGTGTAGAGATTTGGTTGATCAACCAATGCACCTTTATAAAAAGACTGATCAAGTCTGAGAGTTCCATCATCCAATAATTGAATGGTAGAACGAATCTTTCTGGCCTGCTCTTGGCAATCAATATCAAACGCAGAAAGCGCCATTACCTTCCACTCATCACTGTCTGGCCGATATCCCAGCAGCTCAGTGAAAGTGGCGTAGAACATACCCAGAGAATCTGGAACGGTTTGTCGCTGATGAATCTCAATGTCCAAGCCAGTACCAATACCTGCATTCATGCATTCAAACTCACCACGCCAGTCTGCTGTCAGTATGGCTGCATCTTCAAAAGGAGAAAGAAAAAAAGCATTAGCAGCATGGGTGAGGTGGTGATTAATAAAATACACCCTCGGCATAGAACTACTTTTGGGAAATTGCATACTGACCCATTCACCTGGCTCTCGATCGACCAGATTTAGGAGGTGGTCGGGGATACTGTAAAAATAATCCTCCCGCCGGGTCCTATGGGTAGATATCACTGGGTTGTACTTCTGCCACAGTGCACCAGGATTCCAGGCCTGGGCCACACTGTCCACATCCGGTAATCCAACACCCGCGTGCTCAAGACAGTATTGCATGGCGCCGTGCGGAAAAAGGCGCGTCAGTTTTTCCCGGTTAAACCGTTCTTCCGGCGCGCCGGCAACAATTCCCCCATCCTGATAAATCGCCGCTGAGGCGTTAAGCTCTCCGTGATTGAGTCCGATCACTAGCATTAGAATTTCCCGTTTTTGTATTGCTAGGCTTCTCTAGCACACTTCATCTAGATCGATCAGTCAATCAATGATCTCGTCCGTCAGATAATCGGATTCTGAAAACTCCCCGATCAAACTCCAGTAATCCATGGGTGAGCGACCCATACCTGGTCGCTTCATGGATAGATTTGCTTCTGAGAAAGCTTGTCCCTTGATGATATTTTCCCTGGCAACCAAACTTTTCCGGGCCACATCGCGATTTGTCAGCTCTGCTTCCTGGGGCACCTTCTCACCATTGCCAAGGGCGACCTCTACCATCCGAATACTGTCAACCATCTGACGCAACTCTTCAGGCTCAAGCGACGCAGCATGATCAGGGCCTGGTAATGATCGATCCAGCGTAAAGTGCTTTTCAATCACCCTGGCGCCCAGAGCCACAGCGGCGCACGATACTGTCAAACCATTAGTATGGTCAGAATACCCTATCTCGAGACCGAAAAAATCTCGCATCGACTCCATCGCCCTCAAGTTGACGCTGTCGATAGGTGCAGGATACTGCGTGGTGCAATGCAACAATACAACATGTTCCACTAATGCGTCTCGCCCATCGTCGCTTTCAAAGGCGGCGGCGAACGACGCTGCTGATGGCGCTAAACCATCGGTAAAACCAAAAGCGAGCACAGACAACGCGGTCTGGACTTCATCCAAGGTAGACATACCCGTAGAGAGGATAATGTTGCGGCCAGAGCGTGCGTATTCAAGTAACAAAGGCCCGTTCGTGACCTCGCCAGAGGGAATCTTGAGAATCTCAAGCTCAAGTTCGTTGACGAGGAAGGCGAGACTCGGTGAATCGAACGCGGTTGATAGAAATACCAAGCCTTTGTCTTCGGCAAACTGCTTTAATTCATAGTGAGACTGGTGATCCAATTGTAAAGCCGACAGCATCTCTAGTTGGGATTCGCCGGTACCCGTGGAGACCTGCTGGTAGATCGCCTTGGGTGCTGAACGCGTCACTAACTGCGTTGCATCGAAGGTCTGAAATTTGACCACATCCGCGCCGGCCTCTGCCGCAACTTCGATCAGTTGAAACGCCAAGGCCAGATTCCCGTTATGGTTGACTCCGGCCTCTGCAATGATGAGGGTAGATGCTTCAGGTAAAAACATAATTTCTTCAACCTGAGACAAATGTTTTCAGTATCTGAAGCCCTTCTGGGCCACTACGCTCCGGGTGAAACTGCAACCCGGCGATGTTGTCCTTTGCAATCGCCGCAACAATGGCCAAGTCCTCATAGTTACACTGCGCAAGCACATGAGTTGCACTCAGGGGCACAACCATAAAAGAGTGAACAAAGTAGCAAAATGCGCCTTGTGACGTTGCATTCAGACATGTGTTTTGCCACCCGTCGATATGTGGTGGGTATTGCAGCGCATTCCAGCCAATGTGCGGGACTTTTCGCCGTCTTTCCTCACCGTTTTCGCTTGTTTTTGGTATAGAGATAACGTCTCCTGGGATCAAGCCCAGACCCCGGTGTCGACCGTTTTCAGTGCTGGTCCCAAAAAGCATCTGCATCCCAAGACAAATGCCGAGC
>JYMV01013723.1_pt1 | contig 10738 bp, 10 predicted proteins | sample 338911 | NCBI WGS metagenome assembly JYMV01 (sample SAMN03354496, study PRJNA234377) | hydrothermal vent metagenome | biome: Deep sea; feature: Hydrothermal plumes at the Eastern Lau Spreading Center, Western Pacific Ocean; material: Seawater | place: Tonga | collected 2009 | depth 2000 m m
ATGGTGATCTGGAATGTGACGGCGGCCTTGCATACCCCGCTGATGAGCGTGACAAACGCCATAAGCAGTATCATTGTCCTGGGTGCCATTTTACAGATAAGTTCAGAGGAAAAGGTGATCATGATGGTGGCGGTTTTTGCTGTACTGATAACATCAATTAATATTGTAGGCGGATTCGCGGTAACGCGCCGCATGCTTGAAATGTTTCGTAAATAGGAGGCGATGAGATGAGTCAAGGATTAGTCACCGCCTCTTATATAGGTGCAACCGTTCTTTTTATTCTGGCGTTAGGCGGATTGAGTAGCCCGGAAACCGCAAGGCGGGGCAACCTGTATGCCATGATAGGCATGGCCATTGCTCTCGTAGCAACCATCGCGGGGGTTACGGGCAATGTGGGATTTTTGATGGTTGCGTTGCTGGTCGGGGGCAGTATTGGCCTGGTTCTGGCGCGCCGTGTGCAAATGACCCAAATGCCCGAGCTGGTTGCTATTCTGCACAGTCTCGTTGGGTTGGCCGCTGTGCTGGTCGGATTTGCCAATTTTATGGATCCGGCACGGTTGGAACATTACAGCGGTATTGAATTGACGATTCACGATGTGGAGACCTATTTGGGAATCCTCATTGGTGCCGTCACCTTGTCCGGTTCCGTAATAGCCTTTGGAAAACTCAGCGCAAGAATCACCGGGAAAGCCATGTTATTGCCCGCCCGGCATTGGCTCAACCTGGGCTTGCTGATTGGCTCAATATGGTTATGTAAAATGTTTGTCGAGCAATCGGCCGCAGGGGATGGAATGATGCCCCTGTTGATCATGACGGGAATTGCTTTACTGTTCGGGATTCATATGGTCATGGCCATCGGCGGGGCCGATATGCCTGTTGTAATATCCATGCTCAACAGCTATTCGGGCTGGGCTGCTGCGGCTACCGGTTTTATGCTCAATAACGATTTGCTCATTGTTACCGGCGCACTGGTCGGCAGTAGTGGTGCTATCCTAAGTTACATCATGTGCCGGGCGATGAACCGTAAGTTTCTGTCGGTTATTGCGGGAGGCTTTGGCACAACATCAAGTAGCGGTTCCTCATCGGCAGAAGAAGGCGAGCAGGGCGAGGTGGTTGCGCTGGAAGCCCCCGAGGTCGCCAGCCTGTTGGCCGAGGCGAAAGAAATTATGATCATTCCGGGTTATGGCATGGCTGTAGCCCAGGCCCAGCATATTGTATGCGAGATCACCAAAACGCTTCGGGCCAAAAAAGTGAATGTTCGATTTGGTATTCATCCTGTTGCCGGGCGTATGCCGGGGCATATGAATGTTTTGCTTGCGGAAGCCAAGGTTCCCTACGACATCGTCTATGAGATGGATGAAATCAATGATGATTTTCCGAATGTTGATGTTGCGGTTGTCATTGGAGCCAACGACATCGTCAACCCCTCCGCTCTGACGGACCCGAACAGTCCGATTGCTGGAATGCCGGTTTTGGAATGCTGGAATGCCAATACCACCATTGTGCTGAAACGAAGTATGGCTACGGGTTATGCGGGAGTACAAAATCCATTGTTCTTCAAAGAAAATACCCGCATGCTGTTCGGCGATGCCCGGTCCACTCTGGATGAGGTTTTCAAACACCTTTAATGATTGACGGTTTTTCCGCTCCCCCTGTTGGTTTCTTAAACCGGCGGGGTGGTTTTTTATTAAGGGATGGTGAATGCCAGGTTGCCTTTTGAGGATGGCACGAGAATAAGGTTGCGGGCATAGTCAAAAGAAATATTCGCCGGAGTCAGAATATTTTTCCGCACGACTTCTATCCGGGAAAAGTTGTGGATCTTGTAGATTTTCCCTTCTGTACGATCAGAGACCAGCAGGTTGCCTTCCCGGTCCCAGTCTATTCCATCCAGGTTTTTAAACCTCTTTTGGATGACGGGCGCGATCTTTCCATCCAGCCTAATGCCCCAAATCCCTCCTGTTGCTCGAGCCACACAAATCAAACGCTTGCGTGCGGAATCATAAACCATCCCACTGGGATTGCCCAGACGGTTGTCTTTGCTGAAAACGGAAATTTTGTGGGCGCTTCCTGTTTCAACCTTATAAATGGCGTTAGCCAGAACATCGGAAATAAAAAGGTTGCCCTCCCCATCGAATGCCAAACCCTTTAACCGCTTTGCGCCCATTCCGGTAAAATCAATATGGCCCAGGGGCTTCCCGTTATTTTTGTCAAACCAGCGCAATGAGTCGATGTCCGTTACATAAAGGATGTTGCCTTTGAGTGCCAGCCCGTCTGGAGCATGCAGGGTCACTTGTGGGTCTCCTCCACGGATAAAAAACAGGGGTTTCCCAGACGGGTCGAGTTTTACAATAAAGCCATTGTTGTCCCGGCTCACTGGATTGCCGTTGATATTGGAGATGAAATAATTTCCTATAGCAGGGTCAACGATAAAACTTTCAGGAGTTTTTAATCCGCCTACTCGAAACGCCTCGGCAAAATGGGGGATAAATAAAAAGACGGTGAGTAAATTTGCTATTATGAGTCTCATAAGGGGGTCTCTGTTAATTTGGTAATTTTCTCTAAGGCAATTCGCAGGTCCTTATTTTATAAGGGCCGCTCATAGCCAAAAGCAATTTTTAGAGATACCAATAATACCAACTTTAGCATAAGCGAATTTTTAACGTATCAACCAAAGCTCCTATGACCGAATCGCAAAGCAAAAGTACCATTTATCTGGGTATGGGGTTGATGGGCACTACCGGCCTGGCTATGGGCTGGGTGGTGCACAGTCCGCTTTTAATGGCCATTGCGGGGGTTTTAGGTTTGGTGATAGGTGGGTTTATCGGCTGGTTGGGCGGCCGACGTTTTATGGTCATCATCTGCCTGGGGGTTTTGCTGGGTGCCTTCTTTGGATACCGCACCGGAGACCAGGATATCCTCATCATCGCCGCTGGAAGCGGAGGCGCCATCGCCGGATTCATGGGCGCGCAAATCGAACAATTCTTTCGCTAGGCGCGAGGCCGACTGGCAATAACTTTTGCTGGCGAAAAAAGAGTTATCTCGGTTTAAAAAGTGGTTGCTATATGCTGGCAACTGGGCAAGAATCCTTCAAGCCGCCAAAACTACTTGTTTGCCAGATGAGGCTATAGCTAGTTGCCCCCGCGGTTAGCGGTTGGCCGGGTGGGCCACATCCTGTTGACTCGGCCGAAATCAAACAGGAGGTTTTGATCCCAAAATTTCCCCTGGTCTTTGATGATATTCCGGTATGTCCAAATCTTTTTGCCGCTATGTTCCCATTTGAGGTCTGGTTCGCCGAGAACTTTTAGCACCTTCTCTTTTTTGCGATTCATAAAGGTGGACTCGAATTCAATGACCGTATAGATCTTTCTTTCATCCTGTACCTGTCTATCTTCTTCAGCTGCCCATGCCGTAATAGGGAACAACAGTAGGACGCAAAAAAGAAAACCAGTTACTTTTGATGGGATCACTGGTAAGCGCCTCATAAATATAAGTTGGCGACAAATTTTTCATAACCATTATAAAGAAGGGTGGGGTGGATATTTCCGGTGCCGATCATTTTCTCACGGATCTGAGGCCAGCGCGGGTGTGGAATTCGCGGGTCGACGTTGGCGGTAAAATCGTATTCCAATCCTTGAAGGGTGTTCCAGAATGTTGCGGGGCGGTAGTTGACTAAATCGATCTTCACGATGGACTTGATACTCTTGAACCCGTATTTCCAGGGAACAACCAGGCGGATCGGCGCGCCATGTTGTTTGGGAAGCGGGTGGCCGTAAATCCCGCTGGCTAAAAACGTCAGTTCATTCATTGCTTCCTTAAGGGTTAAGCCTTCTACATAGGGCCAGGGCTCCCAGAACGCCAGTTGTCCTTGGGCGGTGAAGGGGGTGTAAAAAGTTTCAAACCTTACATGGGTGGCTTCCGGTTTTGGTTCGACTTGTTTGAGAAGTTCTTTTAATGGGAACCCAGTCCAGGGAACCGCCATAGCCCAGGCCTCCACACAACGCAGTCTGTATAGGCGTTCTTCAAAGGGCATGGTTTTTAGCAAGTCATCCATGTCGAATGTTTTCGGTTTGTTGACCAGTCCCCCTACATCAAGGGCCCATGGTCGAATCTTGAGTTTTTGCGCGTAATGCACCGGATCGGCTCCAAATTCATAAAAGTTATTGTAGGTGGAGGCGATTTTTTCTGGGGTCATAGGCCGGTCCAACTCGTAATTCGGATTTCTTTTGGCGGGATAGATGGATTTTCCCAGTTCACTCCACTCCACTTCAGGAAGAACATTTGGCGGAGAAGAAGGACCGCAACCATAAAGAGCTCCCACGGTGGCGGCGGTGGTCAGCGCCGTGCCTTTCAGAAATTCCCGCCTGCGAAGGTACACGGACTCCGGCGTGGCCAGATTTTCCGAAATTCCCCATTCCTTTTTTATATGGATTTGGGCCATATAGTTTCAATCCCACCAGTGGGTTTTATTCCCCGCGGCTCGCACAGGGCCAAGAGAACGTTTGCGCGCCTTACAAAGCCATTGCTCATGCCAGCGGAGGCTCTCCGCCCTTTTTTGTAACCCAGTCATCAATACCCGACAGGTATGCAGGAAGACCCTGCTCGATAGGCAGGGCGAGGATTTCCGGCACTTCATAGCTGTGGTTGATTTTGACCCAGGTTTCCAGCGCATCATAGCGGTCTTTCCGGGTTTTAACGATTAAAAGGAATTCTTCGTCAACATGGATTTTGTCTTCCCAATAATATGTCGACTGAATCCCTGGAATGGCATTGACACAGAACGCCAGCTTGTCCTCGACCAGTCCCCGGCTTATTTTATCGGCTTCCTCTTTTGATCCGGTGGTGATAAATATTACGCAATGCTCACTCATAATAAGACTCCATCAAAGCACAAATTTTAATAGATAAAACCCTAAAAAAAGCAGAATGAAAAATACAATGCTGAAAAGATTGAAATATTTTTCGATTAATATCTTAATGGGCGGTCCGAATTTGTAGATTATAAATCCAACCAGAAAGAATCGGGCCGAACGGCTGATTGCGGATGCCAGGACAAAAGTCGGAAAATTGATTTTGAATGCTCCTGCTGCCAAAGTAAAAATTTTATAAGGCAAAGGTGTAAAGCCTGCAGCGGCAACGGCCCACGCCTGGTGTTCGTCATAGAGAGCGCCTATTTTCTCAAACTTGGCCTGCAAATGGTATAAGTCCACGATACGATTGCCGATCAGATCCATGAACTGGTAGCCGATTAAATAACCAAACATCCCTCCTAAAACGGAAGCCACAGAGCAGAAGAAGGAAAACCTGAGCCAGAGTGCCGGTACGGCTACCGTCATGGCGATTAATAAAATATCCGGAGGGATCGGGAAAAATGACGATTCAACAAACGAAATAAAAAATAACGCCGGAAGTGCATAAGGGGTAGCGGCCCAATGCAGGACCCAATCGTACATGGATCGAATAATTTTCATGGATGCAATATCATAATAAGGTTAATGGAGGTTTGCCAAACCGGGTTTATAGAAGGTTGAAAGGATCTACATCGATGGACAGTTTTAATTTTCCGCTAGAGGAAGATTTGAGTTCATTGAGTTCCTGGCTGTCTGCCAGAATACCTTGCAGAGTCTGCATGTTCTGTCCCCGTAATATCAAATGCCAGCGGAATTTGTTTTGAATCTGATATAAGGCCGCTTTGGACGGGCCTAATATTTCTACACCCTTTTGGCGAATAGTTTGTTGCGCTAGAGCCCGTCCCAGTTTTTCAGCGGTTCTCTTTCCCAGCGATTCATTTGTACTGACAATTTCGACAGCAATAAGCCGGGTGAACGGAGGATAATTGAGTTGTCCTCTCAACTTTAATTCCTTTTCGTGGAAAGCATTCGCATCGTGTTCCCGGACAAACTCAAACATATAGTGGTCGGGATTATTGGTCTGGATAATCACCTTTCCGGGAACTTCTCCCCGTCCCGCCCGTCCCGCGACCTGGGTCAACAACTGGAATGCTCTTTCGCACGATCTGAAATCCGGTATATTCAAGGCTAAATCAGCATGTACTACTCCGACCAGAGTGACGTTTGGAAAATCATGTCCCTTGGTGATCATTTGCGTGCCGATGAGGATGTCGATTTTCCCAGCATTCATATTTCGGTGCATGGTGGCGAATGAGTCTCGGCCCCGGGTGGTGTCCCGGTCAAGCCGGGTTATCTGGGCATCCGGGAACAGTTTTCGCACCTCTTCCTCCAGTTTTTGGGTGCCAAAACCGCTGAAACGAATCACCGCTCCATGGCATTCTACGCAGTGGCCGGGCATCCGCGCGGTGAAATTGCAATAATGGCAGAGCAGGCGGTCTTCCTTGCCGTGAAAGGTGAGGGTGACACTGCAATGGGCACATTCTAATACGTAACCGCAGTCCGGGCAAAAAACAAATCGGGCCGTTCCGCGTCGATTGAGAAACAGGAAAACCTGTTCTTTGCGGGAAAGCCTATCGCGAATTGCGCTACGCAGGTTAAACTCCTTGCGCTCACGTCTCATATCCACCAGGCTCACGATGGGTAGCATGCGCTCGCCTATTCGGTTTCCAAGGGACAGGTAATTATATTTCCCAAGCCGGGTGTTTTGGACCGATTCCAGGGACGGGGTTGCCGATCCCATAAGGACCACCGCGTTTAACGACTGGGCCCGCATGACAGCAGTATCCCGGGCGTGATAACGGGGATTGGAATCCTGTTTGTAAGAGCTATCATGTTCTTCATCAATTACTATCATGCCCAGGTTTTTAAAAGGTGCGAACACTGCCGAGCGGGCTCCGACTGCGATCGATACCTTTCCATCACGGATCTTTTTCCATTCCAGATAGCGTTCGGTTTGCGATAAGCCACTATGCAGAATAGCTACTCGATCTCCGAACCGCTGGCGAAAACGGGCTACCGTTTGCGGGGTGAGGGAAATTTCAGGAACCATCATGATCGCGGTTTTACCCTTTTCCAGGACGCGCTGGATGCAGCGGATGTATACTTCCGTTTTACCGCTTCCTGTCACGCCATGGAGCAGAAAAGATTCGAACTTCTCGGCTTCAATAGCGAAATTGAGTTGTTTGAATATTTTTTGTTGCTCTGGAGTGAATGTCAAAGATTCGCCGAAAGGCCGGGTCATCGCATCTTCGGGAACGAAAGCCTCGCACGCTTTTTTCTCGGTAAAAATTTTCACCAGTTTTTTTTCTTTAAGACCGCGCAATGCGGCCTGGCTCTTGGGGATTTGGGTTTGCAGTTCCGCAAGAGTAATTTCCTTTTGCCTTATCAGCTCGAACACCAGTTTTTGTTTGGGACTGCGTTTGAGGAGATGCTCTATTTCTTTCTTGTCAGGCAAAGGGCTGGCAAGGCGAACCGATTTGATAAATTGGTAGCCGACATCCCGGTTTTTGTTTTCGAGTCCAGCGGGAAGGGCACAACGAATGGCCTCGCCCCAGGAGGATTGGTAATAGTCCCCCAACCATCGGGTGAGAGACAGCATCTCTGCGTTCACGATGGGTTCGGTGTCTGGCAGGTCGGCGATGGTCTTGAGGGTTATGGGTTTGTCCCATTTGTCCGTAAGATTGACCACATACCCGGTAATATGCCTTCTGCCAAAAGGCACCAGAACCCGCATACCGACTTGTACCTTGCCCAGCAGGTCTGGCGGAATGGTGTAGGTGAATGCTTCCTTAATAGGAAGGTTGAACACCACTTCGGCAAAAGGTTTTTCTTTGCAGGAAGGTTTCTCATTAATGGAATCAATTTCTGTTTGGATCTTCATCGGGGCAGGACATATAAAAATTTTTAAGATTGTACCACGCGGAGAACCTCCGCTGGTAAGTTGCAATATCTTTATCCTGTGGCAAACGTTTTCTCGGCCCAACGAACCATAGTACCCTTTTTACCCCTGCTACCCCATTCGGGGCATGAAGGCAAAGGAAGAGGATATAACTGGGGCACGAAAGCTAAGAACGAATACCACGCTATCGGCCTCCAGGCCAAGGGGAAGAAAACATTGACTCGCTGGATATTTTCCTCTAGTCTCAACGTTTCCAAAATATAATAGGTTGTTTTAATTGCGGAAAAGTAGTTATAAACAGGGATTTTTAGGAAGTGGTGAAGCTATGAAAGTGGGAGACAAGATCAAATTCGATTTTGCCGGAAAGAAAAAAGAAGGCACAGTGCAGAAGGTATTTCCAAAAACGGTTTACCTGAAAGTCGATTTCGACAAGGACAAGCAAAAAACCGTTAAACGCAAAATCAGTCAGCTCGACGGCGGAAAATCAAAAAAGAAATAACCCCTTAGCAGGGGAGGCAACTGGCAAGAGCTTCTTCAGCCGAGAAAACTCTTTGCTAGCCAAATAAAGCAGTGGCTCATTGGCCCCACGCCGAGTGGCTAGAAGTAGGTTTTTATTTTTGCCTGTTTTTTCAGGACTTCGATGTAATCGCGGGTAGCTTGTGAAACTTTCTTCTGGATAAGAAAGTTTTTGATCTTTTCTTTTTCTGCCTCAAAAGGACTGGCTTCCGCTGGTTTTTTGTCCGTGACTTTCAGTATATGAAATCCGTGCCCGGTGCGGAAAATATCACTGACTTCGCCCGCCTTCATTTTAAAAGCCCTTTGGCTGAAAGCCGGAAGCATTTGCTTGCGGGTGAAGAATCCCAAATCTCCTCCCTTGGAAGCCAAACTATCCTGGGAGAACTTTTTAGCCATTGCTGAAAAATCAGCTCCATTGCGAACCTGGTCGAGAATGGACTCAAACTTTTTGAGTGCTTTCTGTTCTCCTGCTTTTCCTTCTTTAGGATTAAACTTCAGCAGGATGATGCTGGCCCGAACTTTTTCCTGACTCTCGAACTTATTTTTATTTTTTTCGTAATAATCGCGGGTTTCGTTTTCAGGGATCTTAATTTTGGGTTCGATTTCTTTTTTGATGATCTGGTCCATATATAAATCGGTTTCAAGTTCTGCTCTATATTGGTCCAGGGTCATGCCCCGGTCGGCGAGTTTATGTTCAAAAACGGCATCCGACCGAAATTTGGCTTTCACTTCCTTCAGCCGTTTATCCAGCATATCCCTGGTTATGTTGATTCCCGAGTCTTTGGCTTTCAAGACCAGCAGGGTGCGTCCGATTTCGTCGTCGATCAGTTTTTTTGCGGCGGACTTTTCCTGATCCGCATTGAGGGGCATGCCGCGTTTTTTGTATTGCTGTGCGGCTTTTTTCAATTCGCGGGAGATGGCCTCCCTGCTGATATCCACACCATTGACCTGGGCCACCACTTGGGGAAGTTTAATTTTTAGCGCATCGTGTTTATGGCCGGTATGAGCCCAAACATTTGCAGGGTTGGCGGAAATCAAGAGTCCCATACCCAACAGGATCAAATAGGAATTCAAGGAAACGAATCGTGCCATAGGGGTAACCCTTTCTGTACAGTGCATTCAACTTATTTAGTATGATATTAAAATTAATCATTCGACCTCTTGATGTCAACCGATTTATTAGTGCCGGTGTTTCCGGATATTTGTCGGGTCAGGCCGCGAAACAGGAAGGCCGCCACAACTACGATACCCAGCAACACCGTTACTGCGACCCGGTATTTGAGCGTCCCGGTCGAGTTCAAGGCCCAAACGACCATTCCCCAAAGCATAGGGCCCAGAATGGATGCCGCTTTGCCCGCGAACCCGTACAATCCAAAAAATTCTCCGACTTTTTCAGGAGGGGACAGTTCTATAATGAAAGCCCGGCTGACCACCCAAACCCCACCCATTCCTATTCCGGCGATGGGGCCCACCACCCAGAACAGAGTTTCGCTCTGGCTTATGGCGGTCAGCGAGAGGGCGACAATCCAGAGTGCCAATACCAGCCAATAAGACCAGATGACCCCTTTATACTTGACCAGAATACCGATGATCAGTGATCCGATCATTGCGCCAACGGTTGAGGAGATCAGGAATTTTATGATTTGACCATCGCTGAATCCGATCACTTTGTTGGCATACACTGACATAAAAGCGATAATGGTGTTCACCGCATCGAGAACCAGGAAATGAATCAGGATAAACCGAAATAGAGAACGGTATTGCCGGGCGCGAAGAAAAGTTTCTTTGAGTCGGTGAAACGCCTCTTTTATGCGGAAGGAGGGGGTTGTCCGGGTTTCGGCATCCTTAACGAACAGGAAGCAGGGAAGGGAGAAGAATAACAGCAAACCGGCGGTGGGAAGAAAGGCCAAGGAGCGCCCGCCTGACTCCACAAACGGTTGTACCAGCTTCATGCCAGCGATGGAGCCCAGATAACCGAGGGCCACTCCATATCCTGAAACAAGGCCGACATGGCTGCCCCGTGAAATGGAGGGGAGCATGCTGTTATAAAAAACCAACGCCGATTGATATCCGTAATTAGCCACCATAAATAAAACCAGACCGGTCCATAGGTGGTCGGTGGTGCCGATCATTCCGGTGGCGAAAACGCATAGCAGGGTGAGTCCAATCAGGGGAGCCCTGCGTTTGCCGGTAGTATCTGAAAGGGTTCCGAAGACAGGAACGCTGAAGGCTACAGCCAGCATGGAAAGGGAAAGGGCAGTACTGTATAAAATGTCCTGACCGCCATGATCCACCGTAACCCACAACGCGAAATACAGGGAAATAACGTTCATGGAAAAGATGGTGTTGGCGAAATCGTAAAGGCACCAGGAGAAGACTGCGAGCTTTTTGTGGTTCGGGGGCTGGCTCACTGGGA
>JYMV01026666.1_pt1 | contig 10737 bp, 9 predicted proteins | sample 338911 | NCBI WGS metagenome assembly JYMV01 (sample SAMN03354496, study PRJNA234377) | hydrothermal vent metagenome | biome: Deep sea; feature: Hydrothermal plumes at the Eastern Lau Spreading Center, Western Pacific Ocean; material: Seawater | place: Tonga | collected 2009 | depth 2000 m m
CTTGGGGCAGCCATTCCTTCAGCAGGATTAATAGCCATGTTCCATTACAAACCTTTTGCCCTGGGAGTCCTGATAACTATCGCGAATTTTTACCGCGTGCGGGACAAGATACAGAACACCCCAGAAAAATGGGAAGGACTCAAAATAAGTCCAGCCCTATTTTATTGCGCCAGCTACGCTTATATTTTTCTGCTGATGGCATTAGCGCTTTATTTCCCCACACTGGATTTCAGCGCAGATTAAAATCCACTCTGTGATATTCTTCCTTAAAATTCGTGCCCCGAAGGGGTATGTGGTAACCTTCCTCACCCTTCATGACCCGCAAGGGTATATGATCTTCTTCCTCAACCGGATGGAATACAATCAGGCAAAGATCGGATAATGAACACACCAAAAATTCCCAAAACGCTCCTGATATTCTTCATCATTCTTGGGTTCAACTATGGGGTCAGCTTCCAGCAATTCCTTCATTTTGACTGGAGTGATCCAAGGGGATCAACTGATGCGTCGAGTTACCTCGCCATGTCAAACGGGGATTATAATGTTTCCTCAGAGCACCGCTACCGTATCATCATTCCATTTCTTGCTAATCTTGTAAGGCAGGCGATTCAACCAGTGATTCCACCAGACCAATTGCATTGGCTGGGCGGGGTGGATGCACTTAGCTTCTACGTCGTCAATTCCCTCATTACCAGTCTTGCGGGTTTGTTTTTATATCTCTTTCTTATTAAATTAAAATTTGAGGCTAAGTTGGCCTTGTTGGGAGTGTTCATATTCCTGGGGAGTCGCATCACAGTCCTCTCAACAGGCGGGCCGATTGTTGACTCCATATACCACCTGGCAATTATTGTCGTCGTCTATTTATGTTTGACTCAGCGAGCAAAACTGCTCAGCCTGCTGACTCCTTTTCTAATTCTTACCAAAGAGACCACGGTACCGTTTTTATTCCTTCCATTACTTCTAAAGACGATGAACCGAAAAATTATTTTGCTGTCCTTATCGCTTTCTTTTGTCATTCTTTTTTGGGTAAGAAGCATGGTCACTGCCACGATACCCAATGTTATGGATGTAAAAGATCCAATCTTTAATATACTCACAAAACATTTAGCAGAGGGGCTAGGTAATATTGTGCACACCTATTTCTCTTTAGCAGGTTGGCACGCTCTTTTTTCCACCTTCTCAATATTCTGGGTGTTTGCCGCTTTGGGGGCATGGCTTGAGTTTAAGAAGGCCCATTACCAAATTCCACGTTTTCTGCTTTGGATCATCCCCATCACAATTGCAATAACCGTTTTAAGCTCTAACGTGGGGCGTATGTTACTTAGCTTATTTCCTCTTGTAATTCCTTATTTGTTAATCGGGATTGATCACTTATTGTCGCCCAAAGAAAAAATAAACGGTTAAGCGGTGTTTGGGGCTATGTAATGAGCCTCTCACGCCGGAAATTTGTACATGATGGCATTAGCGCTTTATTTCCCCACACTGGATTTCAGCACAGATTAATGACCCCGACCTTACGGTACCGGAAACCCTTCTCTCAGATAGTAAAAAAAGCTGCTACCCCTCCCAAGTATAAATGTAATGAGAAATGTGCAAATAACGCTGCAAAACATTCATCATTTTTATCCTCCCTTGTTAAATAAGGGCTTACAGGCTAAGAGACTTATTGGCATGCCTCTTGGTGCACTTATATCAGTAAGAAGCAATAGAGACTAAATGGAATCGATACGAAGCTAAAAAATTGTTGGAGAATGGAAATGACCAAAACAAATTACCCACAAAACAATAAAACCCAAACTCTTGCAATTAGCCTTCAACACCTTTCGGGGACTCTAGACAATTGGATCAAGTGTCGAGAGGCAACTTTACAAGCTCAAATTAGATTATTACAGAGTTGTAAAAACAATGAAGAAGTCGAACGCTATAAAGCCCAGGGACTATTAAGTATCGAGGACACTTCTCTTTTAGGCTACGATTTAAAAAAATAGTATTGCGCTTTACCCCTTTGGGGCATGAAGGGTGATGAAGAGGACACCACTGCTGTGGAAGAATACAATGGTGCGCAGTCTGCTTGACGGGCAATGCAGGCCGCACCCACGGCTAGTAGGGTTTAGGTTTATTATTGGCTGTCGGGCCCAATACGGCGAGATAGCCTTTTGCTAGCGGGACTAATATTCTTCCACAGCTTTTACCCTTTCTACCTCTTCTACCCCTTCGGGGCACGAAAGCTTTGGAAGAATACTACGGTCCAGCGACACGCTGGCCTCCGAGGAGTTGGTTTTCACTGGCCGCCGGGCCTACCCGGCTTAGTTTAGGTTTGCGCGACAGCGCGCAATATAACTGCGGTTGTTCACGGCGTAGGGTTGAATTTCGAGGGCTTTTTGAAAATACCGGATAGCTTCTTCGTACCGTTGCAGATCAAACAGACATAGTCCCATACCGTTCAAGGCGCCAAAATGGTGTGGGATCCGGCGTAGCACTTCTTCGCATTCTTTGACAGATTCCTCGAATTTCCCTATCATGAAAAGAAGGGTTGCGAGTTTGTTATGCGCTTCGGAGAAATCCGGACATTTCTCGACTAAGGACCGGAATATTTCAAGAGCTTCATCGTGTTGCTGACGATCCATCAACCGGGTTCCTTCATTCAGTTCCTTCTCCATCTCAGCTCCCTCCTGCCCGTACCAGAGAATCCATAACTCCCGGGTCGCATGCTCCCGAATCGCGGGGTCCTCACTCTTCAGGTCTTCAAGATATTGCTCAGTCTTGTCCATGATATTAGAAATTATACCAGCGTGACGCTGGACTCGATAGACAAACTCGCCTAGCCGGCGGCTAGCGGGTGGAGACCACGATGATTTTTTGATCTCTCGCAGTAACGTTTCCTGCGTGAGAGGCCAGCGTCCTAACCGCTACGATGCAACCATATAAAAATGGCTGGTGGTTTCTGGGGGCACCCTTTGACGCTACTCAGGGTAACAAACATTGGAGAGCGGGGCCTACCCCGCTTTCGTACACTTACCTTTCCGAACCTTCCTTTTAATATCTTTTTCTTTTGATGTTGGAAGTTTTAGACCTGTCTCTATCCATAATATTTCGCCGGAAGAGAGATCCAGCTCGACATATTGTTTGAAAATAAGATTTATTCCCATACGTTCTTGTGCCCTTATTTTGCTTTCTTTTAGCGGAACTCCTTCCCTTACCAGTCTTTTAGAAAGAGCCAGGAAAGAATTATACATAACCTTCATTAATCCAAGCTCGGCTAATTGGTTTGAGTCCAAATCTTTGAGCGACATAAGAGCCAGCAACATTTGTTCTGCAGGGAAACTTGATTTTATGCGCCCATCTGAGTATTCCTCAATATGCATGGGAAAGTTAATTTCTAAACCATCAGTGCCTTTACCCAGATGAGTTCCGGGATGGTGGGGTTAAACTTAAAAGTGGTGGTATCCGTAAACCGACCCCTTGTGGCTTTGCACTCTAAAAATATTGCTTCCTCCAATCCAGATTGGAGGTTATTTACTTTTTCGGAGGGTGGCGCAGGTTTTTTCTTAGGAACTTTTGTGGGGTCATCGGTGAAATGCAGTTTGCCGTTTTCGTCCCTCCATTTATAGGTTTTGGCTCAATTTGAGGTAACCGAACGATCAATAACGGCATTATCAGAAACACGAAAACCCGCCAGTTCATCACAAAATTCTTCAGTTTTAAAACTCAACTTATCCCTGCAGGGCTGCCCCCGCCATTGGGTCCAGCGACACGCTGGTTTTCAATGCAGAAACGGCAACCACATAGGGGTTTGGTCGCGGTAACTCTCATATTCCTCGCCAAACTGCTGCTTAAGAGCCCGTTCTTCAAAATGGATTCTAAACTGAAAACCAAACCAGGCCGAAAGTGTGCCTAGTATTCCCGCTATCCAGGAATGGGTCGTTACCGCATAGGCAAGGATGACCAGCATCATGGCCGTGTAAGTGGGGTGACGCATGAGACCGTGCAACTGATCGGTTTTCAGGGTCTGTTTTTCCCGAAAGGCGATATTGAACTTGAACCGCAAAACCCCCAGCTGAACTATAGACCAGATACGAAATACCGAGCCGACGAAAAATAATCCCGCGATCAGCATCCCCTCCCCCCAGCCTACGGCAATACCGGTGGCACGGGAAACAAATGACATTCCCACCAAAGCCACGCAAATGGGTAACACATGCCCAAAGAGCTGTTGAAAATAGGGTTTATCGAAAGTGATGTCTTCGGGCCTCTCGGTCAGGACGAAAATGACCATCTCAATGATGCCGAAAATAAAATTGCTGAAGGAAACGACCAGGAACCGCTCGATATTGGCGTCGGTCATCCTCAACGGTATGAGCGGTGCCAGATAGGTAAGTCCGACCAGAGCAATGTTGAAATTGCGGTTCTTGATTAAACAGGCAGCAAAAGCCACGCAATATACGGAAAAATTAATCTTTAACAGGAAAATAGCGTCCATCCCCACAACTCCCCCCCACCCATGAAATAGCCCCTAATATACTCATTCCCGAATAATTAAACAGAATCTGCTATACTGCTGTTTTTCAGGGTAGTTTTATTATAAGATAGTTTAATATTCAACCCGTACACCCCATTTGTGACTTTTTCTGTTTTTTTCAGTAACCTCTGCAAATTGGGAATTTAAAGGCTTATTTTGGCAGGTTATTTAAATGGAAACCTTGTTTTCATAACCGGCCTGTATTGATAGAAACTGAGGAAAGTAATGGACACCAAAACTCTAAATATTCCGGACGAGGTCAGGCAGGAAATTGATGCCTTCGCCGCAGAAGTAGAACGCCTTAACCGGGGCGAAGTCAGCGACGACGACTTCAAACGGTTTCGCCTGCAACAGGGAATTTATGGCCAACGTCAGGATGGGGAACAAATGGTGCGAACCAAACTCCCTGCAGGAATAATGACCAGCGATCAATTGAAAGGCTTGGCGGATTTTGCCGAAAAATATTCACACGGAATCCTCCACATCACCACACGTCAGGATATCCAACTGCATTATGTAAACATTCAAACCGTTCCCCAGGGTCTTGAGGACCTCGCCAAAGCGGGAATTACCACTCGGGAAGCCTGTGGCAACACCGTGCGAAATGTAACCGCTTGCCACAAAGCTGGTACATGCGCTACAGAATTATTTGATGTGGCCCCTTATGCCCTGGCGGTTTCCAAATATCTTCTGCGAAAGGATTTAACCCAGAACCTGCCGCGAAAGTTCAAGATCAGCTTCGGCGGTTGTAACGGATGCGGGCTGGCACCCATCCACGATATTGGACTGAAAGCGGTTATCCAGAAAGATGGGTATAAGGAAGTGCGTGGTTTTCGGGTTCTGATTGGCGGTGGGCTGGGTTCATTCCCTCATGCCGCAAAACATTTGGTGGATTTCATTTCCGCCGACAAAATGTTGAGGATGTGTGAGGCGATTGTATCCGTCTTCGACAAATACGGGGACAAAAGAAACCGCAACAAAGCCAGGTTGAAGTTTGTTGTCGATAAGCTTGGCATGGATAAAATCAAAGAACTCTATGAAGAAGAGTATGCGGCGCTTGATTCAAAGACCTACCCGTCTATTGAACTCGCGGAAGGTGGAAATCCGGAAATTCCCGATTATGAGCCCAATAACCAGCATGACTCCGACCCGGAGTTTTTACTCTGGAAAAGCCGGAACATTGAGCCTCAAAAACAAAGCGGGTTTTACAACCTTCAGGTCAAGTTGATCCTGGGTGATTTCAATGTTTCACAGGCGAAAGCTATTGCAAATATCGCCGCAAAATATGCCGGCGACACCATCATCTGCACTGTCAACCAGAACGTGATGATTCCTTGGGCAAAAGAAGATGCCTTTGGTGCGATCTTTGCCGAGCTCAAAAACATCGGGCTCCATAAAGCCGGAACCGAAGAAATCCGCGATATCACCTGTTGCCCAGGTTCAGAAACCTGCAATCTTGGTATCACGGCTTCCCGCGGGTTGGTGCAAGAACTGAATACTGAGATGGAAAATGGATTTGAGGCCTCCAAGGATCTTGACCATATAACCATCAAGGCAAGCGGTTGCCCAAATTCCTGCGGACAGCATCATATTGCCTCCATCGGGTTTCATGGCGGGGCCAAAAAAATAAATGGGATTCTAACCCCTCATTATGAAGTCTTTCTCGGTGGAAGGGTTTCGGAAGATCAGGTGGTATTTGGCACATCGGTCATTAAACTTCCCTCTAAAAATGCTCCGGCGGCCATGAAGCTTGCTCTGGAAGACTATAAGGCCGGAAAGCAAAACAGTGAAACGTTTGGCGAATACTTTGACCGGCAGGGAAAAATTTATTTCCGCGACTTGCTGAAACCGCTGAAAGACCTTCCGGACATTGAACAGTCTCCGCAATCATATATCGACTATGGCTCTACGATAAAGTTCAGCCTCGAAGACCGGGGCCAGGGCGAATGTGCCGGTGCCGTAACCGACATGATCACCGACCGTATCAGCGAAGCCGAGCGAGCTCACTTCCAAGGCAAGCTCAGCCTGGAGAAAAATTTGTTCAAGGAAACCGGTGAACATGCGAAACGTTCAGTCATTGCTTCTGCCAGGGCCTTACTGGTTACGGAGGGCATGGACTTTAATGACAATTGGGAATGCCTGAAAAAATTCCAGTCGCTGGTTATCGACATGGAAATTGTATCGGCAAAATTTGCCAAACTCATCGACAGCTTTGAAGTGACTCCTGAATCCAAAGATGATAAAACCGCTGAGTGGTGGCTGAGCGAAGCCAGACAACTGTTGGAGGAATGCAAAGCTGTTCAGGAAAAAATGAAGGCTGACAAATCCCTTAGAATACGGGTAGGAGGCGAAGACCCTAAAGAGAAAGCCGTTGCATCCTCAAAACCATCCAATGGAGGCAGTGTTCAGAGCATTAACCTTCTCGGGGTTAAATGTCCGTTTAACTACGTCAAAACAAAAATTAAGCTGGAAACCATGGCCTCAGGAAACATACTGGAAGTCTTGCTGGATGCGGGCGAGCCCTCTGAGAATGTTCCTCGAAGTATTAAAAATGATGGACACAAGGTTGTTTCCCTGACTGAAGAAAACGGCCATTACAAATTGACCGTGGAAAAGGCTTAGGAATTAATGCTGATCAGCATGACCGGGTTTGGCCGGGCAGAATGCCAGGATGGAGATTATTCCTACAAGGCGGAAATCCGGTCGGTCAACAACCGCTTTATAGAAATTAATACCCGCCTCCCCAAAGCCTTTTTGGACCTGGAGCTCCCCCTGAAAAAACTGGTCAAGTCACATTGCGCAAGGGGCTCCATTAACGTCACTATTACCCTGGCCAATGCTAATGGGAATCCAGGGGACTGGGAAATCAAACCCAACCTTCCCCTTGCCTCTCAATATGTAGAAGCCCTGAAAGAAATTCAAACTTCGTTAGGGCTCGAGGGCAAGGTGAATATTGACTCTATTATCGGACTTCGGGATATCATAAAAGTAGAACCCGTTACCATCGACCCGGCTAAAGAAAGCCTGCTCTTGAACATAGCTGAATCTGCTCTCGCCTCCCTCCAGAAAATGCGGGAGGAAGAAGGAAAATATTTACAAAATGACCTTTCTGAACGCATTGACACTATCGAGAAACACGCGGAACAAATAAAAACGCGGCAACCTGAAATCATCCAGGAATATAAAGCCCGTCTTAAGGAGAAAATCAAACTGCTCAATGACGGTATTGAGATTGACGAAAGCCGTCTTGCTCAGGAAACTGCTATCCTTGCAGACCGGTGCGACATTACTGAAGAAATCACGCGGTTTGTCAGTCATCTCAAGCAATTCAGGAAATTGTTTGAATCGACAGAGCCTATGGGACGGAAACTGGAATTCATCACCCAGGAGATCAACCGTGAGGTCAATACAATGGGTTCAAAATCCAGCGATATCCAGGTGGCCAATCTGGTTATAGAGATAAAAAGCGCACTTGAAAAGATAAGGGAACAATTGCAGAACATTGAGTAATTAGTTTTTCACATTTCCAGTGTCAACTTTTATAAACGTTTGGAATCTCCACCATGGGTAAAGGTTTTGCCATAATACTTTCCGCCCCCTCCGGGACAGGAAAAACGACCACCTGCAATCTTTTGCGTGAAAAATTGCCTGATTTAAAATTTGCAATTTCTCACACCACTCGGACGATCCGGAATGGGGAAAAGGAGGGTGTGGACTATTTCTTCATCACCCAAAAAGAATTCGAAGATAAAATTAAGAACAATGATTTCCTCGAATGGGCTTGTGTCCACAATTTTTATTATGGCACCTCCATCCAACCCGCCAATACCCTTCTAAAAAACGGATGCGACACTCTTTTGGAACTAGATGTTCAGGGTGTTGAAACTTTGCGGAAAACGCAGTACCAAGGAATATATATTCTTCTCCTTCCTCCATCCATTGAAGAAATGAAAGCCAGGCTTACAAAAAGGGGGACGAATTCAGAAGAATCTATCCTACGGCGAATCGAAACCGGAAAAAGGGAAATCAAAAAATATAAAATGTACGATTACGTCATCACCAATCAGGAGGTCGAAAATACGGTAGATACTATACTCTCTATCCTGCAGGCAGAAAAAGTCAAAGTTTCCCATTACAGTCCACCCTCACCCGATATTGAAGAATTATTAAAAGATGGGGTTGATTGACCATGTCCCACATCGATCTCATGGAACTGGTTCGGGACAAGATCAAAGATCTGAAAGCCTATCAGGTGGAAAACCTGGATGAGTGCACCAAATTACACGCCAACGAGAACCCTTACCCGCCCTCGCCGGAACTATTAAATAAAATATTCCAACGGCTGGATGAGTTGGAACTCAATCGTTACCCCGACCCAGATTGCAGAAACCTGAAAAAAACCATAGCTAACCGAACGGGTGCTCTCACCGAGCAGATCATAATCGGAAACGGTTCGGACGAATTGATTCAATATCTAATGCAGGTTCTATGTGATGCAGAAGAAACCATTGCCTTCCCGGACCCTACATTTGCCATGTATGGCATCACGGCACAGTGCCTGGGGTTGAGCCCTGTCAGTTTTCCCCTTAATGACAATTGGGATTTCGAGGCCTCATCCGCATTGAAAACGCTCGCCGAACATAAGGCCCGAATTGTTTTCATTAGTTACCCCAACAATCCAACGGGCAATTGCTTTTCTGAACAGGAAATTCAACAAGTCATTGAGCAGTTCGAGGGCATCGTGGTTCTAGATGAAGCCTATCATGACTTCTCGGGAAAAACCTTTCTCAAGCAAATGGAAAAACATAATAACTTGGTTATTCTTAGGAGCTTGTCAAAAATCGGTCTGGCGGGACTCCGGGTAGGTTATGGAATTTTTCCGGTCATGCTTGCAGAACAGGTAAACAAATCCCGCCTGCCTTATAACTCGAATTCCATATCGCAATGGGTCGCTAACGAACTTCTCAATGATTTTACCCCTGTGCAAAATCAAATCCATTCCATTTTAGAAGAACGGGACCGCCTGATGGATGAGTTATCGAAATTGCCCGCCATAACCGCGTACCCCTCGGATTCCAATTTCATTCTGTTTCAAGCCTCGAGAGATGGAGAAAAGGTGTTTAATAACCTGAAAGCAAACGGGACCTTATTGCGAAATCTGGGCTCTCACCCCAGATTAAAAAACTTCCTGCGCGTCACTATAGGAACAAAACAGGAAAATGACCAGTTTCTGAGCCAGTTACGGAAGGCCGCATCATAAACCGGAGTTTGTAAACTTATGAAGCGCTGGATAAAAAGAATTTTTCTCACTGGCTTCTGGGGCTTTTTGGCACTGGTATGGATCGTGATAGGTTTGTTCTACTATCAGGCTTCCCGGCCCGCCAGCGAAAAGAACCAGACCATGATCTTTGAGATCCAACCGGGAATGACCCTGAAACAGGTGGCCCTGGAACTTTCCCGTCAAGGACTTATCCGCAGTCCCAGCGCTTTTCAGGCCATCGCCTATATTCAAGCCAAACAGAAGCAGGTCATGGTTGGGGAATTCAGCCTGTCGCCCTCCATGCCTCCTTCCAAGATTCTTCTTCAAATTACATCCGGTAAAACCATCCTCCACCCTGTCACCATCCCGGAGGGTTATCGAATAACGGAAATCGCCACGCTTCTACACTCAGAGGGTCTGGCGGATAAAGAATTTTTTATCCGCCAAACACGAGATAAAAGTTTAATCCGACCTCTTGGTATTCCCGCTGACAGCCTAGAAGGTTATTTATTCCCAGAGACCTATCATTTCAGCAAATTCACTCCAGAAAAAAAAATTGTCCAAAAAATGGTAGACACTTTCAGGGAACAAGTTTTAATACCCCAGTTATTAATGAGTGCGAAAAAAAGTTCCCTTTCCTGGCATGAAATCATTACCCTGGCTTCCCTGATAGAAAAAGAAACCGGGTTGGACTCGGAACGAAAAATAATCTCATCAGTCTTTCATAACCGGTTAAGAAAAAACATGCGTCTGCAAACCGATCCAACCGTGATTTATGCTATGGAGAAGTTTGACGGCAATATCCGAAAACGCGATTTGAAAATCGACTCCCTTTACAACACTTACCGGTATAAAGGACTGCCCCCTGGCCCTATCGCCAATCCGGGACTCAAGTCCATCGTGGCGGCGATATCCCCTATTAAGTCCGATCACCTGTATTTTGTTTCCCGGCAAGATG
>JYMV01018599.1_pt1 | contig 10735 bp, 8 predicted proteins | sample 338911 | NCBI WGS metagenome assembly JYMV01 (sample SAMN03354496, study PRJNA234377) | hydrothermal vent metagenome | biome: Deep sea; feature: Hydrothermal plumes at the Eastern Lau Spreading Center, Western Pacific Ocean; material: Seawater | place: Tonga | collected 2009 | depth 2000 m m
CATCGTCGGTGACCGCTTTAGCCGCGACGGTTTTCCAATTGTCATCGAGTTCTTTTTTTCTGATGGGATTGATCGGGGAAGTCTTACCCGCGGAACCCAGTATTTCGCTCATTTCTAATCCTTTCCGGGATATCTAACCGGTTCAGTTGATAGATGAAAAGAAATGATACAGGATTCCCTGGACCATTTCTATAGAACTTTTAAAAGTGGGGTTAGGTGGAGCGGATCAATTCTTCTGCTTTTTTGAGGGCTTCATCGAGTTTTTCAATCTTGGAACCCCCGGCCTGTGCCATATCCGGCCTGCCGCCGCCATTTCCTCCCACGATTACGGCTATTTGCTTGATGATATTTCCCGCATGGTATTTATCGGTTAGGTCTTTTGTGACGCCTGCTGCCATGGAGACTTTACCATCGGCAACAGAGCCCACGACAATAATCCCGGATTTTAATTGGTTCTTGGCATTGTCAATAAAAGTGCGCAGGGTTTTTGCATCCATACCTTCCAGTTTCTTGATCAGGTACGAAATCTCACCTACTTTTTGCACATCATCGGTACCGGTAGATTCTTTACCGCTGACCAGTTTTTCCTTTAGAGCAGAGACCTCCTTTTCCAATTGCCGGTTTTTTGCCAACAGCTTTTTCAGCTTTGCAATTTCCTCGTGGGAAGGAGCTTTTAAGAGTCCGCGAATTGCCGATAAAGATTCCTGCTCGGCCCGGATGGTGTCATAAGCCGTGGCTCCGGTTACGGCTTCGATGCGGCGAACGCCAGATGCGATCCCCCCTTCGGAAGTAATTCGGAACAAACCGATATCCCCAGTCGCGGTAACATGAGTGCCGCCGCATAATTCCTTGCTGAAACCGGGCACATTGACAACACGCACCTTCTCTCCATATTTCTCCCCAAACAGGGCCATTGCGCCTTCTTTTAGGGCGCTATCAATGTCCATTTCCTGTGTTGAAACTTTAATGTTTTCCCGGATTTTTTCATTTACACGGGATTCAATGCGGATTCTTTCTTTGTCCGTCAAGGGAGAAAAATGGGTGTAGTCAAACCGCAATCGATTGGATGCGACCAACGAGCCAGCCTGTTTTATGTGTTCGCCTAGAACTTCCTTGAGTGCCGCGTGTAAAAGGTGGGTGGCAGAATGGTTGAGCGCGATGTCTCCCCGGGTATGCCGGTTTACCTCCAGAGTCAGGTTGTCCTCGGTATGAAGGGTTCCCTGGATAATTTTTGCTTTATGAACAATCAAGCCGGGCAGGGGCTTGTTCGCGTCATTGAGTTCCAGTTGAATATTTTCATTAAAAGCCCGACCCGAATCCCCAACCTGTCCCCCGGATTCTCCATAAAAAGGAGTTTTGTCTGTCAGAAACTCTATCTCATCTCCTGAACTAGCAGAATCTACAGGTTCCTGGTCCTTTAAAATGGCTAATACCCGGCCCTTGCCCTGCGTGGTTCCATAACCTTCAAAGATTGTTGGAGGAGAGGACTGCAAGAATTCTTTATAAAAAGAGGCGACTTCTTTTTCTCCTGATCCTTTCCAGGATGCCATGGCTTTGGCCTTCTGCTCATTCATGGCTCGGGTGTATCCCTCCATGTCGAGGGTCAACCCGGCATCCTTGGCGGTTTCTTCTACCAGGTCCGTGGGGAAACCGTAGGTATCGTAGAGCTTGAATATTTCTTCTCCGGGTATGGTGGTGAGTTTTTCCTTACGCACTTTTTCCAGAATTTCTTCCAGGCGTTGGGTTCCATAATGCAGGGTATTGCTGAAACTTTCTTCTTCGTTAATGATAACTTTTTGAATGAAGTCCTTGTTGTTGTTTAAATCGGGATACGCTTCTCTAAAGTCATCAATTACCTTGCTGGTGATACGGTAGAAGAAGGGGCCTTTCTGGCCGAGAAGTTTTCCGTGTCGCAGGCCTCGCCGCATTATTTTACGCAAGACATAACCCCGGCCCTCGTTGGAGGGGATGACTCCATCGCTGATTAAAAATGCCGAAGCGCGGGCATGGTCGGTCAGCACTCGAAGAGAGACATTCACCTCATCCTGCTTGCCATATTCTTTACCTGTGATGCGGGCTGCCTCCTTGATGATGGACATCATGAGATCGGTGTCGTAATTGGTGGTGCGGCCCTGAACGACAGCGGCCAGCCTTTCCAAGCCCATCCCCGTGTCGATACAGGGATTGGGAAGCGGACTGAGTTTGCCGGATTCATCCCGATCGTATTGCATGAAAACCAGATTCCAGATTTCCAGGAATCGGTCGCAATCGCAACCGACCTTGCAGGAAGGCTGTCCACAACCTACCGTTTTACCTTGGTCGATAAAAATTTCCGAGCAGGGGCCGCAGGGGCCGGTGGGACCCATGGCCCAGAAGTTATCCTTTTCTCCCATCTTGTATATCCGCTCGCGCGGCATTTTCACCTCATTGGCCCACAAGTTGAAGGCCTCGTCATCATCTTCGAAGACAGAAATATATAAACGGTCCCGGGGCAGGCCAATCACATCGGTTAAGAATTCCCAGCCAAACTGAATGGCTTCTTTTTTGAAATAATCCCCAAACGAAAAGTTGCCAAGCATCTCAAAAAAAGTGTGATGCCGGGCTGTGCGTCCGACCATTTCCAGGTCATTGTGTTTTCCACCTGCGCGAACACATTTTTGCACCGATACAGCGCGGTTATAATTCCTTTTTTCTTCACCCAGGAACACATCTTTAAATTGCACCATTCCCGCATTGGTGAACATAAGAGTTGGATCATTTTTGGGTACCAGTGAACCACTGGGCACAACTGTGTGCCCCCGGTCTTTAAAATATTGCAGGAATTTTTTCCTGATTTCGTCGCCGGTCATATTTTGAATCGGGAGGTATCCGGGAAAGGGTTAAACGACACCTGCTTTGAGGATATCGTGTAGATGAATGATTCCTTCTATTTTTTGGTTATCATTGACCACTACCAGGGAGGTGATGGAATGGTCCTGCATAATTCTAACGGCTTTCGCCGCCAGGGTATCCTTTAAAATGGTTTTGGGATGGCTGGCCATCATATCCTTAGCGCGGGATTTGGAGATGTCTTTTTTCTTTTCAATCAGGCGTCTTAAATCCCCATCGGTAATGATACCGAGAAGCTGATCCGGATCTCCGACTACCAGAGTTATTCCCAATCTTTTTTGCGTGATCTCCTTGAGCACCTGGTAGATGTCAGCATTTTCTTTTACCCTGGGGATATCCTCGCTAAAGTGCATCAGGTCATCGACCAGGGTGAGCAGTTTCCGACCGAGACTGCCGCCGGGATGGTTGAGCGCAAAATCCTCTTCCTGTACCCCGCGAAGTTCCATCAATGCCATGGCAAGCGCGTCACCCATTGCCAAGGTCGCTGTTGTGCTGGCGGTGGGAACCAGATCCTTCGAGCAGGCTTCTTCCTTAACGCTGATGTCGAGAACATAATCGCTTCGTTTAGCCAGGGAAGATTGCATGTTGCCGGTCATCCCCACCAGAGTGCAATCAATTCGATTAAAAACCGGCAATAATCTGACAATCTCTTCCGTTTCCCCACTGTTGGAAATGGCAATTACCATATCTCCTTTAGAAATCATACCCAGATCTCCATGGCTGGCTTCTGCCGCGTGCACAAAAAGCGAAGGCAGTCCGATACTTGAGAACGTGGATGCAATTTTTTTCCCAATCAGCCCGGATTTTCCAACTCCTGTAATAACAATGTGCTCACACTTGCTCAGGTGGCGCACAATCTCAACGAATTGGGAATCAATCCTGCTTTTAAGTTCCGCTATAGCCTGGCTCTCAATGCTCAGAACCCTGCAGGCGGTTTCGATAATTGACTGGGCTTGGGCATCAGGCTTTTTTGATGAACCTTTCAAGGCGCGCATTTTTATGGGGCTCCAATTTAAGCCTTTTAATTCAATTAGTTCATTACCATAAGGGAGTTTTATGATAACACAATTAATTAGACACGGTAAAGCCGCGACTTTATACTTGGTCAGCATTTTTTATTTTTAAGGGCAACTTATGAGCAAACCTAAATCCCTCTATCTGATAGATGGTTCTTCTTACATTTTTCGGGCCTATTATGGTATCCGGCAATTTCTGTCGACATCAAAAGGATTTCCCACCAATGCCCTGTACGGGTTCATCAATATGTTGCAGAAAGTGGTGAAAGACGAAAAGCCAGATTACCTGGTGGTGACTTTCGACAGTAAGGAAAAGACTTTTCGTCACGAGATGTACGCCGATTACAAAGCCAATCGGGAAGCGCCTCCTGAAGACCTGGCAAAACAATTCCCCTATTTTGAACCTCTGGTACAGGCCTTTAATATTCACAGCGTCCGGGTTCCCGGTTATGAAGCTGACGATATTATGGGAACCCTGGCTAAAAAAGGTGCGGAAGAGGGTTTGCAGGTAGTCATAGTCAGTGGGGATAAGGATATGATGCAGTTGATCGGTCCCGATATCCGCATGCTCGATACCATGAAAAACAAATGGTTTGACATAGAAGGTGTGGAGGAAAAGTTTGGCGTGCCTCCAGATCAGGTGATCGAGGTGATGGGTTTGATGGGCGATTCCAGTGATCATATTCCTGGAGTTAAAGGGGTGGGCCCCAAAACCGCCACGGAACTTATCCGTAAATTCGGCTCGATAGAAGAGTTGTATGAACGGATCGACGATGTGGACAAGCAAAAACTCAGGGAAAAACTTGTTCAGGACAAGGAGATGGCCCTACTTAGCCGTCAACTGGTGACCATTAATACGTCCATGGAGTTGGAATTTAATCTTGAGGATCTTAAGCTCAAGCCCTCCAACAATACGGAACTGAAAAAACTGTTTTCTGAATTTGAGTTTTCCTCCTTGCTCGGAGAATTGGAAGATAATTCCGACCCCGTTGTGAGTTCACCAGCGATTGCAAGCAAGTATGAAACTCTTCTCACCAAGGCGGATTTTGAGAGATGGCTCAAACAATTAAAGAAATCAAAAATTTTCGCGCTGGATCTGGAAACCACAAGCTTGCATCCGGTCCGGGCTCGGATGGTGGGAATTTCGTTTTCCTGTGAAGAAGGGGCGGCCTGCTACATTCCGTTAGCTCATCGGTATTTGGGGGTTCCCGACCAGTTGGCCCTAGATTGGGTTATCAAGAAACTCAAACCACTACTTGAAGACCCAAAAATTAAAAAAGTTGGTCAGAATATCAAATACGATTTGATTGTGTTAAAAAATGAAGGGATTAACCTGCAGGGAATTGTCTTCGATACCATGCTGGCTTCCTATATTTTGAATCCTTCCGGCAGGAGGCATAATATGGATGCTTTGGCCCAGGATTATTTAGACCACACCACTATCAAATATAAGGATGTGGTGGGCACCGCCTCCAAAGAGATTGGGTTCGATGAAGTGGATGTCGAGCTTGCAACCCAGTACGCGGCGGAAGACGCGGATATCACCTGGCGACTCTATGAAAAACTTTCTTCTATTTTAAAAGGCGATGACCTTCAGCTTTTCCAGGAATTGGAACTACCTCTATTAGAAGTCCTGGCAGAAATGGAAATCCATGGAATGAAACTGGATCAAAAGCATCTGCAAAATCTTTCCACGATAATAGAAAAAAAAATCGAAGTTCATACAAAGAAAATTCATTCCATAGCCGGAGAGGAGTTTAATATCAATTCCCCTAAGCAGCTTTCGGTGATTCTGTTTGAAAAACTGGGACTGCCCGTCATCAAGAAAACCAAGAGCGGCTATTCGACCGATGTCACCGTTTTGGAGCAATTGGCGGCGGAGCACGATCTTCCTGAAGTGGTATTGGCCTATCGGCAATTGGGCAAACTCAAGTCCACATACGTGGATGCGCTGCAAGATGAAATATTCAGTAAAACGGGAAGGGTTCACACCTCGTTCAACCAGACGGTAGCGGCTACCGGGCGGTTGAGTAGCAGTAATCCAAACCTGCAGAACATCCCAATACGTACCGAAATGGGACGCGAAATCCGCAAAGCGTTTATCGCGGAAGGAAATAATCATCTGCTTTCGGCGGATTACTCCCAAGTGGAGTTGAGGATTCTCGCCCACCTTTCCGGTGATGAAGCTTTGATTGAAGCGTTTCAAATGGGTGAAGATATTCACACCCGTACCGCTTGCGAAATTTTTGGGACATCCCCGGATCGTCTGGATGCGGAAAGCCGAAGAATGGCCAAAGCGGTGAACTTTGGCATCGTTTATGGCTTGAGTGCTTTTGGTCTCTCGCGGCAGTTGAAAATTTATCCCAAGGAGGCTAAAAAATTCATCGATCAATATTTCGCGCTTTATAAAAAAGTCAAAGTTTATATGGAGAAGACTGTGGCCGAGGCAAAGGAAGTTGGTTATACCCAGACTATGATGAATCGAAAACGCTATTTGCCGGATCTTAAAAGCCAGAACCGGCAATTACGGGAGGCGGCAGGAAGAGTTGCGATCAACTCACCGGTCCAGGGAAGTGCGGCGGACCTGATCAAACTTGCTATGATTCGATTGGCACAAAAAATAAGGAAGAAAAAATTAAAATCCCGAATGATCCTGCAAGTTCATGATGAGTTGGTGTTTGAATGCCCGGAAGAGGAGGAACAAGAAATGCGGGCTCTGGTTAAAAAGGAAATGGAAGGTGTGGTCGCCCTTAAAGTCCCCTTGGTGGTGGATATGGGGTGGGGAAAAAACTGGAACACCGCGCACTAGCCCCGGCCAAGGGGCCGGTGGCAGAGAGCAGTGGCTCATTGAGCCGAGATAAATTCTTGCTTGCCCGAAAAAGCTATTGCAAGTTACCAGCGGAGGTTCTCCGCAGGAGGATTGGATTGACTAAGGAGCGATTGCAATTTGGCCGTGAAGGCGAGTCTGCCGCGTTGACCTTTTTAAAAAAGAAAGGTTACCGGATTCTTGAAAAAAACTTCCGCTCGAAAGTGGGTGAAATAGATATCATTGCCGAGCAGGGCGGGGTGATCGTTTTTATTGAAGTTAAGGCGCGAGCGAATCACGAATTTGGTCATCCCTTAAATGCGTTGACCCCGATTAAACAGAAAAAGATTATCCAGACCGCTAATAGCTTCCTTGCCCGGAAGAGGATCTTTGACAAACCCATGCGGTTCGATGTGGTGGCTTTGACGTCCGATGCTGGGAGCCCTGATTCCTGGCAAATCGAATTGCTCGAAAACGCTTTTCAGATTTGATCAATATCCCAATTGCCCACACCGAGATGTCCGAAAAACTGCGGAAAAAAATAATTTTTTTGGGCTAAAAGACCGATAGTAAACAATATTGCAGGAGGAAGCCGCAAATGTAGAGGAAATTTTGCAGTGGAATTTGCGACTTTCTTGTGTTTCTGGCATCTATATGAAGAATAGAGGGTTATTGTGGTATTAGTAACAAAACTGACTTTACAGGAGACAATCCTTTGAACTTTATAAAACGTATTTTCACGGGTATGAAGCAAGAAGCAGAACCGGAATCATCGGTGATGGCGGAAGAGGTTGAAAAAGGTACTGTGGTTTCTCAACCTGAACCCGAACCCCAACCCCAACCTGAAACAGAGACACCATCGAATTTTCCTGTAGTTCGCAGTGTTATCCAAATCTCGGCTATTTCTGAAGGCGTTTTCCCAAAAGATTCCGATGAAGTTTCCATCAAGGCGCAACCTACTCCAACTGGGGATCAATGCCTTTTCACCGTTAACCGTCCCTTGATGAAGGGATATTCCTGGTATTTCTCGGATTTTGAAAGCGCGACGGAATCTTCCCTCGCTGAAGCTCTGTTTTGCCTGGACGATGTGGAAGCCGTTTTAGTATGCGAATCCACCGTGACAGTTACCCGCAAGGATAAAACCCTGGTTGACTGGATCCCTCTGGCTAAGGAAGTCGGTACGGCAATTCGGGATGCACTGGGGGCGGGTAAAGGCCTTATCGCGGAAAAAATCATTTCTAATCTGCCTTCTGAAGAGGACATTCGTGAAGGAATTCAAAAAGTGATTGATGACGAGGTCAACCCAGGAGTGGCCGGGCACGGCGGAAACATCAGCCTACTTGCTGTTAAAGGGAATTCAGTCACCATACAAATGGGCGGAGGATGTCAGGGGTGCAGTGCCGCCGATTTGACCCTCAAACAGGGGATTCACACCTCATTCAGAAAGGCCGTACCTATGGTAGGTGCGATCTTCGATGAAACCGACCATACAGCGGGTTTAAACCCCTATTTTTCCTGAGGGAACCATGCCGAGAGTCAATACGTTTAAAGTCAAGGTGCAAACCGGCCAGCAGGGGATGTCTGAGCCTGTGCATTTCAATTTCAATAATCATAAATTGCCTTTTGAAAATGTTACGGGGTCTGCGGAGTCCGGAAAGGTTTTTGAAGGAAGTTTTGATGTGAACAGTTTTGCCCATAGTTTAACTCTGGTTGGGCCGGAGTCCGGCAAATGGGAGATAGAAAAAATTACCATCGAGTATGATTGCGAAAATGAGAAACCCTATACGGTCCATTTTGGTAGGGTCACTTTGGATGAGACGACAGAAGTGAATATCTGGCAAGACCCGCCTGTTCTGGCTTTCGATGTTTAAAACCACTAGGCCCGGCGAGCCGCCGGTGGCAATGGGCAATCACTAGAGACGTAAAAACCAACCCCTCAATCCCCTTATTACCCCTTGTATGTTGGCACCGAGGTAATTTTGTAGTAATAGTTGTTCCTGTGAGCCCTTAGCAGGGGAGGCAGATAGCAATGACTTGTTGTGCCGAGATAACTCTTTGCTAGCAGAAAGAGTTGTTGCACGTTGGCCCCACGCCTAGTGGTGGACTTCTCTGCGAGTGAACTTTGCGTGCAGATCGCCCAGCAAAATATAATCTTTGACGGTGGTTTCAACCGGAACATAATGTTTGGATATCCAGGCCCTCAGTTCTCCGGTTTCGGTCTTGAAAATTTCTTTTGGCACAATGATGTTGAATAACAGCTCGTCCCTTTTTTCCCGTTCCTCTTCAATTCTAAATCTTTCCTGATCCTGCTTCGACCAGATGTGAACGGAAATTTCAGCATGTCCCTTTTCGGGGATGGTTCTGATTTTGAATTTCCTTCCATTCTCCAACTTTCCATAAACGCTGTTTCGTACGTTGTAAAAAGAGGTGAGAATATCGTTGAAAGCGCCCTCAGGAGGAATCTCCCTTTGTCCTGATTCCACCTTGTCTTCATTCACATGTTTCTCCCATGAATGCAATCGATTGACATAATCAAAGTTATGCCGGGTGGTTTCCACCTGACTGCCAATAGTAACCTGCCGTAGAAAGGTTTTGGGCCGGAGCTTTTTGCCGTTATCAATGATTTCGAATTCAGTCTTGTAAATATGCTTGCGGTAAGATGTGAAAAAACCGACAAAGCCTTTGGTGCCGGCTTCCAGGACTGAAAAATACTTCCCATGTTCCTCAATAAAGCTTACTTTGGCAGAGGCGGCGTTTGTAAACCACAGGAAACTGATGTCGTAGTACAGGGTTTCTCCGGCAAACCGGGTTATTTTTCCTACAGGGAGGAAGTTATTATATTCGCCCAGCGTTATCGGTTTTGCCAATTTTGCTTCCAAGGCATAGGTGGTTGGGCAAAAGCTGGTGAATATTATGCCGAAAATGGGAATAATCAGGAAAGAATAACGCTGTAAAGGGTTAAAACTCATAGTTTCGGACAGAAAAAAATAAAAAAAGTTGTTATATTTTTTAATATTATTTTAGAATGGGAAAAGATCTGTTTATCGAACCCTTAGCCCTTGCGGGGCGATTTCTTATTAGTCGTTATGCCAGTAGAAACATTACCTTTTTCGCCGGGAATTATTGAGGAATCCGAAGGGGAAACCCGTCAGGCCTATCTTCCCCTCTATAAAATTATTATGTGGGACGATAACGTCACCACTATGGAATTCGTTATTCGGGTTCTGATCAAATTGTTCAGCAAAGATTATTCGGCCGCAGAAAAGCTGATGTATGAAATTCATCTTCATGGCGCCGCCCTTGTCGTGACTCTGCCACTAGAACAGGCTGAGTTTAAGGTCGACCAGGTGCATTCTGCAGCCGCTATGGAAGAATTTCCTTTCACCTGCACCATTGAGCTCGCCTGATTAAAGTAATTTTTTTATTCCTGCCTGTTTTCAATAGCAACGTAATCCCTTTTAGGAGAACCTTTATACAACTGTCGCGGACGGCCAATCTTGAACTGTTTGTCTTCCTGAAGCTCCTTCCACTGAGCGATCCAGCCTGGTAAGCGGCCTATGGCGAACATAACCGGAAACATATTGATGGGAATATTCAGGGTTCTATAAATCAAGCCCGAATAAAAATCAACATTTGGGTAAAGTTTTTTCTCAATAAAGTAACTGTCCTTAATGGCGATCTCTTCCAGTTGCAATGCGATATCAAGAAGCGGTTCCTGAGCTCCCGGTTTACTGAAAATTTTGTCGGCCAGTTTTTTGATGATTCGGCTGCGTGGGTCAAAGTTTTTATAAACTCGGTGTCCAAACCCCATCAGCCGGAAAGAATCGTTGGGATCTTTGGCCTTTTGCACGTACTTCTTAACATCTCCCCCGTCATCATGAATGTTTTGAAGCATTTCAATGACGGCCTGGTTAGCACCTCCGTGAAGAGGGCCCCACAAGGCATAAATAGCGGACGACACCGATGCAAACAGGTTGCACATGGAACTTCCGACCAAGCGAACGGTACTGGTGGAGCAATTTTG
>JYMV01020364.1_pt1 | contig 10735 bp, 8 predicted proteins | sample 338911 | NCBI WGS metagenome assembly JYMV01 (sample SAMN03354496, study PRJNA234377) | hydrothermal vent metagenome | biome: Deep sea; feature: Hydrothermal plumes at the Eastern Lau Spreading Center, Western Pacific Ocean; material: Seawater | place: Tonga | collected 2009 | depth 2000 m m
CCCCTTGAATATAAAACAGGTGCATACTTGATTGGTAACATAGATGATGATGGTTTTCTGGTAACCAGTATCCGAGAACTGTTAGAATCACAGTATGATTTGTACGAACTGATTATTGCACAACATAAAAGTGGTGAATTACCTGAACTACCAGAAGTTGATCCTGATTTGTTAGACCTGAAATTTAAATCTGGGAAATCAACACAAAAGAAAAAAAAGAAAAAAGAAGAACTTTCTAGCTTTGATGAAGAAGAGATTATTCCGGAAGAAGAACCAAAAAAGCTTGAAGTTCCATCGGCAGTCGGTGCCTTCGTAGAATATGTATTGGGTAAAATACAACAATTCAATCCGAACGGGGTTGGCGCCAGAAGTTTACAGGAGTGTCTGTTAATTCAGTTGGATATTTTGGGCGAAAATGACAGTTTGAGTACCCGCATAGTCAAAAATGACATGCCGCTACTGGAATCAAAAGATCTTAAAAAAATTTCCCGCAGACAAAAACAGGATATCGAACAAGTGATTGAGGCTTACCGTTTGATAATGACTCTCGAGCCAAAACCTGGAAGAGAGTTTATTTCCAATCCATCACATCATTACATAATTCCTGATGTCTATATCTATCAAAAAGATGACGAATATAAAGTTGCGCTCAACTCCGCGGGTATGCCACGTCTCCGTATCAGTAATTATTATAAAGATTTGAGCAACACTATGGAGGATGACGGTAGCCTCACAAAAGATTATATTTTAGAAAAAGTTAAAGCGGGTCAATGGCTGCTAAAAAGTATAGAGCAGAGACAAAAAACTATTTACCGTGTGACTAAAAGCATACTCCGCTTTCAAAAGAAATTCTTTGAAAAAGGTATCCACTTTTTGCGACCGCTTGTGCTGAAAGATGTTGCTGAAGATATTGACGTACACGAGTCGACGGTCAGCCGGATCACCACCAATAAATATGTTCACACTCCTCAAGGAATCTTTGAATTAAAATATTTCTTCACAAGTGGTATTGATCAAGGTAAAGGAGAAGCAGTTTCTTCAAAACGGATAAAAGATATGATCATGCAAATGGTGCAAAAAGAAAATCTTAAATCACCTTATACAGATTTGCAGATCGCAGATATTCTGGAGCGTAAAAGTGGAATTAAAGTTGCTCGTAGAACTGTAGCAAAATATAGAGAAGCCCTCAACATCCTTCCTTCAAACAAACGTAAACAACTTTTCTAGAACCTTCATTCAGAAAAAATTATGGGAATCATCTCTCGACTATTTAATCTATTTCGAGCAAATGCTAATGACATGCTGGATAAAGCGGAAGATCCAGAAAAAATGCTTCAGCAAATGCTTTCTGATTTGGAAGTGCAAAAACAGAAAGCTAAAAAGCAAATGACTGAAGCTTTAGCTTTACAGAAACGTTTGGAACGCGACACAGAAAAAGAACATAAAGAAGCGGAAAAATGGGAGCAAAAGGCTATCCTTGCTGTCCAAAATGAAAAAGATGATTTGGCTAAAGAGGCCCTGACACGGAAAAAAGAATTTACTATCCGAGCCGCTGATTATGAAAAACAACTTGAAATGCACCGGAACAATGCGGATGCCCTCCGGAGCAGCTACCAAACTTTGGAAGATAAAATAGATGAGATTAAACGCAAGAAGGGAATCTTATCTGTAAAACAAAAACAGGCAGAAGCTCAGGAAAATATTTATCAAACGATGGAAGGTCTAGGAGACACTTCCGGTACAATGGAAACGATTGCACGAATTGAAGAAAAGGTGGAAAACATGCAGACTAGAGCTGAAGCTTATCAGGAAATCAGCATGGAATCTGACAAAGACAGTTTGGAAAGTAAATTTGAGGAATTGGAACATGATTCCTCTGATATGGAATTGGAATTACTTGAATTGAAAAAACGGGCTGCGCTTCCTGCTCCTGATGAAGAATCTGATAAAAAAGAATAAAAATATTGCATTTGTTAAATTAATGCGTGATAATAAGGGGTCAAAATCATAACATTTCATTTCTAAATGCATTAAAAGGTAGTTCATGCCAATAAAAGTTGAAGTTCGCGACGGCAACGTCGGCAGATCAATGATGCAACTGAAGCGCACCTTGATCAGAGAAGGACTTTTTAAGGAAATCAAGAAACGAAAATTTCACTGCAAACCGTCTTTGGCAAAACGTCTCAAGCGTGAAGCTGCAGCAAAACAGCGTAACAAAGATCTGAAACGTGAAATCCGTGCGGCTCTTAAGGCTGATTTCTAAGATTATTCTGTACTAAAATAAGGCCCCATTTTCAGGTAAACCCTCCAACCTTTTTTCCCTGACGATTCTTAGCTGATATTAGCAAATTGTCTCTTACAGATTAGCAGGTACAAACTGCTGGTTTTTGTGAGGATATAAGAGACATTGAAGTTTAATAGTCGTTTGATGACATAGCTGTTATTTAAATATTCATTTCCTGAGTGTCTCTGTTACTTCTCCGGGCTCAGGGAACCTTGACAGATTTTTCTTGGAGAAAACTGTTTTACCATCCACAACTACTTCAAAGTCACCCTTCTCACCCGAAAGAAGTTCGGAATTCACACCAAAGGATGCTTTCAATTCCGCAGCCAAACTGACAGCGCTGGGCTTGTAGTTTCAGACTACACAGTAGTATATTTTTATATTCATATTTCTGTTTATCATTAAAAAGTTTTTAATTTATTATTGCCACAAAGAACTTTGACTGCATCAGTTTTACGGTTTAAGATTGACTGGATTCTAAGTAAAAATCAAGACCTGGACGATCAAAAATAAATTAATTTACAATTATTTTTAATCAGATAATGAATCACAAATCCAAAAGCAACGTCATTTAAAAGTAAAGTTACTTGAAGTTGGGCAGTTGTGTTGTTGAATAATTATCTGCAGGTGGAGGCGGGCTAATTTTTCTGGCAAGCATCGAGAGAAGGATTTGTACTCCAGAAAATACTCCAGAAATAAAAGGGAGCGGCGAAATTATTTGAGACATTCTGACTAAAGAAAAAATAAACATCGCAGCCAAAACAGTTAAACTTATGGCAAGATTAGTCGATTTCTCTAACCAAATTAGAGCTAATTTTGCTGCATACCCATTTTGTAAGTAGAACTCTAAGGCTTCTGTTTTTATAAGACCGGAATGTAGTGCAAGTTCATGTATTATTGAAAGTAAAAACACAAGTACAAATGCATAATAAGTACATATCAATCCGGAAATCTGACGTGGTTGATGCAAAGCAGCCCGGACAAAAAGCCACGGAAGGAGCAAAGCCGAAGGTCCAAAAATTTCCAGCAAAGAACCACCGATTAGTGCTCCGATCAAACCTGCCCAGTTCTGCACTCCTTCTGAAGGATACAACTGATTAAAAACAGTCGGATCCTGGAAATCTGCAGACAGTATAGACAAGAATAGGGCTACGCCTATTCCTCCGAAAAACAAATAGTAGATTCGTAGTTTGATGTCACTCATGGTTTTTTACTCTCTGATGTTTCCGAATCATGATTTTTTTATTGCATCAGCCACAATTTTTGCCACAGAAGGTAAAACATAAGCTTCGATTGACTCTCCCAGAAATGCTAATTCACGAACCAGGGTCGAGTTGATGGCAAAAAGATCCGGTTTTCCAAATAAGCAAAAGGTTTCAATTTCAGGATCAATGCCTTTGTTTCCGACTGCTTGCTGAAATTCACCCTGAAAATCGTCTAAACTACGCAATCCTTTCACTATTACCTGAGCTTTTCGTTTTTGCACGTAGCGAATAGTAGAACCTGTGAAAGCTTCAACTGTTACATTTTTCAGGTCAAAATGCTGCACGTATTCATTCATCATCCGCAGACGTACTTCTTCGTTAAACATATAGTGTTTTTCCGAATTCATAGCAGCCGACCAAAAAACATGATCAAACTGTTTGGTCGTTCTCACCAATATATCTGCATGACCATAAGTTGGAGGATTTGCACTTGTCGGGTAAACAGCAATTCGCATTTTAGGATTCAAGTTTAAGATTTTGATACTACCGGCTTTTCTTGCTATTGCCGCAGTTTGTCAGTTAATTCATGAAGATAGTTTAGTGCCTGCAACGGCGTCATATCATTCAAATTCAGTTTGCGCAACTCATCAAGGTAGAGTGATTCCTCTGGAAACAAGGACAACTGTTGATCCTCATTTACAGAATTTACCCAAGAACTTCCAGAATTTTCACTAACCTCTGCAGAATTTTTTTGTTTCTGCTGTGTCTCATCTATAAGTACAGGCAAATGGTGGACCATTGACGTTTCTTCCAATTGTTCCATAACCTCAAGAGCACGATTTACCACGCTTTTTGGCAGTCCAGCCAGCCTGGCTACTTGTACTCCGTAACTTTTGTCGGCTTCTCCTGAAACAATTTTACGCAAAAAAACAATTTTCTCTCCTTCTTCCTCAACACGAATGCTGAAATTTTTTACTGAATCCAGTTCTTGTGCAATTGCAGTCAATTCATGGTAATGAGTAGCACAAAGCGTCAGGGCACTCAATTTTTGGATATACTCTACAATTGCCCAAGCAATACTAATACCGTCGAAAGTACTCGTTCCACGTCCGATTTCATCCAGAATAATCAAACTTCTTTCAGTCGCATTGTTCAAAATTGCAGCAGCTTCGTTCATTTCCAGCATAAAAGTACTTTGACCAAGTGTAAGATTATCTGATGCACCAACACGTGTAAAAATTCTATCCACCACAGAAAATTCTGAGCTCGAAACAGGCACAAAACTTCCACATTGAGCCATCAGGACAATTAGCGCAACTTGTCTCATGTAGGTTGATTTGCCTGCCATATTCGGCCCTGTGATTAACATGATCCGACACTTTGATTCTTCCAAATCCAAATCATTAGGCACAAACACTTCGCCCAGATCTATTTGTTCAATAACAGGATGTCGACTGTCTTTCAAAAACAATTTTCTAGGAGCTTCAAGAGGATGTAGACTGGGTCGCACATAGTGATTGTTTTCTGCGACAAATGCCAGTCCCGCCAGCGTATCCGCTACAGCAATGTCATTTGCAGTCTGCTGCACTCGTCTGGCGTTTGAGTTGATTTCAGTTTTTAGCTGCTGAAATAGTTCATACTCCAATTCACCTATTCGTTCTTCTGCAGTAAGTATTTTTTCTTCAAATTCTTTGAGTTCAGCAGTTATGTAACGTTCAGCATTGACCAGGGTTTGTTTACGAATGTAATGTTCCGGGACAGAAGATTTATGGACATTACTGACTTCAAGGTAGTAACCAAAAACTTTGTTGTAACTGATTTTTAAAGAGCTAATTCCGGTAATCTCTCTTTCATGCAGCAGCATTTCGTTAAGAAATTGTTTGGAATTTCTTGATATTTCACGTAACTCGTCCAATTCTTCAGAAACACCTGCGGCCATAAAACCACCTTCTCGAAGTTTAACTGAAGGTGCCTCCAGTAGTCGCTGATACAACAGGTCTAACAAATCGGTGAGCGGATCAAAATTTTCTGCAATTTTTTTTAACAACGGCGCTTGTAACTCTGCCAAATAGGTAGGCAGTTTCTGCACTGGTTCCAGTGATTCACGTAAAGCCACAAGATCGTTCACACCAACCACGGGTAAAGTAATGCGTCCAATAATGCGCGGCAAATCCTGGATATTTTCCAGGCATTCACGGAACTCTTCACAAAGCATAAAATTATTCCGGAACTCTTCAATACAGTCAAAACGTTCATTAATTGCTTCCACATCCAGCAGCGGCTGACGTAACCACTGCCTGAAAAGCCTTGCACCCATTGGAGTCTTAGTATGATTTAGAATATGGTAAAGCGTGTGTTTCCTCGCTCCGGACTGACTCTCAAACAATTCCAGATTGGCCACTGTTGCTTCGTCGAGGAGCATAGTTTTATCAAAAGCATAGCGCCTCAAAGCTGTAAGATGGCTCAAATCACATTTTTGAGTTTCCTCCAAATAGCGTAATAATGCCCCTGCAGCAGCAATTCCATGCGGCAAATCATCAACCCCAAATCCGGAAAGATTCAGCGTTTCAAAATGATTGTTCAAATTCCGTTGTGTTGCTTCCGGATCAAAATGATATGGATCAATGAAATTAAAACGTCCTGTCGAAGGAAAAACCTGAGCATTCTGTAGCCCTGAGATCTGTTCCGAAGAAGTCACGGATCTGGCATCGGCAGAATTTATCTTATCCAGTAATTGTGTCATCCGCTGCACCAATTCTTCCAAAAACGTGGATTCTATTTCAGAACGGCTTTGCGTTAACAGAATTTCCTGTGGAGTAAGTTGTGCAAGAAAATCATAGAACCGATGAGTTTCATTTAAATGAAATTCTGCCACCTCAAACTCACCTGTTGAAAGATCAACAAAGGCAATTCCTAAACACTGGGCACGCAAAACAACATTGATTGCCAGCAAAAAGTGGTTTCTGTTTGGATCTATCAACTGCGGCGAAACAGTAGTTCCGGGAGTTACAACTCTCACAACATCCCGTGCAACAAGCCCCTGTGCTTTTGCAGGATCTTCCATTTGCTCACAAATGGCCACCTTATAACCTGCCGCAGTCAACTTATTTAAATATTGCTCATAAGCCTTATATGGTACTCCGCACATTGGCAATGATTTTTTCTTTTTTTTGTCACGTGAGGTAAGCGCAATTTGCAAAACTTTTGCGCCCACAATCGCGTCATCTCCAAACATTTCATAAAAGTCTCCCATACGGTAAAACAAAAGCTTATCCGGGTGCTCCCGCTTGATGGCGTTAAACTGACGCATCATAGGAGTTTCTGCTTGAGGAACTGACATGGGTTTGAATTTAGAGGTAGAAAAGTATCATTTAAGCCTTGCTTGCAGGCCAGATTACTGGAAATAATTTGTGATCCATTGGAACTCCGGCAGGCAATTGATCTGAAAGTCCCGGAAACTCAGGAGAAGTTTCCCAGTCACGGGGAGCATGTCGAATATCAAGCGTACTGAAAAAACGCGGCGCAGCGCACCTGATCCCGCTCCGGCATGCAATGTAAGCATGTGAAAGGCCACAGCGTCTCCCGGCTCAAGCTCCCAGCTGAGAACACGATATTTTTCCGGATTTTCTTCGATATTTGGAGGATCCGAAAGGCTTCCTTCCGGAAACCACTTTGCCTCTTTTTTGAGGAAAGTCCTTGGCAAATACCAGTTTTCCTGATGAGATCCGGCTATGAATTCAAGTGTCCATTCAAGCGGTACTGGATCAACCGGAATCCAAAAACTGATATTTTGCATTCCTTCAATATTGTAGTACGGTTGATCTTGATGCCATGGGGTCCTTTGTTTCGTTCCTGTTTTTTTAACCAGCATATGGTCGTGAAACAAACGAACCTGCTCAGAACACATAAGTTTTGCAGCAACTTCCGAAATATCACTCTCAAAAATTATTCTTTGGAAAGCCGAATTTTCCTGCCAATTACAAAAATCCTCAAAGAACCAGCCAGGGTCACTTTCATTGCTGGCAACCTTTGCACGTGAACTGGGATGCGAGATGTTTGCATCAATTCCTTCCCGCAAATCTGACACTTCATCTGGAGTAAACAGGTTTTTAATCAGCAGTGCTCCATCTTTCGCGTAATTTTCAATATCGGTTTCACTGATGGATACAGGCATAATTTATTTAATCTCTGGCATCCGCCAGTGACATCAAATGTTTGCGGTAGCCTGGTTCACCTTCAGCTTCCCACGTTTTCAACAAGGCAGAGCCGATAATAGCAATTTCGGCCTTTCCGTGCAGTTGGCACAAATCTTCAGGCTTTGACAAACCAAATCCCAGAGCTAATGGCAAATTAGAGTATTTCCGACACTGACGCAAAAAATCATCTGCATGCCGGTCCAACTCCGTATTTTGTCCAGTTACTCCTTTACGTGCTACACAATAAATAAAACCACTGCCCTTCTCACAGATATTTTGTAATCGTTTCTCGGTATTTGTTGGAGTACAAAGCATGATCGGATCAAGTTCCTGATCACGGCTCAGTTCAAACAATTCTCCAAATTCTTCTAAAGGTAAATCCGGAATAATGAAACCTTCACCACCGTGTATCCTAATATTGGAACAGTATGCCTCAAACCCCATACTGAAAGCCGTGTTACAATAATTCATCATCAAAACCGGAAAATTAAATCTTTCGCTTGCACTCTTCATCAAATCGAAATAATCTTTCCAGCGAACACCGTTTCTTAATGCATCCTGATTTGCTTTTACAAAAAGAGGTCCATCCGCACTTGGCTCACTAAACGGCATCTGCAGTTCCACCAAATCCACATCTGCCTCACCCATCGCTTCCAGCATTTTCCAATTCTCCTCCAGCGAAGGATAGCCTACTACGGCGTGGGTCATTAGCAAAATTTTATGTTTTTTTAATCGATTATTTAGATATTCGGTCAGATTCATTTAATTTATGGATTACGAATTACAACACCACAGATGCTCTGCTTTTCGGTGCCTTAGTGCCTCAGCTCTTCAGTGCCTTTTTTTCTAAAAATTCCTGCCATTTATGGTCGCCAATTGCTTCTGCAATATTGAAAATGTCTTTGTCTCCACGACCGGAAAGATTGATCAGAACTTGCGCTCCATCCGGAATGTCTCGAGCTTCCTCAATCACTGAGGCAAAGGCGTGAGCACTCTCCAAAGCTGGAATTATCCCTTCGGTACGAATGAGAAGTTTTGTTGCAGAAATAACCTCTTCATCAGTGGCAGAAGTAAAGCGAATGCGCTTCTTATCGTGCAGATGACTCAGAATAGGACTGACTCCAATGTAGTCCAGACCAGCGGCAATTGAATGCGTGTGCAGCATCTGCCCTTCATCATCCTGAAAGAAATACGTTTTGTAACCTTGTGCGATTCCAACAGTCCCACCGGAAAAACGGGCTGCATGCTTTCCGGAATCGATACCATGACCTCCGGCTTCTACCCCAACCAATTCGACTGATTGGTCCTCAAGAAACGGCAGAAATATTCCGCTGGCGTTGGATCCACCTCCAACGCAGGCATAAATTCTGTCTGGGAGTTTAGAGTTTAATTTAAGCATTTGCTCACGTGATTCATGACCAATAATTGACTGAAACCAGGACACCATTTCCGGAAATGGATGCGGCCCGCAAGTTGTTCCCAAAACATAATGCGTAGTTTCCATGCTTTCGGCCCAGTCCCGCATGGCTGCATTGATCGCGTCTTTTAATGTGGCAGTACCTTCAGTTACTGAAATAACTTCTGCTCCAAGCTGTTCCATCCAAAATACATTCGGACGCTGGCGTTCCACGTCAACAGAACCCATGTAGATCGTGCATTCAAATCCCATTTTTGCTGCCATGGTTGCGGTAGCGACGCCGTGCTGTCCCGCCCCCGTTTCTGCAATCACTCGTTGTTTTCCCATTCGTTGAACTAGCAAACCTTGCCCCATCACATTATTCGCTTTATGCGCACCGGTATGGTTCAAGTCCTCCCGTTTGCAAAAAACCTGAAACCTGTCGCCCAATGATTTTGCAAAATTTTCCAGCGGAGTTACTGGAGTTGGACGACATGAGTAGTTTTGCATAACGTTCACGTAACTTTGCCAAAACTCAGGGTCAGCCTTTGCTTCTTTAAAAGCTGAAATGAGTTCCTCAAACGTGGTCCGCAAAATTTCGGGAATAAACATTCCCCCGTAATCGCCATAATATCCGGAAATATCCGGTGAAATGGTTTGGGTTGGCATAGAGATGATATTGTATCTTTCAATTTTCTGTTTTATGATCCAAAGGTAAATTTTACGTACATTTTCTTTACTTGTCAATTAGCCTTTCATGATTAAAAACAACTCCTTTCCTGAGATGGCTATCCAGCAGATTTGGCTGGAACAGGACTTTGATCAGGTGACTCTGAAGACGATCTGCGGGCAGCAGGTCAAAATTGAGTTCGCGGGTTGGTATAATTCCGCAAGCGGTCCAGACTTCCGGGGTGGTGGGGGGAAATCTTACTGACACAAATTAAAATAAATCAATTATTATATCAGTATGATATCGTTATTAAAGTTGTTGCCAGAACCCATCCTACCTTAACGGTTGCTGGCTGGTAGCTATTATTAACTTCACGGCCCTGCCAAGGCCTCTTTGAGAGGGAATTTCTGCATCTTTCCTCTGATGGTGGGCTCATGGTAAGGAGAGTAATGAAGTTCGTTCACCACCTCGTTATTTCCAATGTAAGCACCAGCCTCCTTGCTTGTGAAGTTGTAGTTGGTCTTGAGTATGTGGTTGAAGTAAGTCCTGAGATCCTTTAACTGAAGGTTTTCGACTCGGGCCCGCTTCTTCAGGGACTCCCATCCATTACGGATGCAGTTGACCCGACAGTAGCCAACCTTACCACTTTTCCCGTCAACCACTTTTATGGGAAAGACGAAGTTGGCGGGATAGAAATCGTATCGGATGATCTCCTTGTTTTCGTCACGGACAGGAACCGTACCATAAACTTCTTGTTGCCTAGGCAGGCGTTCAAGCAGTTCGATAGCCTCATCGAATAGCGGAACCTGTCTCAATTTACCCCATTTCGGTTTCCATCCCAGCCCGTAGAAGGTAGGGCACCGAGGTTTTGATCTAATGGTCCAGATTCCAGTCTTTTCATCAAAGTCTTCCCACTCCATATGCAGGACCTCTCCTAATCTTGCACCAGTCAAGGAGATGAATTTGAAGATCTCGACGATGGGG
>JYMV01048427.1_pt1 | contig 10734 bp, 7 predicted proteins | sample 338911 | NCBI WGS metagenome assembly JYMV01 (sample SAMN03354496, study PRJNA234377) | hydrothermal vent metagenome | biome: Deep sea; feature: Hydrothermal plumes at the Eastern Lau Spreading Center, Western Pacific Ocean; material: Seawater | place: Tonga | collected 2009 | depth 2000 m m
TGTTTTTTCCTTAAAGTTTACAGTTAAAGCTGGTCACCATAATTGCCTTTAGGGTGTGGCAACCTGTTCATGTGTTTGTTACAGTAGTTTGTATTTGGAATAATAGTGTTGCACTACATCATTCACTTTACTATTTCAGGAGGTACACATCATGATTAGGATCCGCATCGCACAAGCTGGCTTCACCCTGGTTGAGCTGTTGATTGTGGTTATTATTGTAGGTATCCTGGCTTCAGTAGCCATTCCGCTGTATCACGGCGCCACAGAAAGCGCCTACGCATCGGAAGCTGACGCTGCCCTGGGTACCATCTGTAGTACATTGCGCACCGTCCAGTCCCAGTCTGTCGCAGGTGACTTCTCAGCGATCTCCACCAAGCTGGTCATTCCTGACCGCTAAATATACACCCGGCGCATCTCTTAAGATCTCCGATGTGATTGAACTCCGTATCGATGAGACCGACCTTGACGGCCGGCTTTTTGATAATGGAAGCTATCGTCTGCAATCATTAACAGCCACCACTTACGCCATTTACGCCTATGGCTATAGCAGTAGTACCCCAAATAAAGATTCTGTAGCCAGCATGATTCGATCTATAAATCAGAGTGGAGAATTGACGACTATTTCACACTGAATTCCTTTGCCGTACTTACTTGCTTGATCTCCGTCCACAAATTCCCTTGAATCTGTTTTTCCCTTTTGATATATTATTCAGGTTTTTAACGAGTGCCTTTGTCCTTCCACGATTGAAACTTCGTTATGCCTGAACCCCTCGATATACCATTTATCCCTGCTTTGTTTTCATCCAGTCGCGGTCATGGGCCTGTCGATATGCTTGTAATTCACTACACGGCAGGCCCAACGCTTGAAGATTGTATCGGATTATTCAGGAATCCGGATCACCCGGTGAGTTGTCATTATATCATTGGGCTCGACGGTGCCACGGTTCAGATGGTATTTGATCATGATTGCGCCTGGCACTGCGGGGTAAGTAGATGGGGGGATCGCGATCGATGTAATCCATGGGCTCTGGGGATTGAAATTGTAAACTGGGGACAGTTACAACAACATGAGCATCGGTTTTATTGCTGGCCCGATGATTACACTACCCCGTATGAAGGGGTATCGCCGGTATTCTTAGATAACGCCTGGTGGGCACCCTATACCCATGAACAAACAGAGCAGGTGGTCAACTTATCACGGACACTGATAGAATCCTATCGGATTCCATTACATCTTATCGTTCGTCACAGTGATATCGCCCCTGACCGGAAAATTGATCCGGGGCCGGCCTTTCCCTGGGAAACTTTTAAGGCGCAGATGCGTCAAACGATACATGACCGCTGGTGATACCTTAGATATTATAGTTACAAATCCAAACACTTTTTCCACATGCCATCAACTTTATTAAAGTCTGCCGTCAACGGTACCGGTGTTATTCTGCATACGGGGCTGGGACGCGCAGTACTCCCACAGGTTGCCCGTGATGCCGTCATGGCGATGACAGACCGGTATTGTACGCTTGAACTCGATATCACATCCGGGAAACGTGGATCAAGACACGATCTGGTCACGGAACTACTCTGCGAACTCACAGGTGCGCAATCCGCCCTGGTCGTTAATAATAATGCGGCCGCCGTTATGTTGATTCTGCATGCTCTGGCAAGAGACAAGGAAGTAATCATCTCACGAGGCCAGTTGGTTGAAATCGGTGGTTCCTTTCGCATGCCGGATGTCATGGCTCAAAGTGGTGCAGAATTGGTGAGTGTCGGCACGACGAACCGAACAGAGCTGGTAGATTATGAAGCGGCGATTACAGACCGAACGGCGATTATCATGGAAGTCCATAGAAGCAACTTTGAGATTGTCGGTGAAGAGACCTCCGTCATGCTTGAAGATCTGGTCGACCTGGGAACGAAGACAGGGATACCCGTAGTCTATGATCACGGTAGTGGCGCCATGACGGACCTGAGTCAATACGGACTCGGGACGGACAGAACGGTTCCAGAGAGTGTATCTGCCGGCGTGCAAGTGACCTGTTTCAGCGGCGATAAACTCCTGGGTGGCCCTCAGGCAGGGATTCTGGTTGGTCAAAAAGAATGGCTTGACCGAATGAAAAATGACCCGATGATGCGAGCGTTACGCGTGGACAAAATGATTTTTGCTGCACTCCATGCCACCCTGGAATTATTCCTTGATCCTGAAAAACTACCTGCGCTTCATCCTGTAACGCGCATGATATCCGAATCGACATCCAGTTTGGAGCATCGGGCGCACATCCTGGCAGATCGTCTTCGTTTACAGTTCGCTCACCGGTGTGGAATTCATGTGAATGAGGCGACATCTGAAATAGGCGGCGGGGCTCTACCCGTCCGCCAGTTACCCACCTTTGTCGTCGCCATTACGCCGGAGGTGTGGTCGAACCATGCGTTGGCAAAAGCATTTCGCTTGCAACAGCCTGCCATATTCGGCCGATTAGTCAAAGACCAATTCTGGTTGGATGTTCGGACCATTATGCCAGGGGATATCCCTGTCATTGAACACGCCGCTCAAGCCGTCGTAACCCAACTGGATTCGGGAATTGGATAAGGTCATTTTTCACATCAGTACATTACGCGGTCTTTGCGTAACATCCCATGATGTTCATCCGGAGCTGTTCATGCGCATTTATAGGTATATAGCTGTTTCATGTTTGACAGGGTTGCTTTTTCTGCCGTCTGTTGCCCTAGCGCAGCGGCAGATCGTAACGGATCATTTCTACATCTATTTCAGTGGTGAATCGGAACATACCGCCCGACGCGTGGCAGATGTAGCAGAAGAAGTCTTCGACGCGCTGGCTTCCTCTTTTGATTTTTATGACGAGTTTTCACGGATCCACATTCTGGTCCATGATGACCAGGATTTCTCCAACGGGTTTGCCAATTACTATGAAAACCGGGTGGAAATATGGGCGAGCGACCTTGATTTTCCCTATTTAAGAGGAACGCATGAATGGATTAAACTGGTGGTCACCCACGAACTGGCCCACATCGTCTCACTTAAAGTAGCCAGTAAAGGGATATTTAATGCGGTGATTTTTCAGAGCGGCCAGTTTAACCGGAATCCGGATTTCACCCTCGTGCTGCCCTGGCTGCATCTGGTCACCCCATCCTGGTATGTGGAAGGCATCGCCCAGTTGGTTGATGATCAGATCGGGTATGATGCATGGGATACGCATCGTGATATGTTATTGCGCATGGCCACCCTGGAAAACGATTTGCTCACCTATAGCGAGATGGGGGTTTTTGGGCATAACAGTATCCATAGTGAAATGGTGTACAATCAGGGATATGGCCTGTTACGATACATTCGAGATCGATTTGGTGTAGGCAAAGCGGAATCTCTGGCCAAGGAAGTGGGGTACCTCCGATTTGATGGGGCTGTTAAAAAAGTGCTGGGGATCGGAGCAAATACCCTTTATAAGGATTGGAAGCAACATTTACGACGACAATACGGCGGCCAGGCTTCTCGTATCGCGTCCACTCGTCTTGGCAGGGTTGAAAATGAGGAATGGAACCCGGGAGAGGAAATTCAGGATAAGGCGCTTGAAAAAATCACCGGGCTGTTTGATGCACGTTTTGAAGGCACACCCCTTATAGATGGCGGGAGTTTTGATCTGCACCCGACCTATTCTCCTGATGGGATGAAGCTGGCCTATGTTTCCAACGGCGACAATGACTTTGTGATTACGAGTGTCTGGATAAAAGATTTGCGAACAGGTCGTTTAACCGATACACGTCAGCGGGCGAATACATCCATATCCTGGACGCCGGATAGCAAGTTCATCGTTTACGGTCGACGGCGAGGCGCCTTTTTTGATGTCTTTAAATATGATACGGAAGTCAGGAAAGCCCGCCGGCTCAGCGCCAACCTGCGAGTCCGCGATCCTGCCGTTTCACCAGATGGCCAGTCTATCGCTTTTATCAGAAATCAGGATGGGACGACCAATATCGGTCTGATGAACATGAACGGCACGAATGTTCGATATTTAACGAATAACAACGACGGCACGATCTATCATACCCCCCGATGGTCGCCGGATGGGACACAACTCTTATTTTCGATTTTTCGTGGAGAGGATCGGGACATCGGTCTACTTGATGTAGACAGTCCGGTGTTTTCAATGCGGGCCGGGCAAAAGTCGGACAACGATTCCCTGGCTTTTGCAGACACGACGCGATTTGCCCCGCTGATTTATTCTGCTGCCGATGAACGTGATCCAGCCTGGCTCCCTGACGGCAGTGGTATGGTGTTCAGCTCCGATCGGGATGGGATATTCAATATATACGAAATGACCCTGTCGACCGGGGAGGTACGAAGACGAACAGATGTATTGGGCGGCGCCTTCATGTCGGCAGTATCTCCGGATGGGGATCGCATTGCATATACGGGATATCATGCGGCCGATTACAGCATTTTTGAGGTGAATCGCAAGGAAGCTATGAACGAGCCGGTCGACGTGCCCTCCGTCACGCGGGATTACCATTCCATTTTACAGGAACCGGGTATCGGCGATACCTATAACGTCAGCGGCGTCCCAAGACGGTGGTCCATCTCTGGTATCATTCCGATCATTGGTTTTTCACAGACCTTTATCGGTAACGAGTTTGGTTTGAATGCCGTTGATTTCGGCGCTCAGATGACCCTGCACGATGTCCTGAATCGTGATAATCTCTTTTTAAGTGGATCGGTCGGATTGAATTTTCGGCATAAGATAGACCCCAATTTGAACGGTACGATTGTCTATGAACGCCGGTTGCCTCCAATTCTATCGAAAAATACCACGTTGGCCCCCAGTGTGTACGGCGTGTATAACCGGGCCATCATACATAATTTACGCGAAAGAACGTCTGTTTTCCAGGACACCACCCAGATCGGAGCGATTGTTCAGCTCGTAAGCGGCCAGCTCGATACGGTTGACGCCACGCGGATCACAAACGAGACCTTCCGGGCGCAGGACAAGTTTAATTTCGATTTCAGCACCCATGCGATTGGACTTCGGATGCCCCTTACATCCCGTCAGTCCATTCTGGTTGAACATGCACGGCGCACCTATCGAGAAGGATTTGACACGAGCGGGCCCGACAGGATTCAACAAAAAGTGTTTGTGGGCGCTCAATTACTTGCAGATATAGACACGACCATCACGCTTTCAGGGCGCACACTGGATGATGCCAAGTTTTTTACCAGCAGCTCGACGCTTTTTTTCTGGAACTATCAATCCATCCGACCGGCCCTTGACAGCGCTATAAATCCATCGGGTGGCAGGAGCCTTTCGCTGTGGTACCGTCGGGTGAGCAGTACCGTTACGGACTCGCTCCTGGCGCCTACAGAACGGATCATAGACGGTCAGACCATACCGGTTCAGACTCCCACCAATCAATTTGCTACGCTCATACCGGTCAGAAGTCGGCTTAATTTAAACGAGCTGGGGGTCTCATGGACGGAATTTATCAGAATGCCTGTTCGCCGACACACCTTGACCTTATCCGGATTTGTTCGCTATCAGGATAAACAATTAAGGGACGAGACGGATGGGGGTGGGTTCTACTGGCCTTTGAGGATTTACCTTGGGGGGCAAGGTTCTCTGAGCGGCTATCCGTATTTCACGCTTTCCGGAAGCAAGGCGGCGTTATGGCGAGCCGCCTATACCATGCCGTTGTTTCCAAGAATACATAAACGATTTCTGTTTTTATATCTGGACAGAATGTACCTCAGCGGCTTCTGGGAAGGGGGCGCGACCTGGAATTTCGAGAAGTTGACAACCAACGCCTTAAAAACCAGTCGTATCCTGCACAGTGCAGGGGTTCAATTGCGTATGCAGGTATTCAGCTTTTATCGAATTCCCATGATAGCTTACTTTCAGACCTCATTTCCATTGACCAGTATTACCCAACGAAGCCGGGTGAACCTTGGTTTGCCATCGAACCGGGATATTGATGATGTACGATTTTACTTCGGCTTGGGATTTTGATTGCATTTACCCTGTTGTATCGTATTTTGGGTACACGGTTTCTATCCATGAATAGGATGATATTTTATATTGATAACAGGAGGCACTATGATTTCCCGATTACATTGGATGGCCCGATCTACAGGTCTCTTGGGCCTGGGGCTTATTCTTCTCGTGGCCTGTACAGGAGATACAGGGCCAGCCGGTCTGGTTAATCCCGGAACCGTTTCAGGTAAGCTCACCGTATGGGAAGATGCGCTGTTTAATTCTCTCAACAGTCCTACAACCATACCTGCCGGAGGCTTTACGGTAAGTCTGGTCGGTGGAGATTCCACACGTACAGCCACCACGGGGCCGGATGGATCCTATAGTATATCTAATATTACTGCAGGCGCCTATACCGTGGAATCCTCACGAGATCCGTTTTCGGTTACCGGATATGGTACCATGAAGCGGTATAACCTTTTTGTTGGGGGAGGATCCTCATTTCATTCGGGGTCTATCGGCAGGAAAGCGCCGAAACCGAATGCGGTTTCGGCGGGTATCGATTCGGTGGCCAGTACAAGTGGCGCCCAGGTCGCCGGTATTCGCGTGGCTTGGAATATCACGCCGCACACGACACGATTCACCACTTTTTCTTATCTGATGACGTTTCAATCTCCCGGCGTCACCGCCACCGCCTCGGTCCTGGGATCAGGCGCGTTGTCGGACACAACCATTGTAGTTGGTCTACCGACAGGTACATATATTGTGTCCGTTCAATCGGATATCGGATTCGGCTATGTGGATGAAGCTATCGGTACCACGGTGTTTCCCACAAGAAGCGCAACAACGACCGCGCCGCTTTCAGTTTCTCTTACCAAACCGACGATCATCGATCTGGGGACAAAAAAGCTGACTGAATTATTTCTTGATAAGCGCGTGGTATTAGCGAAAATTATTAAGAACTAGGAGAAAGCTCAATCAATATACCCTATCATCATGCTCTGCAGGACATATAAAATATGAATTACGGTCAGATTACCATACATCTAAATTTGTACACCGTAATACCGTCATTAAACAAATTGTACCTTCAAGCAATATTGCAGTTTTTTCGATCATTGTACCGATATGCTGAATTAAGAACCACCTCCGAACCATACCTGCTTAGGGTCTGTCTAAGAATAAATGGCCGATTTTTTCGACAGCGAGATGCCGGTAGTGCAACGCGCCCGAAGCAGACGCATCAGCGATGGGATCTCGATGGACGCGCATATTTTACACTGGGCGTCTCGGGCCTATTTATATTATTCTCTACGTTGCCAGTCAACGCACAGACATCCCTGAATGTCCCGATATCAGATCCTGTTTATCACGCATTGGATCTTTTTGTCGCACACGATCTCATAGATCCGGTGATGGTTGGTCAACGACCATTCTCGCGTTTGGAAATAGCCCGGCAACTTTCCTTGGCCGATATAGCATGGAAGTTCGGGACTAAACGATCGGCGTCCTTAGTCGAAAATGGTAATCACTCCACTAATGATTATATTAGTCAACAACTTTCATATTGGTTGCGGGATTATGATCAGGATATCAAAAAGACATGGTCGGAAAAAACTATTGCACCGATTAAATGGGGGCGCTACCAGATCAATATCTCTTCCGCGAAGGCACGTGATATAATGAATGATACCGGAATGGGAAAGATCGATGGTGTCATTAGCACATTCGATGCTAATAATCAGGGACGATCTTATCGCCAGGGACTCACATCCTACTTCGAGTCACACCTGGAAATGCGTTTTTCTCCGCATTTCACACTGCTGTTGGAACCTCAAATCGAACTGGCGTCTATCAATAATTCGGTAGATCGGATTCGTGTGGCTCCCTTCCGTGCTTACGCACAGTTCGGTGGTGAAAAACTCAATATCCAAGTCGGTCGTGATGAACTGATTTGGGGACAGGGTGAATTTGGCGGTCTTTTGAGGTCCGCCAATGTTCGTCCGATGGGTATGATTAAAATAGGTAATCCTCATCCTTGGCGATGGCCATGGCTGTTTAACTTGGCGGGACCGACCCGAATTACTGTGTTCGTTGCAACCCTTGGTCCCGAGCGTACATTGGAATATGCCTACTTATATGGTGGGAAAATCAGCTTTCAACCCTGGCGATCATTGGAAATCGGTTTCTCTCAAACAATTATTATGGGAGGGAAAGGGGCTCCTGAAGTTTCATTGTTAGAAGCCTTTACCGAATTTTTTCCCATTCACAAATTCGCTCGGAATACTAAATACCGAGATATAGGGGATCATCTCTTCGGATTTTTTGACTTGAGGTGGACTATAGCTGCATTACGTAACAGCGCTATTTACTGGGAAAGTTCTTTTGATGATTCACCGGCAAGAGCCTTACCTCTGCCTGGTAATTTACTGAATCAGATGAATATACAGACCGGCATATTCATACCTCGACTTAACGATGCCGGTACAGCATCCCTGCGATTAGAATATCAGCACACGGCACCCTGGGCGTATCGACATGGTCGATGGGTAACAGGCCACACCCTGAACAAACGGACGTTGGGAAGTGCCCTCGGACCTGATGCAGATGGTATTTATGCCGTCTTGCGATATCAACCCGGTACGAATATTTCAGGAACCTTCCGGATAGGCTATGAAATATATCGCAATGATATTTATTTTAATGATGGTGCTGGCTCAGAGCGGGTTTTGTTAAATACGAATCGGGATGATGAACGACGGTACAGATTTCAGATGGCATCGGACTGGCGTAAATATACATACTGGTCTTTTGATATCCAGGCTGCATTCGAATATGTCGGACAATTTAATTTCACACCAGCCAACAACCGTTTTGACGCATTGCTGGGCATGGGTGTTACTTATACACTCGGATCACCACATTGAAGGTTTTGAAAACCGAATCGCCATTCAACCTGCTAAACAACTTCTTGCTCTCTGTGCAGTGTCCCTTAAGTTGTACGATTACGTTTTGTGCCGGAAAAATCAGGCTCGGGAGCAACCAAGGTCGTCAAATAGCGGGCGACCAACACGCTCATTAACCCCAGTATCCAGCCAAAAATGATATCCAGACTCCAATGATGCCTTAAGTAAATCGTAGATGCCCATAGTGAAATTGCCATCACGGTAGCTACTGGTCCCAACCATCTTCGGCTGTCCGGCCAGTGTACCTTACGAAAAGCATAGATCAGCGTGATGGTTGAGAAGGCGACATGCAAACTGGGAAACGATGAATGAACGGGCACCGGATTATTTCCATCCCAAAATGCATCTGTCCAGGTATAAAGTCCGCTAAAACTTGGCAACGGCATGATATGATAGGTCGACTCCAGAAAGAATCTGGGCGGTCCTGTCGGAAATATCAAATAGAGTATAAAGCCTGCTACATTACAGAATATCAAGGCAGTGACAAATTCACGATAATAGGCCCGTTTATTAAATAAATACAACCCGTAGGCCAGACCAAAAGTTAAGGGAAAATGGAAGGCATAGGCAATGGACATGAGATCAACAGCCAGAGGGTGGATGTACTGTTCTATCCAGACCGTCGGCTGAACGGACCAGATTAGAATCTCCATTTCCGCAAGAATGGGGTCCATGACATCTGGCTGGATGAAACCGGTATACAGCAGCAAATTCTCATAGATAAGCAGAATGACGAGGAAAGAAAACCAGTCCCGGCCGATCGCCACCACCTCTGGCAAAACAGGGGTAATCTGTCGCAGACAAACCCGGCGGAAAAGGAATATCCCGCCGACATTGCCAATAAGGAGAATGATGGCAAGGACAAGGCTCGTCGGTATGATTCGTAATGGGGCTCCATAAAAATAAGTCAGACCCGTCAAAATACCAAGAAGAGCGAACAGTGTAAATAAATCCTGCCCCAAAAAAGCCAGCGTTTTTATAAGGATGCGTCTCAGTTTTATTCGATTATGCCTTTCGTTTTAAGTCGTATCCGTTGACCTGTTTATTTTTCCGGTATCGTAAAACCACTGCACCGCCCGTTTTATTGCTTCATCTACAGAAGTCTGCGGCATCTCCAGTTCATCAACGGCCTTTTGTGCGCTGTAATAATGATGCAAAGCCCCCATCTGAACCGTACTCGAATTAATCGTTTGCTCTTTACCCGTTACGGCACTGATGAAATCGCCTGCCCAACCGCCGATTCGAGATATCTGGTAGGGAACCCTGAATCGCGGTGGCCGCTGATGGAGTATATCTGCTATCCGGGTAAATATACGACGGTAGGTTACATTTTCATTGCCGAGTATATAACACGCTCCGCAATGTCCTTTTTCAGCGGCAGCCATCATGCCTATAACCACATCTTCGACCGCGACAAAATTATCTCCGCCGGTAGGATAGAATGGCAGTTTGCCCCCGGCGATCAGAAGAATAATCTGTCCACTCGAAGGTCGCAGGTCGTAGGGTCCGAACATGGTCGTTGGATTGACCACTACGACGTCAAGTTTATCGCCGGTTGCTTCAAGTACACATTTTTGAGCTTCGTATTTTGTCCGCGCATAGGGATTCTCCACACCCAGACGATCCCAATTCCAAGGTGTGACCTCGGTCGCCGGCGCCTTTCCTTCAGGTATGCCTAAGGCATCTACGCTGGAACAATGTATAAAACGCCCCACCCCAGCGCGTGTAGCAGCTTGTAATATGTGCTTTGTTCCATCCACATTGACCCGTTGCAACTGGGCCGCCATGCCCTT
>JYMV01011934.1_pt1 | contig 10729 bp, 5 predicted proteins | sample 338911 | NCBI WGS metagenome assembly JYMV01 (sample SAMN03354496, study PRJNA234377) | hydrothermal vent metagenome | biome: Deep sea; feature: Hydrothermal plumes at the Eastern Lau Spreading Center, Western Pacific Ocean; material: Seawater | place: Tonga | collected 2009 | depth 2000 m m
ATATGCCGGCATATCTCGTTGTCAGTCGTTTAATTATTACAGACTTGGTGTTACCCCGACTGTTTTGACTCCCTTATTAGTACTAATTGAGTAGCAAACGTAGGGATTCCCCACCTTATATAACATTTTTTTCACTTGCACTATAGCCGTTCGACAGCGGGTTCGAGTTTACGACGTTGGGATTGCTGACGTGTAAAACAATCAGTTGAGTTACGTTAAAGGTTAATCACCAAAATGGTTAATCACTCTGGGAGGAGTAATAGTATGAAAACCACAATAAATAGTTTCATCGGCATATCATCTATGCTGATTTTTATGAACGCAAATGCATCAACCGTTTCTATAGATTCATACGATGTGGTGGGTAGCTCAGTGAGTACCTCAGTTATGGCCCATTTTGGTGATGTGGCCTCAGGAACCTCAGGGGGTGGGTTTCGAGTATCCTGGGACACAAACACAATGACTCTAAATGAGGGCGCAAGTGGAGTTAGTGATTCAATCCAGGACATAATCATTGGCCAGTTACTAAGCACGGGAGATGCTGGTTTTTCCTTCATGCGTTTAAATTCGGTGAACGGATCGGGAATTCAATCACTTGATTTCGCGTTCACCATGTGCCCGTTAAGTAGCCCCTGCGACACACTGAGCGAGTTCGCCGTTTATGACCTCACCTTCGATATAGTCGATCCAGATATTACAACGGTTGATTTGGCTATGGACGGGTTTTTTGATCCATGGTTTGCATCCGATGGAATCAACACCATAAGTGATGTGGTCTACAAGGGCGGCACGCTTGATCTCTCTGCTGCTGCTTCTCCTGTTCCTGTACCGGCCGCCGCATGGTTGTTTGGTAGTGGCCTGTTGGGGTTGGTTGGCGTTGCGCGTCGGAAACCGATAGCCGCCTGAGCATAAATTAAACCGAAGAAATTCTATTTCTTATTCCCACATTTACCTCGCGTTTTGCTATAGCGGAACGCGGGGTTTTTTTATTGATTCTGAGTGTAGGTAATATCGGCGCATAGCGTTTTATATTTCTGCGCTTCATCCTCTGGGGTTATTTGTCTCCAAGCGGTTGGGTAATATATTTTACGTCGACAGAGCCTCTCTGTAACAACGTAAAATACAGGTCTGCGCACTCGCGAACCCTACCCTTGTAGGGGAAACCCTACGCATACTTCTGTCTGAGGCGCGTGTTTTGTAGGGGTTTTCCTACCTGTCAAGCGAGCATAACTTCCTTAGGATTATATTTGGTTCTCTAGGTTTATCCGGGAGGTAAACAGTGTTCAACAAAACAAGACTGATGCGCATAACAAGTACTTCACGAGTCGTTCTGGCTCTGGTCTGTACAGGGATGATCTGCTATGCCAGCTCAAGCATTGCGTTGTTGGGATCTCTCAAAAGCGTCCCGATCCCAAAGCCACTTGATCTCGGAGACTATGTTAACAACGAAGCTGCTGCTGCCCAGCTAGGCAAGGCTCTATTTTGGGACATGCAGGTCGGCAGTGACGGTGTTCAGGCCTGCGCAAGCTGTCATTTTCATGCTGGCGCGGACAACCGGATCACGAACCAGATCAACCCGGGTCTTCTTGCGGGCGATGACCAGTTTGGTAATAACAATATTGGACTGCCGGCACCGGCCTTGGGGTCGATACACCTTAACCAGACGCTGACGGCCATGCATTTCCCGCTTCACAAGGTCACGAATCAACATTTAAGCGGCGACCCGCTCAGTAACCCGGGAAACGTGCTCGTTGACAGCAACGATGTTGTGTCTTCTCAGGGCGTCGAGCTGATGCAATTCGTGGATATTGTCCCCGGCAACCCGGTCGATATCGGAACGTCTATTCCGGATGCGGTATTCAATATAAATGGCACCAATATCCGACGTGTAGAACCGCGCAACACACCAACAAATATCAATGCCATCTTTAATTTTGAAAATTTACATGACGGTAGCGCCAATAATATCTTCAACGGTAATAACGCGTTTGGCCCGGCCGATCCGCGCCAGCACCTGATTAGCAATGGCAGCGGAAGCCTGGCAACGGAAATGTTGCGTCTGCGCCAGTCCTCCTTGGCTTCACAGGCACTCGGACCGCCCCTGAATGATACCGAGATGTCCTGGCGTGGCCGCACCTGGCCCAAAATCGGCAAGAAAATGCTCAGTTTGACACCGCTCGCGCAACAGGCTGTCTCAGGGACAGACAGTATGCTGGGCGAGCTGGCGGACACCAGCACTGGCGCAGGACTTACCACGAGCTATGCGGCCTTGATCCGGGCGGCCTTTCCCGCGAAGTATTGGGACAACACGATGCAAAAGGTCATCTTTGATCTCAACGAAAATCCGATTTTTCAGACGGGTATGCCGCTCAATACAGATGAGTACACCCAGATGGAGGCTAACTTTGGCTTCTTCTTTGGTTTGGCGGTGCAAATGTATCAGGCAACGCTGGTTTCCGACAACTCCAGGTTTGACCTTTTCCTTGAGGGCGTCGCTGGGTTTACCAACGAGGAAATAATCGGCATGAATGTCTTTACCGGCAGCGGCGGTTGCATTGGCTGCCATGATGGCGGCGTCATGATGGATAACGACACGCTACTCATACAAGGCAAAAGCCCGGTATCTGATATTCCGATCTCCTTCAGCGAGAACCCGATCGCTGCGAACGAATTTATGTTGATCGCGACAGGCCTTGGGCTTTATGACAATGGCTTCCACAACACGGGTGTACGTCCAGGCGGCAACACGGATCCTCTGGCAGCCGATTTTCTGGGTGTCAACGAAGACATCGGGCGTGGTGGCACCACCAGTCTGGGAGGCGCATTTACGGAAATTTCCCTGTCCAAAGGCATCTTGGGTTTGCAAGAGACCGGGGGGCCCACACCACAAATACCCAGTCTGTCCCCGCTCCCTGCGCATATGGCTGGCTGGGTTCCGCCTCTGCCACTGGGTTTCCTGCCAGGCGACACGACACCGTATGCAGGTCGAGTAACCAATTTCGGTGCCTTCAAGACACCCGGCTTGCGGAATGTCGCCCTTACCGGCCCCTATATGCACAACGGTGGTCTGTCGACCTTGCGTCAGGTAACAGACTTCTATGTACGGGGCGGTGATTTTTCCGTGACCAACGCTGAGAATTTTGACACCGGCATGATACCGCTCGGCCTGCTGCGGGACGAAGGCGCGATCCCAGGCCTGCCAACACCGGAGCAAATGCGGGACGGTCTGACGCGCTTCATGACAACACTCACCGATAGTCGCGTGGCGAATGAAGAGGCGCCGTTTGATCATCCCGAGATTTTTGTACCGATCACCGGAACCGCCCCGGTCTCGCCCGGATCACGGACCCTGTTGCTGGCCAATGCGACGGATTTCCAGCAGGTACCTGCGGTGGGAAGGGATGGCCGTAGCTCGATAGGCTTGCCAAAGCTGGGTACCTTCCTCGGCCTCAATCCCATCAAGGCCAGCATTTTCGCGGACGTAGATCGGGATTTGATTGCAGACATCAAGGACAACTGCTCGGACATCGCCAATCCAGGGCAAGAAGATGGTGACGGCGATGCGTACGGTGATGCCTGTGACAACTGCACCGCTGTTGCCAACACCGACCAACGCGATACCGACGCAGACAGTTTTGGCAATCTCTGTGACGCCGATCTTGATAACAGCGGTGTGGTCAATCTAAGGGACTTCAGCCGGTTCAGGGCTGTCTTCGGACAAATAGCACCACTGAGCCCCGCGGCGGAAAACGCGGACTTCAATGGCGATGGCCGTGTCAACCTGCGCGACTTCAGCATATTCAGGTCGATGTTTGGTAAAGCGCCGGGGCCGTAGTGCCGCGTGGCAATCTCAACAGACTTTAAATACAGACAAATACAAAAGTAAAGACAAACTTAAAGATAGATAAAGAGGATAAAGCGATGAGTTACACAACGAATGAAACTGTTTCCTGCCATCATCTCCGGCAGCCTGAATACTTCACCTGGCGACGGATGAAGTCTTCCGGTGCGTTGTTGCTCGGGATGCTTGTTCTGACTTATCACAGTAGTTCGCTATCCGCTCCGGTCGTCAACATGGTTGCTGGCGAAGTCGAACGCATCACCGTAGATAATCCCGCCGACACCTGGTCAGGCGGTACAATGGTCGTGGGTGGTCAGAACATTATCATCCCTCGCAATCTAGTGATGGATCTGCCGGCCAATCGGCTGACGTTGCAACAGTTATTCACCAATCGCCCCGAAGGCTGTCCCGCCGATGAAACGGGTTTGGCCAAGGGCGACAGTTGCAACGGAAGCTTTACCGGGGCCGTCGCGACGATTCTTGCCAATCGCAATGACAACGGCAACGTTATCGCCGGAGACGTATTCCTCGACAAAGCGACGGAAGCGGTTACCGGCATCATAACGTATATCAACTACGATGAGGGCTACTTCCGCGTCAACGGGAGCGATGGCGACCCTGCAACGGGCGCAATGATCCGCGTGAATGATCCGGAAGGGCGTCATACCCACCAGACTGGTCTGGGCTGTGGCGGGGGCGCAAACTGCAGCGCTGATTCACGCTACGGGGTCGACCCGGATAATTACACCTTCACCGCGTCAACCGGGTATCCGATGTGCATTCCAAGCACCTTCCTGCGGGGTCCATTCGACTTCGATGAGAACCACGATTTCACGATCGACCCGGCAGAAACTGGCCTGATGGCAGTAGGGACGGACAATGGGGCAAATGATGCGCTCTGTCCAGAAACCAATCGTCCGAATAGCGCCAGCGAACCGGTTGCCGATTCACGCCTCTTCGCGCCCATCCAGATCGGTGACCACGTGAACGCCGAAGGTAACTTCGAAACCATCGGTGGTGCTACCTTCCTGTCGGCACACACGGTCCATGTCAGCGTGAATCTGGCTACGTTAGAAGTAGATTATCAGCCGGACTATTTGGTCTTCGATGAAGTCGAGTGGGATGTGGCGGGTTACCAGAACGAACGTGCACGCGTATTGATGATTGGCTTCACCTCCCTGCCGGATCCCGGCATTGAGGTGTTTGCCATGCACTCGGATCCGGCAACTGACAGCTATCAGGAACTGATTATGGGCACCACCCGTGGTTGTGATTCGCCCCTGGCAGCCGGTTTGGGTTCTTGCACCGCGCAGGGTATTGGTGTCAACGCCTCGGGGATTTTCAAGATCGTGTTTGACGTGGACTTTCCCACCGGCGTTCCGATCAAGGCCGTACGGTCTCCCTGTCAGCAACTCAATGCGGCCATTGCCGACGGCGGGGTACCCGCGGCCGATGGCACGATGATCACCACCCCTCGTTGCTCAGCAACGCCGACGCTGGAACAGGAACTCGCTATGATCAGTCCACCAAGCCGCGATGTTATCGGCCGCAGCCGTCACAAACACACGCTGCATTCGAGCGTGGTCACCTTGGACCTCCACGGCAATGAAACATCGAATGGGGAGTACGTAAACCCGGTCGGGATCGGTCATCCGGAGTTTGGTGAAATCGATCTATCCAAATTGGAGACGCCGCTTATCTTTACCCTGCCATGGAACATGGATCGACGCCTTGGTCCCGGTGGCTGTGATGGTGCGTGCACCTCGACCGGCATCGTACCCATCGGCGATGAAAGCATGGCACTCGATCCGTTCCCGTTCTCTAATCTGGACCCCGGCGAACAGGCAGGTGCATCGGGCGTGCCGATTGCACCCGGCTACTTCTTAGAACGCGATCGCAGCCTGTCGTACTGGCCGCTGACTAGCAGTCAAGTATTGCCCTGGCCTCCCATCGACCCGGCTGCTGTGGGCATCACTCCCACGGATCATGCTGGCCTCCTGTGTCCGGTACTCCACGGCGGGGAGACCGATACCGATGGTGATGGTGTGGGCGATTCCATCGATAACTGCATCGAAATCGCTAACGCTGACCAACGCAATACCGACGCTGACCTTTTCGGCAACATCTGTGATGCCGACCTCGACAACAACGGTATCGTCAATCTGGTCGACTACAACCTGTTCAGGCCTTCCTTCGGACAGACGGCACCACTAAGTGCTGCAGCAGAGAACGCAGACTTTAATGGCGACGGTATCGTCAATCTGAACGATTTCAGTCTGTTCAGGTCGATGTTCGCACAGCCACCCGGTCCTTGAGAGTGGCATAGATATAAATATAGATAGAATAGGTGGGGACTTTGTCCCCACCGAATAGGAGCAAAGCTAATGAACACGGATAAGACATCATTGACGTTCGCAAGAATTCATGTACTCGCAATAGCCACGCTATTCGGGTTGGTCGGGATCACAACTCAGGCGCAGGCGAAGACCGATGTGCCGACTGCCCTGCCGCCCAGTCCATTGTTCGGTGCACTGTCGTTCAGCCAACAGATGCTGCGCTTCGAGGAGTTTGCGGTGAATCCACTACCTGCTCCTGATGTAACCACGGAAAAGTCCTTGCCAGTGCCGTTTGGCTGTGACGACGGATCAAACTCCTCGGCAATGGATGACTTTCTGGGCAAGCCTCTGTGGCCGGCTCCGACTCGCTTGTCGAATGTAACCCTTCCCAATCCCTGGGCTGACATGATTTCCGATTGCATCTTTACGACGATCACCGGCGTCATCGAAGGGCGCCCGCCAGGTGAGGCATTCTCCCACCAGCGCTGGACGGAGTTGGGTCCCCAGGTCTATTTCGAGACGGCCACGGGCGGGGCGCGGAAAAACACCGGTCTACGTGATGAGGACCAGAGTCATGCCTATGCAGTTGGCGAATTCGGGCCCACAATTTCCGGACAGGAAAATGAGACCGGACTGTATAACCGTGTCGGGGGGCCTTTGGATCCCCCGGGCACAACCAACGGTATCGAGGTCCGCTTCCACCCCAAGATGCCCATCCAGCAGTCGAATTCGCTGTGGACCTTCGAAGATGGAACCTTCCCACCAAAGCTGTTGCCGGTTCGTTACGGGGTATCGACCCTGATGCGCCATTACAACGGACTGCCAATCAACGTCAGCGCCAACAACGGCTTCGGCGAGCACACGCTCACCACCCATGAACATAACGGCCATCAGCCGGGTGAGAGCGACGGCTATGCTGGTGCCTACTTTTTCCCTGGACAGTACTACGATAACCGCTGGCCGCTGCAGTTGGCCGGATACGACTCCATCAATATCAATGCGTCGGACCCCCGTGCCTCCACCCCGTGCTCACCGGGAGAGACACTGATGTTCAATGGCGTTGAAAAAACCTGTGACCCGGTCACCGGCACCATCAACATACGCGGTGATTGGCACGAGATCATGAGTACCCACTGGTTCCATGACCACATGATCGACGCCACTGCGCAGAACGTCTACAAGGGCAGTGTCGCCATGATGAACTACTACAGTGGTATTGATCGTGGCAAGGAAGGCTTTAGATGCGAATACGACGATCCCGATAACGTCAACCTGTGCTTGCCCAGCGGCACTGCCCTCGACTGGGGGAACCGTGATTATGACATCCAGTTGCTGATCGCCGACAAGGCCTGGGATATCGGTGGCCAGTTGGATTTCGTGCCCTTGAATACGAACGGCTTCCTGGGTGACAGAATGACGGTTAACTGGCTGTATGATCCGTACTTCGATGTACGTGCTCGCCAATATCGCTTCCGCATCCTCGATGGCAGTGTCTCGCGTTTCTTCAAGATTGCCATTGTGCGCGAATTCAATGACACCAGCAGTGGAGATTTCCCCGGCCCGACTGGCTCGAACAAGTCCTACAGCCGCATACCGTTTCACTTAATTGCGAACGACGGCAATATCATGGAGCACTCCGTCCTTTTCCCGAATGCCCAGTCAAACGACCTGCCGATTATGGGCGTCGCAGAACGGCATGACATCATTATCGACTTCAGCCAGTTTCCGGTCGGCACCAAACTCTACATGGTCAACACCCTGACTTTCGACAACGGCAGAGGCCCGAAGGACATCATCCCGCTGGCGGCTATTCTCAGCGGCGCTTTTACGCCGATGATCGACGGCAACGACTGGTCAGAAGATCCGGCTGTCGGAAAGTTTCTGGAATTTCGCGTGCAGGCGTACAGCGGCACTGACCTCAGCATGAACCCGGCCGACTACGAAGTGGGTAAAAAGATGATGATCCCGCTGGTCGAATTTACGGACGCAGAACTCGCCGCTGCCAAACACCGTACCTTCAAGTTTGGACGTGGCGGTGGCAACAACAGTGATGGCAACCCGATCCCTTGGACCATTTCGACCGACGGCGGCGAAAAGCGCACTTCAGATTTAAATGTGGTCTCTGCCGCCCCGGAAACAATGGGCGGCGGCGTGGAGATCTGGCACCTTAAAAATGGCGGTGGAGGCTGGGCGCATCCTGTCCATATCCACTTCGAAGAAGGCCAGTACCTGTCGCGAGGGGATACCGTATTCGGTGTCGACGTCAATCGTACCCCACCCCAGTGGGAGATTGGCGCACGCAAGGACATATACCGTCTTTCGGATCTTGGTCGCGAACTGGGGATACCGGATAGCAGCATGAATATTGATGTTGCCATCCGCTTCCGCGAATTTGCTGGTACCTACGTTGAGCACTGCCACAACACCCAGCATGAAGATACCGCTATGTTACTGCGCTGGGACAACGAGCATCCGGGGCAGACGGTACGGATGCCGACACCCAGACCCGGCTGGAACGGCGTTACTTACGATAGCACCACCGAACTGGCAACCATCAAGAGCGGTCATTTGGCAGCGGCAGCAAGCTTCGTGGTGCCCAACCAGTTGACCGCAGATCTGAACTGGGATGGCCGTGTCAACCTGAGCGACTTCAGCATATTCAGGTCGATGTTTGGCAAACCAGGCCTGTGGAGTGGCAACATCAATGAAGACGCGGTTGTCAATCTGCGCGATTTCGGATTGTTCAGGCGGGAGTTTGGTAAAGGTAACGGATTGGCACCAGCGCTGCTGAATCCGTTGCCCTGAGTATCATTTCCGGATAGACGCATTTTATAGCGGTGCCACTTCAGGAGCATTAGTGGCACCGCTCATTGAAAACTTCAGGCGGCTGAAGTTGAATGTCATAGAGAGGTAACAGGATGAATCGTACGGATAGATACACAGCACCCTGGGTGGCAATAACCGCCGTACTCCTGTGGGGCATGCACTCTGCAATTGCGGCACCCGCAGGCGCTGATTACTTTCCCAACGTTCCACTTGTAAACCAGGATGGCGAGACACTGCACTTCTACGATGACGTGATCAAGGGCAAGGTGGTCGCCATCAACTTTATGTTCACCAGTTGCGGGGATATCTGTCCGCTGGAGACCGCCAAGTTACGCGATATCCAGACAATGCTGGGGGATCACGTTGGCAAGAACGTGTTTATGTATTCCATTACCGTCGACCCTGATCGAGATACCCCGGCGGTGCTTAAGGCCTACAGAGAGAAATTCAAGGTTGGCCCCGGCTGGCAATTTCTGACAGGTAAGATCGAGGATATCGACCGCATTCGAAAGAAACTGGCCATGTATAATGAAGACGGCGACGAACTGAGCGATCACTCCATCAATTTTGTCCTTGGCAATGAAAAAACCGGCCAGTGGTTGAAACGGACGCCCTTCGATGTTCCCGAGGCAATCGTTTCCGTGCTACTTGAGCGTTTGCAAACGCACTCCCTGATGGCCTCAAACTCACGACAAAGCTATACAGAGGTGCGCGCTCTGCCCAGTGTCGGGAACGGAAAAAATCTGTTCCTTTCCCGCTGCACCACCTGTCACACCATGGGCCAGGGCGACAAGCTTGGCCCGGACCTGTTAGGCGTGGTCAGTCGGCGGGATCGGCAATGGCTGACACGGTGGCTGAAGGAACCCGAAGTCATGCTGAAGGAAAAAGACCCCTTGGCGATAGCACTCCTCGACCAGTACAACAATATACCGATGCCGAACCTGAAACTGAAAAGCACCGATATCAGCGACTTGATCGAGTACATGCAGGAAGAGGAACGGCGTGTGAATGCGACGCCCAAGAGCCTTCTACCGCAGCCATATAAGCTGCAAAGCATCATTAAAAATACAGCCGAGACGACAGCATCGTCCGAGTGAAAATCAATACCCCATACTTCCTGATTCGATAACACCGCGTTCAATGCAATAAGCGGTTAACGCAGGCACATTATGCAGATTAAGTTTCCTCATCAGATTTGCGCGATGTTTTTCAACTGTTTTCTGACAGATAAAAAGACACTCGGCGATATCCTTGTTTTTGATTCCTTCTGCGACTAGTTTCAGAATCTGGCGTTCACGAGCAGTCAGCTTGCTCCACGTTGACTGCGGCAATTCGGGGGACTGTTCTAGATAACCCGATACAATCACATTGTGTAGTCTAGGAGAGATGTAGATTTGCCCAAGGAATGTGTAGTTTATGGCTTGTACCAACTCTGTTGGGGTGCAATTTTTGTCGAGAAAGCCGGCAGCACCTGCCTTGAGCGAGTCGCGAACACACTCCTCTGTGCAATGGCTGGTCAACATGAGGATTTTGGCGTCATCGTTTATTCGTTTGATTTGCCTTGTTGATTCAATGCCATTCATTTTTGGCATGGAAAGACCCATCAATATAACATCAGGCTTGAGTTCTTTAGACGCACTGATTGCTTCATAACCATTCGCCGCTTCGCCGACGACTTCAAAATTCTTGGTAGCGGCAAGCAGGGCCCGTAGCCCTTTTCGAATAA
>JYMV01047060.1_pt1 | contig 10729 bp, 9 predicted proteins | sample 338911 | NCBI WGS metagenome assembly JYMV01 (sample SAMN03354496, study PRJNA234377) | hydrothermal vent metagenome | biome: Deep sea; feature: Hydrothermal plumes at the Eastern Lau Spreading Center, Western Pacific Ocean; material: Seawater | place: Tonga | collected 2009 | depth 2000 m m
TGGCGAACCGCGGTAATTTTGATTTGACGCAGAACACAATATTATTGTTGGCCAGGAAGGTACTGATTAAATTTCGGGAACGAATATCGAAGGTTTAGAAATCGTTGAAACCTGCCTTTTCTCTTAGGAGAAGGGGCAGGTTTTTGACTTATTTGGCGACGTCTCTATACAATACTGCTCTTCATGCCCGGGCCGGGAGGTGATTTGAGTATCTTCTATCCAATTCAGTGAACGGAGCAATTTCGTGGAAAATATCGTTAGTTTGTGTAAGCGTCGCGGTTTCATTTTTCAGTCCAGCGCCATATACGGTGGGATCAACGGCTGCTGGGATTTTGGTCCGCTGGGCGTGGAACTCAAACGGAACCTCAAGGACGACTGGTGGTATAACTTCGTTACGCTACGCGACGACATTGTGGGTCTGGACGCGAGTATCATCATGCACCCGACTGTGTGGAAGGCAAGCGGGCATGTAGACGAGTTTCACGACATGCTGGTGGACTGCAAGGAGTGCAAGAAACGGTATCGCGGGGACCATCTGGAAACGAAGGACTGCCCGGAGTGCGGGGGAGAGTTAACAGAGCCGCGCACCTTCAATATGATGCTGAAAACGCGGCTGGGATGTCAGGCGATTTTTGTCAATTTCAAAGAAATCTATAGTTCGTCGCGCATGAAGGTACCGTTTGGTATAGCGCAGATCGGTAAGGCTTTCCGGAACGAAATCAATCCTCGTAACTTCATCTTCCGGAGCCGTGAATTCGAACAGATGGAGATTGAATTCTTCTGTAAAGAAGCGGACGAGACAGAGGTATTCGAGACCTGGAAGAAGGACATTTGGCAGTGGTATCTGGATATCGGGCTTACGGAGTCGAAGATGCGCTGGTTCAGTCACCCCAAGGAAACGCTGGCGCATTACTCGAGCCGTACTGAGGACGTGGAGTATGAGTTTCCATTCGGCTGGGGCGAGCTTCAGGGTTTGGCGAACCGCGGTAATTTTGATTTGACGCAGCATACCGAGCATTCGGGTAAGGACATGGCGTATTTTGATCAGCAGGCGAATGAGCGTTATGTACCTTCCGTGATCGAGCCGTCTGCCGGTGCTGACAGAACGGTGCTTGCGGTTTTGTGCGATGCGTATACAGAGGAAGAAGTTGAGGGTGATAAGCGCACGGTATTAAAGCTGCATCCGCGACTCGCGCCGATTAAGGCAGCGATTTTGCCCTTGGTTAAGAAGGACGGGATTGCGGAGATAGCGCAGGACTTCGAGAAGCAGCTTCGGAAGAAGTTCAATACGTTTTATGATCAGAGCGGTGCGATTGGTCGTCGGTATCGGCGTATGGATGAGGCTGGCACGCCGTTCTGCATCTGCGTGGATTACGACAGCAAGGAAGATCAGGCTGTGACGGTGCGTGATCGGGACTCGATGGAGCAGGTTCGGATGCCGATGGCAGAAGTGGCGGCGTATATTCAAGAGAAGTGTACCCACGAGAGGGATTGATGGTGGGCAGCGTATGAATACCGGGGCAGATGCGGTTGAATCCGATGACCGCCAGTATTTCAGCCGGATTGCCCATTTGTACGATCAACATCGCTCGCCGGGCGGGCCTCATGATGATGTGCTGAGGGAACTGGCGCGTCGGGGAAATGCAGAACGGGTACTGGAGATTGGATCTGGTACTGGCAACAGTGCGACTGCTTTTATCGAATCCCACCCGTGTGTACCCATTGGAATGGATCTGTCTTCGGAGATGCTGAGTCAGGCGAAGTCTAAAGGACTGGATGCGCTTTGGGTGAATGGGAACGGGATGCAAATACCGTTGGCCGACTCAAGCGTCGATTTCATTTTCAGCGTACTTGCCTTTCATCATATCGAATCTCCCGAGGAATGTCTGAGAGAGTGCTATCGCGTACTGAGTCAGGGTACCTGCGCGGTCGTGACTGCCCCACACGAGTTTATTCGGTCGCATATTATGAATCGGTACTTTCCGAGTTTTTCGACTGTTGATCTGGCGCGGTTTCCGTCTGAGGACAGGCTCCGAGGGTGGATGCAGGAGGCCGGATTTGTAGATACTGACCTCACTTACTGCGCCAAGGCTCCTGAGCCGATTGGCGAAGCCTATATTCAGAAAATCGAGAGCCGTTTCATATCGACCTACGCGCTGTTGTCCGATGAGGAATTCGAGGCGGGTCTGGCGCGTCTGCGTGAGGATATCGCTGAAACGGGGCATCTCAAACAGCTGACGGTGTGGCAATCGGTTGTCGTTTCGGGGCGCAAGGCGTAGACTGGAATCATGGCCAAGAACTCCAAGCGAAAGAAGAAGAACCGGGTACGGCAGCGGGACTGGACTACGGACGCAGATAACACGTTTTCGCATGATCTGAAGAAACATCGTCGAACGGACACGACGCTTTCGGGTAGTCAATCGGAGGCGGATCTGCCGACTGATTTCGAAGCCAATGGACTGGTGATCTCCCATTCCAAGAAGTTTGTTTTTGTTCAGCGCGACGGCGCGGAGGATGTTGAGACGTGTCAGATTCACGAGCGTTTAGGGGATCGAAAGTCTACGATAGCGGCTGCTGGTGATCGGGTATTTGTTGAGGATGGTGATGAAGGGCCGCTTGTCACGGGGGTTGCCGCTCGCAGATCGAAGTTGAGTCGGCTGGCGATCGAGCATTCGCATGTGAACGAACAGGTGTTCGCTGCGAACATCGATTTCCTCGTCATTGTGGTTTCGGCCGCGAAACCAGCGATAAAGCAGGGTCTGATAGATCGTTACCTGATTTCAGCTGAGGTCGGGAATGTGGAGTCGATTTTGTGTGTGAACAAGATGGATTTAGTTGACGCTGAGCCGGACGTGATTCAGTTTTATCGGGACATAGATATTCCGATCGTCTTGACGAGTTGCGAAGACAATACGGGCGTTGATGAACTGAGGAACCTGCTAAAAGGGAAGTGGTCGGTTTTTGCTGGTCACAGCGGTGTGGGTAAATCGACGATCCTAAATTTATTGTCGCCTGAGCTCGATATTGCCACGCGGGAGGTGAGTCGGCACAACGAGAAGGGCAAGCATACGACATCGCTTTCGCGTCTGTATCGGCTTGAGGACGATATTCATATTGTAGACACGCCGGGTATACGACAGCTCGGGCTGTGGAACGTTTCGGCGGAGGAAGTGAGTTTCTATTTTCCAGAGATCGCTTACCTCGGAGAGTCTTGCAAGTTTCGGGACTGTACCCATACGCATGAGCCTGGGTGTGATGTTCAGGCGGCCTTGGAGGAGGGGCGACTGAACGCGGCGCGTTTCGAATCTTATGTGCGTATACGTGAGGATTTGGAAGAAAATGCGGACACGGGATCGGGCGGTAGAAACAGGTAGAACTTCGCTCCAAGGCCGGTGTTGCGTGTATCAAAGGCTGTTTGCTAGGATTATGCTGGTGCGGGGGTGTAGCTCAGTTGGGAGAGCGCAGCGTTCGCAACGCTGAGGTCGGCGGTTCAATCCCGCTCACCTCCACCACCTTTAAGTAATAATTACAGTACTATTTGCTAAATGCGCGGTAGAATCGATACCATCAATATGTACCCAGGGTCTTGTTGGGGACTTTCGGAAGTCAATTCGATAGGGCATTCGCGCCTTTCTTTTACCCATGCGTACCCACATGCACGTTGCTTCTCAGTCGATACAATAGAAGCAACCCTAGCGTATCAGTATCGGTTGGCAACTCACAGGTCAACAAAGTAGGCCATATTCGGAACGAATCGGAAAGTCACTCAGGTATTAGCGATGTACGGGGTTGGTATAGAAATACAGAACGGAACGATTCAGGTAAAATCGAATCCACTCAGATGGACATAACTCAGAATCCGAACCGTGCATCGGCTTTTGGACTTGGATACCCATCTACATACCCACTCCGACCTGTAACTGAATTTTGACTGTAACGTACGCGTAGTACGGAAGACTATTCCGAGTTCTTACAGGAGATGTCCCTCATGTACGACCCTGCAATGGTTATTAGTCTCTGTATACGCGCTATGACGGGCATAGAAACGTTGCTGAAGTTTAGAGCATAGGTAGCCTCGTATTGCCCCTGAATGTGTACATATATTGATTCTATTCCGGGAGCGTCTTTCGCGATGAGAGGCGCTCCCTTTGTTTCGTGAACACTGAAATCGGAGGTCAGAGCAACGCGGCTCGGAACGGGCTCCCTGTATTCAACAGTTTGTCACACAATCGTCATATAGTTGACAGGGTTTCGTAATATATTCAAGTTATCATTATGATATTGTGAAGAAATGAGGATGGTTGTAAGCGTTTTTAAACAGGAGTGAATCCATGTCGTATCGCAGCTCGTTAGTCTTAATCCCTGCTGTGCTTCGCAAATAATCATCCGCACTGATATCAAGAAACAATCATCCCTGATTAAACACAGGAAATCAAGAGGCCGAGATTTCCTGCTCAAAAACGTATATACTCTTTACTTACAGGGTACAAAGAGTTAGGCTGAGTTTTTTGACCCTACGACTATTGGTGTTAAGTCTTTTTTAATCCTGACGAAATATGACAATTCACCTATTGTCAACCATCAGGCGCTGGTCTGTTGATGACCGCATACCTGTAACGCTAATTCGATGTGTTTTATGATCTCCGAAACTCCCTCGCTATCTTTTACGTTGCTGAAGAGGAAGGGGCCGTCACCACGCATTTTTCGTGTGTCTCTGTCCATGACGCCCAGGTCGGCACCGACGGCTTCGGCGAGGTCTTTCTTGTTGATGATAAAGAGATCGGATTGTGTAATGCCGGGTCCGCCTTTGCGTGGGATTTTGTCTCCGCCGGAGACATCGATGATATAGATTATATAGTCGGCGAGTTCGCGACTGAAATTTGCCGCTAGATTATCTCCGCCACTTTCTACGAAGAGTAATTCAATCTTGCCGTCTGATTTTTTCGTGAGACTTTCGAGCGCACGGAGGTTGAGCGAGATGTCTTCGCGTATCGCCGCATGTGGACACCCTCCAGTTTCGACGGCTTCAATTCGTTCGGCTTCGAGAGCGTTGTGTCGGGTAAGGAATTGAGCATCTTCTTGGGTGAATATATCGTTTGTCACTACGCCGATCTCGTAGGTGTCCCGAAGTGCCTCGCATAGCCGAAGGACGAGTGCTGTTTTCCCTGAGCCAACAGGTCCGCCGATGCCTACTGTAAACGGACGTTGTGAATAGTCGCGCGTTTCGTTGGCGAGACTCCGTAAACGATATTCGCCTGGCCCTAAAAGTTTTTCGTGCGTGTGTCCGTGTTCGTGAGAGTGTTGATTGCACATGGATTGTTCTCCTCGATGAATTTATGTGAGTGTTTAGTTCTGGAAGATTTTTGAGTACATATATTGGTGACCGGTCTGGGCCATTTCAATCATGGGTTGAGAGCGCACGGCACGGTCATAGGGTGTGTCTGCGAATCGAAGCCGAAGGGCCTCGCATTTTGGTGCTATTGCTACATGGAGAGCCTGTGCTCGGAGCGGTCCGATGAGACCCAATCGAATGCCTGCACTGAACTGGTCACGTAGGGCCATATAGAGCACGAGGCGTTGTATGGCTGTGCGTTCGAACCCGATGCGACGTAACAGAAGAGGCAGGACTATCTGAAAATACTTGGGTAATGAACGGGATCGAAACTGTTGCTCAAGTTCTTCGATATCGTTTGGTTTATAGGCACTCTTAATCAATGAAAACCAATTCTCTCCCAGGAGTTCACTGGCTTTGCGAATGGATTCGACGGTGTTGAATGCTTCCCATTCATTAGTCATGCTGAGCAACGTATTATTGTCGAAGTCATCGTATAAAGCGTATGACGAGTTGATGAACGGGAGCTCGAATTCACAAACTGTTTTAAGCTGGGATAGCAAGTATTCATATAAATCCTTCTCGGATTTCAAATGCCCTGACTTGGCCATAGATTCGAGACCTTGCGAGAATGCGAATCCCCCGGTCGGGAACGCGGTGTCCGCAAGGTGCATGAGTGTGTAGGCTTCTAACGCGAGTTCTTGCATCGGGCGACCTAAAAGAGATTGAACAGTCGCGCCAATGGCAGCGTTGTTGCGGGTTCGCAAGTTAAGAGCTCCCCGTCGGCATGTACCTGATAGGTTTCGGGATCAATTTTCATTTCAGGAAGCGCATCGTTGAGGCGCATGTCCTTCTTTGTTATCCCGCGGCATGCACGAACGGCCTCCACGGACTTGGCAAGGCCGTAATTCGCGTTCACATGATCAAGTGAAGCTTTTGAAACAAAGGCCAGTGAATTGAGGCCGACCGCAATGCCGCGAGCGCCAAACATGGGCCTTGAAAAGAAGGGCTGTGGGGTTGGAATGGACGCGTTCGGATCGCCCATTTGCGATTGAACGATGATACCGCCTTTGAGAATCATTTCCGGTTTTGAGCCGAAGAAGCCTGTTTTCCACAGTACTAGGTCGGCGAGCTTACCGACCTCTACAGAGCCGACGTGATCTGAGATACCGTGAGCGACTGCTGGATTGATCGTGTATTTCGCAATATAGCGTTTCACTCGCAGGTTGTCACTGTCGGTACCTGTATCCTCGGGCAAGGGGCCCCGTTGCACTTTCATTTTGTGCGCGGTTTGCCACGTTCGGCAAATGACCTCCCCTACACGCCCCATGGCTTGTGAATCGGAGGCAATGATTGAGATGGCTCCGAGATCGTGAAGAATATCCTCAGCGGCGATCGTTTCACCCCGAATTCGACTTTCAGCGAAGGCGACATCTTCGGGAATGTTCTTGTCGAGGTGGTGGCACACCATCAACATGTCCAAGTGTTCGTCGAGAGTGTTCACAGTAAATGGGCGTGTCGGATTTGTCGACGATGGGAGCACATTCAGTTCGCCGCAGACGCGCATGATGTCCGGTGCATGCCCACCTCCGGCTCCTTCGGTGTGGTAGGTATGAATGGTACGCCCTTCGAACGCGGCGATGGTCTGCTCGACAAATCCCGATTCGTTCAGGGTATCGGTATGGATGGCTACCTGAATATCGTAATCCTCAGCTACGGAAAGACAGCTTCGGATTGATGCTGGTGTCGTTCCCCAATCTTCATGTAACTTGAGCCCCAGTGCACCGCCCTCGACTTGTTCGACCAGGCCTTGGGGCAATGAGGAGTTTCCTTTACCCAGAAAGCCAAAATTCAACGGATACGAATCTGTGGCGGCGAGCATCATTTCTATGTGATTTGCGCCGGGTGTACAGGTCGTGGCATTAGTGCCCGTTGCGGGACCCGTGCCCCCACCAATCATCGTGGTTATTCCCGACGCAAGCGCTTCGTCAATTTGCTGAGGGCAAATGAAGTGGATATGCGCATCGATACCACCCGCTGTAAGGATGAGTCTCTCGCCAGCAATGACTTCGGTAGTCACACCAACCCTCATAGTGGCGTCTACATCAGGCATGATGTGGGGATTCCCGGCTTTCCCGATACCGACGATACGACCATCTTTTATGCCGATATCAGCCTTTATGATGCCCGTATAGTCCACGATTAACGCGTTGGTTATGAGGAGATCCAGTGCATCTGCTTGTGAGAGTCCCGCCGACTGTCCCATGCCGTCGCGAAGGGTTTTACCACCACCGAATTTGCATTCTTCACCATACGTAGTCCGGTCTTCCTCGACTCGTATCAATAACTCGGTATCGCCCAGGCGAACCCGGTCTCCGGTGGTAGGGCCATAGATGTCCGCGTAGGCTCTTCGATCCATTTCGTAGCTCATATTAAAAATCTCCCGAGTTGGGTTAATCGTGCCAAAATTGTTACTGTTTCAACGCGCTTTCAACATTTTCCAGTGCTTCGGCAACCCTATCAGAAGATGCTTCGCCTGAAATGAAACCGTTACCGCCGTAAATGACTCGTTCTCCTGCTATTTTCACGAGACCTACGGTTTTCGATTCGCCGGGCTCAAATCGGACAGCTGTACCGGAGGGGATATCCAGACGAAATCCGTACGCCTGCTCCCGATTAAAATTCAGTCGCAGGTTTGTCTCGAAGAAGGGATAGTGTGAACCGACTTGGATAGGGCGATCTCCTGTATTGGTCACCTCAACTTCGACGGTTTCTCTGTTGGCATTCAGGACGACGGCATCGTCTAACAATTCATAGCTGCCAGGAGAATCGCTTTCTGAGACCGTTGAATCCGCCAGGGGCGCGCCCTGTTGCTCAACGTCCAGACCCGATCCGTATAAAGCCAATGCGCGATCTCCGCGTTCCAAACAAATGGGTACATGGACGGTAACCAGTTTTGTACCGTCGGGAAAGGTGCCTTCGACCTGAACTTCCTGCAACAACTCAGCGACTCCAGGAAGAACATCTTCGAACCCAAGGATTTTCTTGCCTGTGTCCATGAGCGCTGCGACATCTTGACCATCCCGAATAAATTCGAGAATCTGGGTCGCGAGAAGAGCCATGGATTCGGGATAGTTCAACCGTAATCCGCGCCACAGCCGTTTTTGAGCGATAAAACCGGCATTGTGCAATACAATCTTCTCAATTTCTTTTGGGGATAACCGCATGTTTATTTCTCCTCAATCGTGATTCAATATTTTCTTTTGTATGGGTCAAACCCTAAGATGTCGTTCCCTGCTAAAGCACTCGAAATACCCTTGACGTAATCGGAGATAGTTTCCTTTTTTTTGCTCATTACTCGTACGATGAGTGTATCCTCACGCACAGGATTTGCTATTACCCAGGTACCGGATTTCTCATCCAGTTGTGACCGAAAGAGCATTGAGTCCCGCAGCGCATTCCGCAATGCTTCCCCAACGATATAAACGTTGAGAATACTTCTGTAAGCCCCAAATCCGCCGATTGCACGAAGATGATCCTTCGCGGGCTCAAGTTGCATGCGATCAGCGACTCGCTTTTTTCCATCAACGGAGATACTAATTTCGGATCTTAGAAAATCGAAATCAAAGCACTCGCCGTACCCCAATCTTCCTGAGTGAATCCAGTCGACCAGCAAAAGGTTCGATGACGATGTAAGATGCCACTCCTGGGTCTGCGCGAAACGACTGTCTGCGAAGGGAATGAGTGCGTCCGGGAGAATCACAGCTGTCGCATTGTCGGATAGATGACCGCATATGTGCTGACGAGCGATTCGTCCGCCAACCGATTTATATATCTTCGTATCCGACTGCGTTCCGAGAAAGAATTTCGAACCAGATTCACACTCGATTTTCAGACGAATATCGTCACCGGTAACAAACCCGCCACCGTAACTGGAGAGATATGCCTGACTACAGTCTGACAGGTTACGCGGGTTTAGAATTTTGAGTGGCTGCACGTTTCTACAGCTCACCACGCCGGAACTACCTCTAAAAACAGCCACTTTGATATGACTCCATTGAGGCCTTGGAGATTCGTCGGTGGCTGTGTCGTTCTCTGGTGGCACTATCGTCATTACGTCAGACACTCAGGAATTCCTTCACGATTTCTTCGCTCAGATTCTCGGTGGTACCTTCCGCCACGGCCTGGCCACGGTTCATTACATAAAAGCGATGACAGTACTTGCGAACGAAATCTAAATATTGCTCAATGATGAGTACAGTTACTCCCTCTTCCTCAATAAGCCGATGAAGGACTTCCCCAATCTGAGTAATGATATTAGGCTGAATACCTTCGGTCGGCTCATCCAACACAAGAAGCTTTGGTTGCGTTGCAAGTGCACGCCCTATGGCCAATTGTTGTTGCTGACCACCGGATAAATCGCCTCCCATACGCCCGGACATTTCCTTGAGGACCGGGAAATATTCGTAGATGCGCTCAGGAATTCCTTGTTTTTTCTTGTCTGACGCGGCCAGCGCGATACCCAGGTTTTCCTCTACGCTGAGCTTTGGAAAGATCATCCTGCCCTGCGGGACATACCCCATGCCCTTAATTGCACGATAGTGGGCGGGGCGGGAAGAAATATCTTCGCCATTAAGCGATACGGTACCTGATGCGGCATTCTCCAGTCCCAAAATATTCCGAACCAGTGTGGTTTTACCCACTCCATTGCGCCCGATAACGCTAACCATTTCTCCGCGATCGATGGATATATTTACTCCATTAAGCGTCTGGATCTCGCCGTATGCGAAAGACAAGTTACGAACTGTAAGCATCGTGATTATTCCTACCGTCCCAAGTACGCGTCAATAACTTCAACATTGGACTGAATTTCGTCCAGGGTTCCTTCGGCCATGACCAAACCCTCATTAAATACAGAAATGTAGGAATCGAGATTTCGGACAAAATCCATATCATGTTCAATCACCACGATCGTATGATCCTCCTTCAGTTCCAAAAGCAATTCTGCTGTGAGCATCGTCTCGCTGTCTGATAATCCGGCAGCCGGTTCATCAATGAGCAACAACTTTGGATCCGATAGTATAAGCGTACTGATCGAAAGCCATTGGCGTTGCCCGTGACTCAGCTGACTCGCGGGCGTTTCCAGTTCCGCTCCCAAACCCACGCGTTCAAAAATGGAACGAATCTGATCGCGATCTTGCGGTTTCAGTGTCCCCAAGAGATTAGCCCACATGCCCTGGTTTTTCGGAAGGGCAAGCTGCATGTTTTCCAATGTCGTCAGACTGTCAAATACGGTCGGGGTTTGAAATTTTCGCCGGATGCCGCGCAAAGCAATGTCCATTTCGCTCTTGTCCGAAATCTCCTGCCCGTCAAAGAAGACTTCTCCTGTGGCGGGGA
>JYMV01035327.1_pt1 | contig 10726 bp, 8 predicted proteins | sample 338911 | NCBI WGS metagenome assembly JYMV01 (sample SAMN03354496, study PRJNA234377) | hydrothermal vent metagenome | biome: Deep sea; feature: Hydrothermal plumes at the Eastern Lau Spreading Center, Western Pacific Ocean; material: Seawater | place: Tonga | collected 2009 | depth 2000 m m
GTAAAGTTCACCGGATTCAGCTTCTACCAACAGGTGTTGGCCATAGCGAGTAATGACTAAACCTGTTTGCGCCTCACCAGCATTATCAAGTTGATCTTCAGAATTATCTGAAGCTTTGTTAGCCCTAGCAATACGCTCAGCTTGGATTTTTTCAATGCGCCATTTTTGGCGTCGTGTCAGACTCAATTTAGATTAACTACTCTTTAAACTTATAGTATTGATTATTAAGGTAGTCGACGACTGATCCTTCTTCATCAGGAAACCAGCCAGTGCCCAAATTATTAGCGCAAGCGCTGACTTGGGATCTTAAATCAAAGTGATTTTGAATTTTGCTATTGTCTCTTGTGTACATCCCGCTGTCATGACAACGAACGCATGACTCTTCGTGTAGCTCTCCACCTTCTTCATTAGCAAAGGATGTACCTGCAAGTAAGATGCTGAGCAGTAATATTTTTCTCATGTTTCTCTCCAGTTAATAATTCAAGTATACCTTTTATCTGTCTAATTGAAAGAACTCGCGATTTATATAATACGTCGTGTCCTCAATATCTTGATCATTCCAGTCGAGATTAAAATGCTGACTACAAGTATCAACCCAATGTGTTAATTCAATAATATCATTCGGCTCACTCATGCCCAAACCTTGGTAATACTCTGTGCCATGGCATTTGGCACAGCTTTCCCCATAGAGTAATTTTCCGTCGCTAATGTTAGGCTCGGCCATTAATGAAAAGGGCAGGAATAAAACAAATAATAGCTTACGCATGACGTTTTAACTCTTTGATGCGAATAGAGGCGCTTGGGTGTGAATCATGAAAAGCGGAATAAAGCTTGTCCGGAGTCAAAGTAGCCGCATTGTCGCGGTAGAGCTTAACTAGGCTTGATACTAAATCATCAGCATTGGTGTGTTTGGCAGCAAAGGCATCGGCTTCAAACTCATGCTTGCGCGATAGTGCATTACTAATCGGTGCGATAAAAAAGCTAAATACCGGCAGGGTCAAGGTGAACAAAATCAGCGCAGTATAATTACTTATGGTTTCAACACCAAGTCCGTGAAAAAACCACGACTGATTAATCAAATAGCCAAGCAGCGCCAAGCCTAAAAGTGAGATAGCAAACGAAGTAATCATGTGTTTGCGAATGTGTTTGTGATGAAAATGCCCTAACTCATGTGCTAGGATCGCCTCCACCTCTTGATCTTCCATACCTTCAAGTAGTGTGTCATAAAACACAATACGTTTGTTTTTGCCAATGCCGGTGAAGTACATCCATCACAAACACACCATCACTCTTAAAACCAGTACGTTCAAGCAGATTATCAATTTTGGCTTTTAGTTCAAGATTATCGAGTGGTTTAAATTTATTAAAAATCGGTGCAATGTAGGTTGGGTAAAGCCAAAACATTAATAGTGAAAAACCAGTGAGCACCAGCCAAACATAAGCCCACCAATACTCACCCATCGCACCCATTAAATACAGCACCGCATAAATCAGTGGCAAGCCAATAATTAAGGTGAGTAAGACTTCTTTACCAAGGTCTCCAATAAATGTGCCGGCTGTCATTTTATTAAAGCCAAATTTTTGTTCAAGTACAAAGGTGCGATAAATACTAAAGGGCAAATCAATCAAACTACCGATAATCATCAGGCTCACTATAAAGCCAACACCAATAACCAAGGCATCCTGTGCTTGTGTTTGCCAGATGCTATCTAACCAGTTTAATCCACCACCCAATGTCCAGGCAAGCAGTACAATGCTAGAAAAGATAATTTCAAAGTGATTAACTAACAGTTTGGCCTGCGTGTACTCAGCTGCTTTTTGGTGATCCTTTAGTGAGATTTTTTCGTGAAACTCGCTTGGTACAGTGTCGAATGATTTAATTACTGCTTTGTCTTGACGCACATTAAGCCACAATAAAGTAATAACATAGCTTAATGTCGAGATTAAAAAGACTAGTGTAAATAGATTGTATTTCATATTTATGTTTATTATGTGTATTTTGATATCATTGTACTTTGAAAAAACATAAATTTAAATCAACAACCTTAATAAAAGCAATATATAGTGTCCATAGTAGTTGAAATATAGGTATTATTTAGAACTTTAGATTATTAAGAGGAGATGAAGTGAAACATATTGCATTAGCATTGACGATTGCAACCACATCGGCAGTTGCGTCAGTACCAAAAGATTTGGCTTATCCAACAGCACCATTAACAACAGGTGATCAAGTTATAGAGCAGGTTTATTTTACCAATCATTTTTATCCGTTTACAAATTACGGTATTGGTCGAGAAGGTAAAAACACAATCACCAACTTTATTTTAAGACCAAAAGGTAAAAAGCCATTAACAATGACATTGGAGCGTTATTTAAATAACGACTACTCTGACGGTGTTAATAATGCTAAAGACTTTGCTGTATTTCGTTCAGGAAAATTGAAGAATTTAGCATTCTTGATTACAGACTATGTTGATCCAGCTAAAACCCAACAGTTTGAGATCTTTGTTCCATCTATTCGTAAGATTCGTCGTTTTGCACAACCAGCAAGAGATGATGCATGGGGTGGTGCAGACTTTACTTTCGGTGATGTGGCACTTAGAAAGCCACAGCATGAGACTCATGAGTTATTACCAAGTCAAAAGTTTTCAGGTTGTCTAGCGATAATGGATTTACCTAAGGATCAGCGTAATAAATTTTCTAGAAAAATTAATTTAGAGCCTGATTGTTCAATGGATGGTGACGAGGTATATGTACTTAAATCAACAGCGAATGATGCGAACTGGTGGTACGACCACCGTGTGAGCTATGTAGATACCAAGCGCTTTGTTGACTATAGAACAGAATACTTTAAAGATGGTAAACACATTAAAACCATTGATAGAAGTTGGCATTCAGCAGGTTTAGATGATCCTCGTGGTAATTATTGGGCTTACTGGTACGGTATTACATTGGGTACTGGCCATGAATCATTAGCATTTGTTCCGAAAACCGCTACGAGAGTAAATAAAAAGTACAAAAAAGATATTTGGACTACTAAATTGCTTAAAAAAATTCCTAAGAAGTTCAAGTATAAAAAATAATATTTATAAAACTCGGTCGCTAGCACTGAGTTTTGTTTTGTAAAGAATAAAAAAAGGGTTAGTTATGAATTTAAAAAATACGCCGTTATTAATTGCGGTAGCACTTACAAGCTCGCTGTCTGTGGCAGAAGTAGAAATTGATGTATCTGGTCAGCTGATATATGAGACCTCAAAGTTTTTAGAGCATGATGACGGAATGGTAGAAGACAATCAAACATTTCAAGCGCATGGTAAAGATTGGTTTAAAAATTCAGTTGATTTAAGAGTTTATATTGATGGCGATATCGATGATATTATCGAAGACGCCACTTTTCACGTGGAATTAAATGGATTTGTCAATCCATTAGGTTCGGGTGCTGATAATGGTAATAACTACAATGAGTCTTACACTCAGCGTGATATATTGCGAGAGGCCTATGTTGATGCTGAATATGGTGATTGGCAGTTACGTACAGGTAAACAACAAGTGGTGTGGGGTACGGCTGATGGCATGAAGTTGTTGGACATGATGAACCCGACTGATTACACAGAAATGGCACAAAACCAGATGGAAGATTCACGCATTCCTGTTTGGATGTTTAGCGCCGAAACTGTTTTAGCAAATGATACAGACTTACAAATGGTAATTTCTGAACCAAGAGAAAATATATTCGCTGGCCTTAACAGAAGTATTGATACTTCGGTTAGAGGTAATGGCGCTAGAGTTGAAGCATGGCGAGAAATTGTTACTGATGAAGATGGGAATGAAAAATTAATAAATACGTCTGTTCCTATTGGTTATATGGATACGCCAGGTGTGAGTCATGACGATGGTCAATTTACCTTAATGCGTGGCCCTACCTCTATTACGGGTGGTTATGATGGCTTTACAAATATCATTCCTGATATGGGTTCAATCGCTGCTTTGTTTGGAGAGTCTTTCTCTAATTTAGACGCTTCTGGCGAACCAACTTATCGACTGGGTGGTTTAAGTGGTGATGATTTTAAAGGTTTTAAAGTTGAAGAGTTTTTAAGTGGTAAGAGTGATGATATCCATTCTAACTTTGGTGCTTTCTCTGATAGGTTAAGAAATGATTCTGTTGAATATGCTAATGGTTTTGGCGATATGAACTTTGCTAAGTACGTGGATAATATGTACGACCCTAAGGACGAATTAGCTTATTCTAGCGCATGGAATGAGGCACAAGCACAAGCGGATGCTGTGCGTACAACTACATTAGCAGGTAACTCTAGTGCAACAGAAAATGATATTCAAGATGCAATTCAATTAGCAGTTGAAGCTGGCGATATCGGTGCACAATACACCATTGAAGGTGATGTAGCACTTAGCTCGTTCTTTACTTCAAAGTTTGCTTCAAACTTATTTGATACTAGAGATGGTGGTGCAGAGTTCTCAGACAATCATGAAAATAGAGATTCAGCCTTTGAGTACATGGGTAATACAACCTTTAAAACGTTCGATGCATTTGTGAATGCTAAGAACCAATACTCGTTTAAAAATATGCCGAGTAGTGATAAGGTTGATTTTGCAATTCGAAACAAAGGTATAGCTAAAAATGGGACGAACTGGCAGCTTGCTTATGCGTATGGTTTTGACAGAAACCCGATCATTGAAATGAATTGGAAAAATACGAATGGAGATTACTTGACTGTAGGTTACGAAGATAGTGACGGTACTGAGTATACGAGTGACACCTGTCCTGTCGATGATTGTACTTTGTCACTTACTGATGGTGATGGCAATGAATACGGTGGTGCAGCTCAAGATGCTGCAGTTGCAGTACTAGGCGTTGATGCAACAGAGGCAGAAATTCAGGCAGAAATTGATTCAAAATCTGCAATTCTTGAATTTGCACAAGAAACCACAAGAATACACAGCTTGGGTGGTGCATTCGACATGGCGATTGAAACAGGCGCTTTGGGTACAATGATTCTACGTGGTGAGGGTATTTATCAAAAAGGCGTACACCAGCCAACCGTTCATTTTGATAAGTTAGGGTATGGTGATTTAGCCAGTGCACTTGAAATGAGAGAGATTGATCGTTTTAAATTTGTCATCGGTTTTGACTTTACTTTCTTAACTAATATGTTTAGTTCATTGCAGATTATTCGTGATATCAACTTAGATTACATGGGTTCAGGCGATGTCAGAGATGCAGATTTCGCAACCATGATGCTGAGCAATGGTTTTAATACCGATGGTGCAGTTGAATTTAAAGAATACTACTCATTGTATTTCTCTAAACCGTTTGGTGTATCTGGCCAACATCGTTGGAACAACATGACCATGTATGAGGGTGGTGATGGTTGGTGGAACTGGTTTACAGTTGGTTTTGGTATGACAGATAATATCGAAGCAACGCTTGAGCTTAACCACTATTGGGGTAATCCGAACACGGCATTTGGACAGCACCAAAAGTCAAATAATATCCAAGTTGGCTTTAAATATAACTTCTAATAGTTATATTTAATATCAGTAAAAAAGCCTGTATTTAATTGCAGGCTTTTTTAAATATAGAGTTTTAATTAGTACATAATAATATAATAAATTAATATAATAAAGAGGAGAGATGATGGGAAATTTTGCTAACAAGTATGCTGCATGGGCAGTACGAAATAGAAAAATACTATTGGCGCTTATGGGAGCTTTTACCGTAGCCGCTGCTTTTTTTATCAAAGACTTAGACATTCGAAATGACCCAGATACCTTATTACCAGAAGTAAACCGATATGTTGCGACCAATGCTTATGGTGAGCAGAAGTTCGGTTTTGGTAATATTATGGTGGTTGGTTTTGTATTGAAAGATTGTGTTGGAGGTGACAACCCTTACGGTGATACCGATGACATTATTAATTTTGATGCAGAGACAGGCATCCGTATTAATGAGTCGGCTGCATCTAAGATGACACAGCCTATTTGTGAGAACGCTGGTGGCTCATGGCAGCCTGACCGAGACGTTTATAACGCTACTTTTGTCAATATGGTGCAAAAAGCGCATAATGACATGGTTGCTCTTAACCACTCTCGTGGCAGTAACTTTATGGATATTGCTGCGCAAAAGATCAAATACATGGGCACATCAGAAGATGGCGGATTGAAATTTGAGCGTCTTATTCCAGTTGCGGGTATTAATTCCACAGATAAGCAAGTAGCCGACACACAATTAGCACACCTTAAAAAAGGTATTGAAACTAACCCAGTGTTAGCGCCTATGTTGATGCTAAAGCAATACCAAGATGGGTCCCGTTGTTTATTTGGAACAGATGATTGGCATACTGAAAAATGTACAGCTAAAGGCTTCTTTATTGTTGGCGACTACTCTGATACCGTTAAAAATGATTATATGCCCTGGGTAACCAGTGTTGTTAATCTGATTGACGATATTAAAGTTAACCATGGTGATAATGTTGAGGTGTTAATTGCAGGTGAACCGTACTTCTTGGCTTACATGCTTTATGACTTAGTTCAAAAATGGTGGTTATTTTTAATCTCATTTTTAATTGTTGTTGGTATGCTCTGGTATTTAAACAAGGGCTGGAGAGGTTCAATATTCCCTTTAATTGGTGTGGTTGCAACAATCGTTATCACATTGGGTTTAATGGGATTCACCGCATATAAGTTAACAACAATGATGGTATTAACACCAATGCTTTTATTAGCAATTGGTACAGGACATGCTGTACAAGTAGTTCGACGTTATCAAAGTGAATTACATGGTGATGGCGGGATAGAGCCAATGACAGCTGCAGAAAAGGCCATTGCAACAACGATCATCCCTGCTACACTTGCAATTGTGACAGATATGGTGGGTTTCTTCACCTTGTCGTTTGTTGATATTTCATTCTATAAGGCTTATGCGTATTTTGGTATGTTTGGTATGTTGACCATTCTACTTACCACAACAACCATTGCCCCAATTTTAATGGCAATGTTTCCGGGTAAGTCGACTGGTCAAAACGCATCGATGACAGAGGCGTCAGCCTTTGAAAAAGGTATGGCTGCAATGTTGACTAAAGTTATTACTGGACCAGCTAAAATCATTCCAATTGCGATGATTGTTGGTTTAGTAGCATGGAGTGCAAACTATACGCAAATTATTCATAAAGACACGACAACTAATGAAATAGTGTTTGATGGTTCGATGCCGGGATTAGAAGTGGGTATCAACTATGCTCGTGCAGCATTTAAATACGATTCAGGTGCAAACATTGACCTACGTCGATTGGGCGAGGTAATGCCAGGCGTAATTTCCGTTAATATTCCAGTTATTGGCAAGGCGCCACTATTAGACAACTGTGTATGGGGAGATGGAGATTCACCAATGAATGAGCCTTGTTTTGACGAGGAAGCGGTGAACTACGATCCTGAAGAAGGCCCGATTGTTTATCAACAAGGTGCATTTCATAATGCTGATGTTCAAGCAGCCATTGAAGAAACTGAAGATTGGATGAGGTCTCATCCTGATATTGGTTTTACTGGTTCTTACATTCAGTTTATGAAGATTGTAAACATGCTAATGTCAACTAAGATTGGTGAGGAGCCAAGCCTAGATAACTTCCATGTTCCTAATCAAGCCTTTATTGATGCCAACCTTCATATTTATCAAGATGAAGATAACCCTGATTTTGTACCAAATGCAAATGAAATGGTGACTGGTTTTAATGGTTTGCTTGAAGCAAATACATCAAAAGGTGACTTAGAATCATTTGTTGCAAGAGACTGGAACGAAGGTGTTATTATGGGCTTTGTTAATACAATGGATCCTGTCAAGACTCACCAAGTAGTTAAAGATATCCAAAAATGGTTTAAAGACCATGAAGGTAAGAAAGGATATGATCTAGTAACTTGGGGCTTTAAATCCGGTGATATTATTACCATGCCAGAAGTTGGTGTATGTTCTATTGAGAGTGTGAACGAATCAGAATCAGCAACCATGCGTTCTGATTGTGTTTATGAGGGTGGTGAATGGACGCCTAAAGTAGTTCAAATTGAGGACAGTGGTACAGATACGATGTCTGTAGGTGGCTTCTTAGGTGCAACAGAAGCAACTCATGACGTTGCTGAAGTTGAGTACATCAAGTCCCCATTGGTAACAGCTTTGGCTATTTTCTTGATTGCTGCACTTATCTTTGGATCGCCAGTTATTTCTGGAATCCTGACATTTACATTGTTAATTACTTTGTTTGGTCAGTATGGCTTAGGCGCTTACTACACGAGTATAGAAAATTGGTCTGGTAACCTTCACTTTGCAACGTTGGTATCGTTATCAATTGCAATGGGTCTTGGTGTTGACTATGGTATTTATATGATATCTAGGCTAAGAGAAGAGATGAAGGCCACAGGTGGTGTATGGGTCGAGTCACTTAGAAACACTTTAGAGACTACAGGCGCTGCGGTATTTGCATCAATCATTGTATTGATTGCAAGCTTCATCCCATTGTTAATGACTCAATTAGCAAACACGTGGGCCTTAGGCGTCTTTATTTCCGAAGCGTTAATAATTGATGTGGTGCTTGCGCTAACAATCATTCCATTACTAATCTACGTTTTCAAGCCAAAATATGTATTTGGTGATAAGAAGTAAATAAGTAATAAGATAGTTAAAAAGGGCCTGCATTTGCAGGCCTTTTTTATTGCTGAAAACATTATCACTAACGTATAATTCAGCCATTGTTTATAAACATATTAATCGATGGCATTAATTGTACAAAAATACGGCGGTACTTCAGTTGGCTCAGTTGAGAGGATTCAAGCTGTCGCCCAAAAGATTAAAGCCTTTGCAGATGCTGGTGATCAGTTAGTTGTCAGTGTGTCTGCCATGAGTGGTGAAACCAACCGAATGACCGTACTTGCTAAAGATGTTCAAAAAATACCTTCATTAAGAGAGATGGATGTGTTGTTGACGACAGGTGAACAAGTGACTATTTCGTTATTATCAATGGCACTTCAACAATTAGGCTGTGATGCAATCTCCTACACCGGTTCACAAGTTCGGATTATCACCGATAGCGAGCATGGTAAGGCACGCATTAAGTCAATTGACGATCATCGTATTCGCGCTAGTTTAGGTGAAGGCAAGATCGTGGTCGTGGCAGGTTTCCAGGGTGTGGATGAGGGTGGTCATATCACCACATTAGGACGTGGTGGCTCAGATACCACTGCTGTGGCTTTAGCGGCAGCATTGAATGCTGACGAGTGTCAGATTTATACTGATGTCGATGGTGTCTACACCACAGACCCGCGCATTGAGCCAAAGGCCAGAAAAATGAAGTCGGTGAGCTACGAGGAGATGCTGGAGATGGCGTCGCTTGGATCAAAGGTTTTACAAATACGATCCGTTGAGTTTGCATCAAAATACAAAGTACCTTTAAGAGTGTTGTCATCATTGATTGATAATCCTGTAGGCACGTTAATTACCAGTGAGGAAAACATTATGGAACAAGCGGTTATTTCAGGCATTGCGCATAATATCGATGAAGCCAAGTTGAGCTTGATTGGTGTGCCCGATGAGCCCGGTATTGCTTATAAAATATTAAAGCCAATCAGTGAGGCCAATATTGAAGTTGATATGATTGTACAAAGTGTGTCTGCTCGTGAAGGGCTGACTAATTTTGCCTTTACCGTACATCGTAATGATTTTGAAAAAGCACAAGCGATTTTGCAAGGTATTTGCGATGAATTAAGCGCTATGGGTGTGCAAACTGATGATAAAGTGGTTAAAGTCTCTTTGGTGGGTATTGGTATGCGTTCACACGCAGGTATTGCAGCACAAATGTTCGAAGTATTGCATCAAGAGAATATTAATATTCAAATGATCTCTACTTCTGAGATTAAAATATCAGTTGTAATTGATGAAAAGTATTTAGAATTAGCGGTGCGTTCATTGCACAGCGCATTTGAATTAGATAAGGAATAAAGATGCCAGGATTTGACGATAGAGATGGTTTTATTTGGTTTGATGGTGAATGGGTTGATTGGCGAGAGGCTAAGGTTCACGTGCTAACACACACATTACATTATGGCATGGGCGTGTTTGAAGGCGTTCGCGCCTACCAAACTGATAATGGCCCAGCAATTTTTAGAATTGAAGAACACACTGATCGTTTGTTTAATTCAGCAAAGATTATGAATATGGACATTGGTTTTTCAAAAGATGAGATTAATCAAGCGCAAAAAGACGCCGTTTCAAAAAACAACCTAGACAGTGCCTATATTCGTCCAATGAGTTTTTACGGTTCTGAGGGTATGGGTTTACGTGCAGATGGGTTAAAAGTGCACACGATTATTGCTGCCTGGGAATGGGGCTCGTACCTAGGTGAAGAGAATATGACTAAAGGTATTCGTATTAAGACATCGAGTTACACACGTCATCACGTTAATATTTCCATGACTAAAGCCAAAGCGAATGGCAACTACATTAACTCAATGCTGGCTTTGCAAGAGGCGTTGACTGATGGTTATGATGAGGCATTGCTGCTTGATATTGATGGTTTTGTTGCTGAAGGTAGTGGTGAAAATATCTTTATTATTCGAGACGGTGTGATTTATACGCCAGACCTAACTTCAGCCTTGGCAGGTATTACCCGTGATACAATCTTCACATTAGCAAGTGATTTGGGCTATAAAATTATTGAAAAACGCA
>JYMV01043690.1_pt1 | contig 10724 bp, 9 predicted proteins | sample 338911 | NCBI WGS metagenome assembly JYMV01 (sample SAMN03354496, study PRJNA234377) | hydrothermal vent metagenome | biome: Deep sea; feature: Hydrothermal plumes at the Eastern Lau Spreading Center, Western Pacific Ocean; material: Seawater | place: Tonga | collected 2009 | depth 2000 m m
TCGGACGATGGTGGCGGTGAATACACCATAAGGTGGTCGTCGTATATTTAAAATCCAAGTCAATAAGTTTTATCTGATAAATCAATAATATAAGTATCTTTGATGGGGGATAGCGTTAATGCCACCTATACTCGGTAATGATGGCTCGTTTAAGTTCGATAGAACTTGGCCGCTACGCTCTCAGCGATGGCCAGTGACCTTAGCCAGAAACTTCTGGCCAGAACCCTCAGCCAAAACCACGGATTGTTCAGCGTTTTTAGTGGGCCTTCTCGGGCGTTGATCTCTCAGCATTTTAGAGATGAACTATTCAAAAATGAACAACATAACCGGAATTGTTTGCTATTCAGCGTTGGCTTCATCGCTGCTGCTGACAGGCTGTGGTGGTGATGACACTAACGCCAGTACTCAGTTGAGCGAGGATGTTCTCGCTGTGGTCACGGCATTGGGCCTGACGGGCGATCCGTCCACTGGGGTGACGACCCCTTCTATCGACGATCCGATTGCCCAGTTGGGCATGAAACTCTTTTTCACCAAGGGCCTAGGTGGCCAACAGGACTCAGCCTGTGTGACATGTCACCATCCAAATTTGGGTGGGGGGGATGACTTTTCGTTGCCGGTCGGTGTAGATGCCGATATTCCAGATCTATTGGGACCCGGACGTTTACACAGTGTGTCGGGTGAAAATTTCGATGGGGGCCCAAGTGTTCCGCGTAATTCACCGACAACTTTCAACGTCGCATTCTGGGACAAGACCTTTTTCCATGATGGTCGAATCGAAAGCCTGGATGGAAATTTTGGCGAAAATGGTGGTGGCCCCAGTGGCATTCGCACGCCGGATTCAGCACTCGGTGTTGCCGATCCACTCGCAGGTAGCTCATTACCCGAAGCCCAGGCGCGTTTTCCAGTGACTTCACATGAAGAAATGCAAAGTTTTGAAGCGGGTGTTGTTGGGTTTAATCGAACCCAGATGCGCAATGAGCTGGTTGAGCGTTTTCGTGGCAGCGGTGCCGAGGTTATTATGCTACCCACTAACGACTGGCTTGCCGAATTTCAAGATGGATTTGAAAGCCCCGCCGGTACCGCAGTTGATTTAATTACTTATGAGAACATTGCATTTGCGATTGGTGAATACGAACGTAGTCAGGTCTTTGTTGACTCTCCATGGCGCGCCTTTGTGCAAGGTGACTCGAGTGCGATCAGTGATTCTGCCAAGCGCGGTGCATTGACGTTTTTTAACAGCACAACGGATGGTGGTGCGAATTGCGCCTCTTGCCATAGTGGTGATTTCTTTACCGATGAGTCGTTCCATGTGATTGCAATGCCACAGGTTGGACGGGGCAAGGGCAATGGACCCGATGGAAATGATGACTTTGGTCGTTTTATAGAAACCGGTGTGGCTGCAGATACGTATGCTTTTCGTACCCCGGGCTTGACCAATGTTTCTGCAACCGGACCATGGAGTCATGCAGGTGCGTATCATACGCTAGAGGGCGTGATTCGACACCATTTGGATCCAGTGACGGCTTCAGCGAACTTTGATAGCAGTCAGCTTGAGCCAAATGTTCAGGCATCGGATACCGTTGAATTGAATCTACTTTCAGCCGCCGTCTTGGCAGATAACCGCGCCGGTGGGGTGATTGATACCATTGAGAATGTTGTTCTTACAGATGACGAGGTCGACGATTTGGTCGCCTTTGTTCTGTCGTTGACCGACCCTTGTGTTGAAGACCGAAGCTGTCTTTCACCGTGGATTCCGGACGCATCAGATGGCAACCCGGACGGTCTGAGAATTAATGGCTTTGATAGTGGTGGTGATCTGTTGTAACCCATCCGTACTCGCTCGGAAATCAAGTCGCGCCTATACGACACACCACAACAAACTACATAATTAAAAACAATAAGATAATCAATACAGCTTGCTGTCAGTTATGGCCATATATCGCACTTATCTACAAGCGGGTGTGCCGTGTGTTTTTTCGTTGGAGCCATTTGTTAGATCAACCTTGCACCGGATGCTTGACCACGTCGAAAGCCGCCCTTAGCGATATTCTAATATAGTAATTCGCGACCACCCCAAATTTCAAAACAATGTCTGGACGGGATATCCATGGCCATCTGAGCCAGCGCGCGTGGCCCATGCCCCCACCCGGCTATCGGAAGTGAACAGAACCAAAGCATTGGCTAGATAAATTTCGGCAATTCAACGCCCTATTTGCCGTGATTGGCATAAGCAGAAATGTCATATAGCGCCGATCGGGTCAGTGATCTAGCCCAACAGGCCTCAGAAAAAAGCGTTTCGCTATCAAATTTAGATCAAATATCGAGAGGAAGGCACCGGCTAAAATAGCAAGATGAACCGATAATTCTTGGAGGGAAGCCGCGCGCGTCCCCGTACACCGATCCGTACACCGGCCGACCGGCGAGATGGTATTTAATCAGTTAAATCAATTGGATAGCTGCAATAAATGGCGGAGAGGGAGGGATTCGAACCCTCGGAGGGGATAAACCCTCGCTGGTTTTCAAGACCAGTTCATTCAACCGCTCTGACACCTCTCCGGAGGGGGGGCTTGCAATGTTGATGAAGCGCCCCAAAGAATACGGAAAGAGTGACCGGATTTCCAGTCCAATTTAACTAGAATGGGCGCTCTGCCGATAGCCACAAGTATCGGTAAAACCACGCAAAATCTTGAATTGAATGTTGATCTTTGCGCTCAATATCGTATGCTTGAACTAATATTCGGGTGGGTAGTCTCACTCTGTAGTCATTTTGTGTCAAAATCGGTTCGACAACCGTAAGGAGAGTTAACCTCGATGAACGCTTTTAATAGTGCTGTAGCACGATCATCTGAATCCATTCTGGCGACCAACAAGGTCCTCAAGAACACCTATATATTGCTGTCGATGACGCTGTTGTTCAGTGGCTTCACCGCCGGTATGTCGATCATGTTTAACCTGCCCCATCCTGGCATGATCATCACGCTCGTGGGTTATTTTGGCTTATTGTTCCTTACCTCCAAGTTTTCCAATAGCTCGCTCGGCATTCTGTTCGTGTTTGCGTTGACTGGCTTCATGGGGCTTACACTGGGGCCGATCGTCAATATGTATATAACCAGCCTGTCTAACGGCGGCGAGATCGTGATGACGGCGCTAGGCGGTACCGGCATTATCTTTCTGGGTCTATCCGGTTATGTACTGACCTCACGCAAGGATTTCAGCTTCATTGGCGGTTTCCTGATGGTCGGTATTCTGGTCGGTTTTATGGCCAGTCTGGGCGCGGTGTTCTTTGAGATTCCGGCGCTGTCGCTGGCGGTTTCCGCGATGTTTGTGTTGTTGATGTCGGGTCTGATTCTGTTTCAGACCAGCCAGATCATCCACGGTGGCGAGACCAACTACATCATGGCTACAGTAACGTTGTATATCTCGATCTATAACCTGTTTCTTAGCTTGCTGCATCTGCTGGGCGCGCTGGGTGGTGGTGACGATTAACGATTCTATTTTACCAGATATTGCTGAGAACCCCGCTTTGCGGGGTTTTTTGTTGGCGGGGCGGATTTCCCTCACCCTCTCCCTCAGCGAGAGGGGGTCAGGTTTAGGAAGCCATTGGAAAGACTCGATTTGACGGGAATCTGAACGAATATATAGTTGCCGTGTCTATGTTTGCAGTACCGTAAGTTTCTTAATCTCCTTGCTAGTTCTAAACCCCGTATTTACGGGGTTTTTTTTGGTTTCTAAAGATCAGGCCAATAAGTTGACGCTATCCACCCAAAAATATTATTAATAATTACCTTGCCTTTTGGTACATTGCTGTCTACCTTAAGTACAAGAAGGAACAATAACTTAGAGCATACTGTTCATCTGACACATCGCACTAAGCTGCTACGACGTTAAAAATAATAATAATCTGGAGGCAGAAATGGTGCAGCAACCCGGTTCAGAGAAGATAATTGTCGGCAGTCGAGCCCTAGCTAACGTCATGACCCTCGCCAAGCGGGTCGCGCCCACGGATTGCACCATCCTGATTACCGGCGAAAGCGGTACCGGTAAGGAACTGGTCGCACGCACCGTGCACGAGTCCAGCGCACATGCGAATGGGGTATTTGCCCCGCTCAATGTCGCTGCAATCCCTGAAAATCTGCTCGAAAGCTACCTGTTCGGACACGAACGTGGTGCCTTTACCGGCGCAGAGAAATCCCGTGACGGTGTATTTCGCTCGGCCGAAGGTGGCACATTGTTCCTTGACGAAATCGGTGAATTGCCGCTGACCGTGCAGCCTAAACTGCTGCGCGTGCTGGAGCTCAAAGAGATTTTGCCGGTCGGCAGTGACACACCTTTGCGGGTCGATACGCGCTTGGTGGTTGCCACCGATCGTGATCTCAAACAGATGGTTGCCGACAGCAGTTTCCGCGAAGACCTGTTTTATCGCATGAACGTGATTAACATCCATATACCCCCACTGCGGGAACGCACCGAAGAAATACCGGCGTTGATCGATTACTACATCGAGCGCTGGAGTAAAGAGTTCTCGCGTCCGCGGATGTCATTGCATAGCGATACCCGTCAGTACCTCCTCAATCATGAGTGGCTGGGTAACGTACGGGAACTGGCGCATGTGATGGAACGTGCGGTGCTTCTGTCTGAAGGCGATACCCTGATGCCGTCGGATCTACCTGACGATCTTGTCGACAGCACGCCTTCCCCAACGGAAGACTTAGGTAACGCCGTAGACGCGTTCAAGCGACGCCACATCGTCAACGTGCTCGATAGTGTTGAATATCACCGTGAAACGGCGGCGAAGGTATTGGGAATATCGGCGGCAACCCTGTATCGCTACATCGATTCGTACGATCTTCAAGGATACGGACATCAGCCGGATGTCACATAAACCCTCAAAAATGCGAGGCGAACTTCCCCTCTGATCTATCAGCCTTGAGTGTCAGGCCTAACGATCACTCTCTCGCGCAAACCAAAAAAACTATAACTATCCACATGATTTCAACAACTTAACTTAAGTTATGCAAAAAGTTTAGAAGTTGGCATAAAACCTGCAACTACTACCATCGCCAACCACGAAAATGTGGATGGGTCGAAAGACCCGACAATAATAATTAATCATATTGCGGAGACTTACCATGGGTACAAATAATGACATTGAAATTATCGTACATGTTGATGATGAACTGGGTGCGGGGCACCGTTACCGCGTCGTCGATAGTTTGCAGGCACAGTCAGGCATCACTGAGGCTCACTTCACACCCAACCGACCACATCTGATGGTGGTGGACTACGACCCGGCGGAAATCAACGCAGTGGATGTACTCAACCATGTGAAAGCCCAACGGCTCAGCGCCGTACTGATTGGTGGCGTCTAACTAACTGAACTAATTAAGAAATAACTAATCAGGCGGCCTATCCGGCCGCCTTTTTTATGGCGGTTGCTGGATTCCTGGTAAATTGCGAGCTAGACTTTTGAACATAGGGAAAACCCTATGAGATCTGGATCAGCCTGAGGGAGTCGCGCAATGCGATTGATACTTCATGATTGTTGGTAGCCGAACCTTGGCGCGAATTATGGTGTTGGCAGCCAAGGTCGCCCCCACCGGGTGTACCGTTTTGATCACCGGTGAAACGGGCACGGGTAAAGAAGTGGTTGCGCGCACGATTCATGATCACGGTAATCGATCGAACGGTCCGTTTCTGGCGGTTAATATCTCTAACATCCCCGAGAATCTTATTGAAAGCCAACTGTTTGGCCATACACACGGTGCCTTCACTGGCGCAGACAGCACCCGCGAGGGTGTATTTGTTTCCGCCGAAACGGGTACCCTTCTACTCGATGAAGTCGATGATCTTCCGCTGCATTTGCAGCCGAAATTGTTACGCGCACTGGAGATGAAAGCAGTCCACCCGGTCGGTAGTGATTGCCCTAGACCGGTCGATGTCAGAATCATCGCGGCAACCAGTCAGAACCTCGACTCCTTAACCGAGCAGGGAAAGTTTCGACTGGATCTGTTTTACCGCCTCAATGTGATTCATCTGGAAATCCCCCCATTGCGTGAACGTCCTGAAGACATTCCGCTATTGGCAAATTATTTCATTGACCGCTTCAGTCGAGTTTTTCGTAAGTCGAGCAAGGCGCTGGGGCCCGATGCGCAGGCCTTCATGCTGCGATACAGTTGGCCAGGCAACGTTCGGGAGCTCGAACATGTTATCGAACACGCCGTAATTCTATCCGAGGGCGATCAAATTGGACTAAAGGATTTTCCCGACGAGCTTGTCGCCGCTCACAGCGATTACCCGGACAATCTCAAACAAGCTGTTTCTGAATTTAAACGCGCCTTTGTCAAATCAACACTCGATCGCTGTCATGGCGATAGCGATGAGGCGGCGCGTGAGCTTGGTATCTCGGTATCCACGTTATACCGAACCATCGAGACCACTTCGTTAGCGAGTTAACAGACATAGGTCGGCGACCAACAAAAGCACGGTATCGTTGACGATCTACAGCAATGTGATGGCGTTAGTCACGCCCACTTCACCGCATCGCCCTCACTTGTAGCAGCGGGCCTGCCCCCTCCTACGGCTACAGTGTGGTGATCCCACCCATGTAGGAATCTAGTGCGGTGGGAATCGAGATAGTACCATCGGCGTTTTGGTAGTTCTCCAGCACTGCGACCAAGGTACGGCCAATCGCCAACCCGGAACCGTTAACCGTATGCACAAGCTCTGGACGTTTGCTATCGGGATTACGCCAGCGGGCCTTGAGCCGTCTGGCCTGAAAATCACCAAACACACTGCACGAAGAAATCTCTCGATACTTGCCCTGCCCCGGCAGCCATACTTCCAGATCCAGGGTTTTCTGTGCGGCAAAGCCGATGTCACCGGCACACAGATTGACCACACGATAAGGCAACTCCAATAGTTGCAGCACCCGCTCGGCGTGACCAGTCAACTCATCGAGTGCCGTCATCGACTCGTCGGGCTTGACCACTTGTACCAACTCGACTTTCTCGAACTGATGCTGACGAATCATGCCGCGGGTATCCTTGCCATAAGAGCCAGCTTCACTCCGGAAACATGGGGTGTGACAGACTCGCTTGAGTGGCAGGTCGTCGGCTTCCAGAATGCTGTCACGCACCAGATTGGTCACTGGTACTTCGGCGGTCGGAATCAAATAGTAAGAGTGTTCCTCGTTGGCCAGCGCAAACAGGTCTTCCTCGAACTTCGGCAACTGTCCGGTACCGCGCAAACTGTCCGCATTGACAATGTAAGGGACATAGACCTCGGTATAACCATGCTCCGATGAATGCAGATCCAGCATAAACTGGATCAAGGCGCGGTGCAGTCGAGCGATCGAGCCGTTCATGGTGACAAAGCGCGAGCCGGTAATTTTCACCGCGGCGTCAAAATCCATGCCGCCATTGTCAACGCCGAGATCAACGTGATCACGTGGCTCAAAATCAAACTCGCGCGGTTCGCCCCACCGACGAATCTCAACATTGTCGTCTTCGTTGGCACCGTCGGGCACGCTGCCGTGCGGAATATTCGGAATACTCATCAACAGCGCACTGAGTTCGCCCTGAACCTCGTTCAACCTCTGCTCAGCGGCCTTGAGTTTGTCGCCCAGATCGGACACCTCGTCAAGAATAGGCTGAATGTCCTCACCCGATGTCTTGGCCTTGCCGATGGCCTTGGAACGGGCGTTACGTTCACTCTGCAACTCTTGCGTGGTCATCTGCGCCGCCTTTCGACGAGACTCAAGGTTGTTCATCAGGGTCGTGTCGAGGGAAACCCCGCGCCGTGCTAACTGGCGGGCGGTGTCTTCAAGATCATCGCGAAATCGCTTTGGGTCAAGCATGTGATGTTGTTTATCCTATAGCTGTCGTGCCAATAACAATCCGACCCACGCCGCGCCGATGCACGCCACGACGCTGATAACCACGTTCAACATTGCACGCATCTGTTCGCCCTGTTGCAACAAATTAAGGGTCTCGATAGAAAAGGTTGAGAATGTGGTAAAGGCCCCTAACAATCCAATCTGGAGGCCAGCACGCCACTCGGGCGATAGCGCCACGCGTTCCTGCAACACCACAAACAGCACGCCCATCAGCAGCGAGCCCAGCACGTTCACCACCAGCGTGCCATAGGGAAAGCCACGTCCAAACAGGGTGTAGATACCACCTGAGACCCAGAATCGCATCAGTGCGCCGGAGGCTCCGCCTAAGGCTATCGCCAGTGTCTGTGTCATAGATTCACGGGTAGATTGTTTAAAGGCGTTATTGTACCTGAAATTGCCCTCACCCTAACGCTCTCGCGGACGGAGAGGGGATGGGTCTGTGGGCAACTCTAACGAGTTTTGCACAGCCGGTCCTGTTCACGTAATCGTTGCAGACGTTCGGCTATTCTAATCTCGAGCCCGTCGTTGACCGGCTCGTAGTAGTGGCGATCCCCCATCTCAAGTGGGAAATATTTTTCTCCCGCCGCATAAGCGCCAGGCTCATCATGGGCATAGCGATAATTTTTGCCATTGCCAATATCTTTCATGAGCTGCGTCGGGGCATTGCATAAATGCGCCGGAACCGGCAGTGAACCGGACCCCCGCGCGTCCTTCATCGCCTGCCCAAAGGCCTTGTAGACCGCATTACTCTTCGGTGCACAGGCGAGATAGGAGACGGCCTGAGCCAGTGCCAACTCCCCTTCGGGACTACCGAGACGGGTCATTACATCCCAAGCATCAATCGAGATTTGTAAGCCGCGCGGATCGGCATTACCGATGTCCTCCGAGGCCATGCGCGTGACGCGCCGCGCGATATACAACGGATCACAGCCACCGTCCAGCATCCGCGCTAGCCAGTACAGGGCGCCATCGGGACTACTGCCACGCACCGCTTTGTGTAGCGCCGAAATCTGGTCGTAGAAAATATCGCCCTTGTTGTCAAAGCGGCGCACACCACCCTTGATGAGCTCGTCGACAATCGCTTTGACGACTTCAGTGTGTCCCTCACCACGAGCGAGATCCACCGCAATCTCTAGCAATGTCAGCGCGCAACGGGCATCGCCGTCGGCCGCCTGTGCGATACGCTCTCGCTGCAGCGCCGGAACACCCACCGCAAACGTCGCGAGACCGCGTTCGCGATCATCCAACGCGAGGTCCTGAATCCGTACCAGATCATCGGTCTTCAACCGCTTCAAAACGTAGACACGGCAACGCGACAACAAGGCGTTATTCAATTCAAATGAGGGGTTTTCAGTGGTCGCTCCAATCAATATGATGGTGCCGTTTTCGACGTGCGGTAAAAACGCGTCTTGCTGCGACTTGTTAAAGCGGTGTACCTCATCCACAAACAGCAGCGTCCGTTGTGGCTGACGGAGTTCGGCTTCCTTGATCGCCTTGCGAATGTCTGCGACACCGGATAGAACCGCAGAAAGGCTGGCGAAATGCGCGCCGGAATGCTGCGCCAACATCCTCGCCAATGTAGTCTTGCCGGTTCCGGGTGGTCCCCAAAACAACATGGAATGCAGTTGATCGGACTCGATGGCCTGGCGTAGCGGCTTGCCGGGACCCAGAATCTGCGCCTGACCCACAAATTGATCCAGCTGCTGTGGCCGCATACGATCGGCCAGAGGCGCGCCCATGTTAACCCTACTCATTCACCCAGCCCCCTCTCCCTCAGGGAGAGAAGCGGGGCGAGGGAACACAGCCGCAAGATCCCCATACCGTCCATTCTTAATTCGTCGATTCCATCCCGACGACGTCGACGCCATCCGGTGGAACAAAGGTAAAATGATCGGCACCAATGGTCGGGTTACGTTTGACCGATGAAAATTTCAGCTCAGTATGGCGCCCGAACTCATCGACCATGCGCAGCGACACCAGCACTTTTCCGCGGATACCAATCTCAAGGCTGACGTAACCACCCTCCGCTACCTTGGGCTGCAGGCTAAACCAGTCAACCTCTGCCACCGTATCAGCCTGTGTGACATGAAAGCGCTGAGCCAACGGTTCGTTGCCGACCAGTATCGCCGCGGGCGAGTCTTTCATCGAGTCGGCCAATGAACGTACGCTGACCTGTTCCAGATCGATGTCATAGAACCAGACGCGTTCACCATCGGCGACAATAATCTGCTCATACGGAATCTGGTAGGTCCAACGAAAGCGATTCGGGCGCTGCAGCGCCATCTGGCCCTTGGCATCGACCACTGCGCCACCGGTTTTCAAGTCCAGTCGAGTCTGCACGAACTCTGCGCTGAGCGAACCCAGACCGTTGAGTACGCCCTGCAACCGTTCAACCGCGGTATCGGCTACCCCGTTAATTGACTGGGCCCACAGGAGAACCGCCACACCGATACGCACCATTTGCACCGTCTACATCTCCGGTGGCGGCGGCGCGAGCACCTCGCGATTACCATTGGAACCCGGAGGACTGACTACGCCGGCGGCCTCCATCGCCTCAATCATTCGTGCAGCGCGGTTATAGCCGATTTTCAAGCGCCGCTGCACACCGGAGATCGATGCACGACGAGATTCGGTAACGATGCGAATCGCCTCGTCATAAAGCGGATCACTCTCATCCGGCCCGTCGCCGCCCGCGGCAGGCCCACTGGCCTCGACCGGATCCATCAGCACCTCATCGAGGTACTCGGCCTTGCCCTGTTTCTTCAACTCGGCGACCACGGCATGCACCTCGTGGTCATCGACAAACGCGCCGTGCACGCGAGTCGGTATA
>JYMV01050182.1_pt1 | contig 10724 bp, 6 predicted proteins | sample 338911 | NCBI WGS metagenome assembly JYMV01 (sample SAMN03354496, study PRJNA234377) | hydrothermal vent metagenome | biome: Deep sea; feature: Hydrothermal plumes at the Eastern Lau Spreading Center, Western Pacific Ocean; material: Seawater | place: Tonga | collected 2009 | depth 2000 m m
TTCCTTGCCAGGAGAAAATTATTCTACGGTATTTCTGCCATCATCATTCTCGGTGGTCTGGCATCGTTGTTTACCAGAGGGTTGAATTACGGTGTAGATTTCACCGGTGGCCGGTCATATGTTGTAAGGTTTGATGATATGGCGAATGCAACTGACGTCAAGACAGCGCTTACGGGTGCTTTTGAAAGCGCACCTGAAGTGAAGACATTTGGAGGGGACAACCAGCTCAAGATCACAACAAAGTACCTCATTAACAATGCGGATACTTCAAGCGACAGGAAAGTAGCGAGTGCCTTAAAAAGTGGTTTAGAGGACTACCAGGGTTTTGAAATAATGAGTTCCCAAAAGGTGGGGCCAACTATTGCTGATGACATTAAGGTAGGTGCCGTCAAATCCACCATTTTTGGACTGTTGATCGTGTTCCTCTATATCTTGCTGCGATTTAGAAAGTGGCAGTTTGGATTGGGGGCACTGGCAGCTCTTTTCCACGACGTTGTGGTTGTATTGTCATGCTTCTCGATCTTCTATGGATTCCTGCCGTTCTCCATGGAAATGGACCAGGCTTTTATTGCGGCCCTTTTGACAGTTATAGGGTACTCTATTAATGATACGGTAGTCGTCTTTGACCGGATCAGGGAATATCTTGGACTGTATCCGAAAAGGGATACCGGTGAAGTGATGAATATGGCAATCAACAGCACGCTCAGCAGAACTTTCAATACGTCTATTAGTACCTTCGCTGTATTGTTGGTTATCTTCATACTCGGTGGTGAGGTGATTCGAGGATTCTCTTTCGCCCTTCTTCTGGGTGTTGTAGTTGGAACTTACTCTTCTATTTGCATTGCAACTCCCGTTGCGCTGGACACCTTTAAGAAGCTGGCCCAGCAAGGGAAGAAGAGATAATTATGCAAGCTAAAATGGACCCTATCTTTCTCTTCTTTAATTTAGGCGGCGGAGAGCTTTTCATCATTCTCCTTATCGTCTTACTGATGTTTGGTTCTAAAAAAATTCCGGAGTTGGCCAGGGGTTTAGGTAAAGGGATCAGGTATTTTAAGGACGCCACAAGTGAAGTACAGGACGAGATCAAGGACAGTATCAAGGATACGGAAACTGACTCTGATCTAAACAAGGGCAGCAGCTAATTACCGGCCATAGCAAACAGAGGACGATCTAATTAGCCGAAGTAGGGAGAACTAATTGGTACGAATACACGTATTCAGGTTTATTAGTTACTTTACCTGTGCGCGTCCAGGGGGACGGCTTTGAGAAGCAACCACCACGGCGTTCTGCTTCCTGATGGTTTGCCTATATAATAAATAGATGGATTTTCTGCTACTCATTAGCGGTTTTATCGTACTCCTGGCCGGAGGGTCAGTCCTTGTTCGGGGTGCGACTGCACTGGCATTGCGTTTCAATATTTCCACACTCGTTGTAGGTGTCACGGTAGTGTCTTTTGGCACGTCAGCTCCGGAGCTCTTCATCAGTCTTACCGCGGCACTTAATGGTCACTCAGATATTGCCATTGGCAATGTCATAGGGTCCAATATTGCCAACCTTGCGCTGGTTCTTGGTGTTACAGCAGCCATTTTTCACATCAAGGTCAGCCAAAACTCCATCAGAATTGACTGGCCCGTTATGATGGGGGCCACATTGTTATTCACCTTGTTTATATTGGACGAGGACCCGCGTACCTTGAGCAAGTGGGAAGGTATAGTTTTCGTAATTGCACTTACAGTCTTTGTAACCTGGCTGATCCGCAAGTCACGAAAAGATGAACTTGCACGGGCTGACGACCAGGAGAAATTCGTTGAAGGCCAAAGTCACTTCTCTACACGGAAGATAATTGCATACTTAGTGGCCGGATGCATAGCACTTGCTCTTGGGGCTGAGTTGCTGGTTAATGGAGCTGTAGGAATAGCCAAAGACATGGGCATCAGCGAGAGGCTCATCTCACTGACCGTAATTGCTTTTGGAACAAGTGTGCCTGAGTTGGCCACATCGATCATTGCATTGGTTAAAAGAGAATCCGACATCTCTATTGGAAACCTGATAGGGTCCAACATCTTCAACATATTGGGAATATTGGGTGTAACGGCAATTTTCAAAGAGGTTATTGGTCAACCCCCACTTACCATGTACGACACAAACCTCATTTATGATATATGGTGGATGATTGGAATTGGCTTGGCCGCGTTTATATTCATGAAATCCCAGAAGCGCATTAAGCACTGGGAAGGCATGGTACTATTGGCATTGTACATTGTATATATTCTGTGGATCACCACGGGACATTAACCGTGATGCAATACCTGGTTCTTACCACCACGTCAAGTAGCGCAGTAGAGGAAGGGAACTTCGTAAACAGAAGGGTTTATTAAGCGTCTATACGGGCGTACTTTGCGTGCTTCTCAATAAATGCCCGCCTCGGTGGGACATCATCTCCCATGAGCATTGAGAATACGTGATCTGCTTCAGCTGTACTCTCGATGGTCACCTGCCTCATCTTTCTGAATTCAGGATCCATAGTTGTGTTCCATAATTGATCGGCATTCATCTCACCAAGCCCCTTGTATCGCTGAATAGTAGGATTGACATTCTTGTTGCCTTTTGAAAATTCCTCTATCGCCGCAATTCTCTCATCCTCACTCCAACAATACTTCTCTTGTTTTCCTGCCTTGACGAGGTACAATGGAGGAGTGGCAATATAGAGATACCCTTTCTCAATAAGGTCTTTCATGAACCTATAGAAGAAGGTCATGATCAGCGTTGCGATATGGCTTCCATCGACATCGGCATCACACATTATCACAATTTTATGGTACCGGAGCTTCTCCATATTCAGCGCTCTTTCGTCTTCCTCCGTTCCTACAGACACACCAAATGCCGTGTACATATTTCGAATCTCCTCATTCTCAAAGATCTTGTGGTGCATGGCTTTCTCCACGTTGAGGATCTTGCCTCTCAATGGCAGAATGGCCTGAAAGGTCCTGTCACGCCCCTGCTTGGCGGTACCGCCTGCAGAATCTCCCTCAACCAGGAATATTTCACAATCTTCCGGAACCTTGCCGGAGCAATCCGACAGTTTACCCGGCAGCCCAACACCACCCAATATATTCTTGCTCTGTATAAGCTCCCTGGCCTTGCGAGCGGCGTGTCTTGCTGTTGCTGCCAGTATCACCTTATTGACGATCATTTTGGCCTCATTGGGGTTTTCCTCCAGGTAGTTATTAAGCATCTCCCCCACCGCCTGATCAACAGCACCCATCACGTCAGAGTTTCCCAACTTGGTTTTGGTTTGTCCTTCAAACTGCGGCTCCTGAACCTTCACTGAGATAATTGCTGTCAAGCCCTCCCGAAAGTCATCTCCTGATATATCAAATTTCAGTTTCGTAACGAGTCCTGACTTATCGGCATAGCTTTTCAGGGTTCGTGTCAACGCCCTCCTGAACCCAGCGAGATGAGTTCCTCCCTCATGCGTATTGATATTGTTTACATAAGTGTGCAGGTTCTCGGAAAAAGAAGTGTTATACCTCATCGCGACTTCCACGGGAATACCGCTCTTTTCTCCATCCATATAAATGGGTTCAGGTATGAGCTTCTCCCGGGTGTCATCAAGATAATTTATAAAGTCACGCAGTCCATTCTCTGATTTGAACACATCACTGACGAATTCGCCATCATCATCCTTTTCCCGTTCATCTGTAATCGTTAGCTGAATGCCTTTGTTCAAGAACGACAGCTCTCTCAACCGGCCAGCCAGGATGTCATAGTGGAAACTAATGTCTTCAAAAATTTCCTTGTCAGGCCTGAAGATGACCTCCGTTCCCGTAGCTTCCGATTCCCCTATGGTTTTAACATCTGCTGTGGGAATACCGATCTTATACGACTGTGTCCATATTTTCCCCTCACGGTATACATTAACCGTACAATCATCAGAAAGTCCGTTTACAACAGAAACCCCTACCCCGTGCAACCCACCTGAAACCTTGTAGGAATCCTTGTCAAATTTACCGCCGGCGTGGAGCACGGTCATCACCACCTCCAAAGCAGACTTCTTTTCTTTTGGATGCATGCCGGTGGGAATTCCCCTTCCGTTGTCCCGTACACGAACGTAGTTGCCTTCAAGTATAGCAACATCGATGAGATCACAATGTCCGGCAAGCGCCTCATCAATTGAATTATCTACGACCTCATACACCAAATGGTGCAATCCGCGGATGCCCAAATCACCAATGTACATCGCAGGCCTTTTCCTTACCGCTTCAAGTCCTTCGAGTACCGTTATACTGTCTTCCGAATACGCTTGTTCTCCTGCTTCTTCCTTGGCCATAATGCTAAATTATTTACATGTTAAACTGATAATATACCCTCGTTTTGTACACGGGTTATTATACCTATCAAATATAAGGAAAATCGACCGTTTTTACCAGCATTATTACCGGCTACTTATTAACAATTTTCAACCCAAATTGTTAGTTAATTTCAGGCCGTCTACCAGATGTAATTTATCAAATACAGGCACGAGCGTCGCAAAAAGCTGCTACCCGCGTTCTGCAAGAGAATTTCGAATTGCAGATTCAAGGTCTTTTTATGCCCCAAAATGGCGTAAAAACGGATGCAGCATTCAGGGCTTCACTTTAACTCCAAAAGGCTTTTGCAGTGCGGCAGCCCATACGACATCAAAGTTAAAAAGTATGCTGCTAAAATATGTAGGTAAGGCCACCCAGGAAGCTAAACCGCATTGTAGGATATTGATTCCAGCGATAGTAACGCTGCGCGGTTAAATTGTTCAATTTAAGATAGACCGAAAGCTTTTTGGTATATCGGTACTCCAATTCTAAATTGAGGTCTGCTACGCTCCTTAATTTAACTGCAACGGGCGAACCGCTGGCATCGTACTCCCTCGCATAAGCTTCACCGATCGCAAAGATGTCAGCCCTGGCTATTATCTTTTCTTCCAAATTGTAAGATGCCAGCAATGCTATTTCGTACCCCGGCCTATGCCACGGCTTATCCTGAATATCCATCTTATACTGGTAGATGTCCCCAAGCAACATAAGCTTTATCTTGTCCCTGAAACTGTAGGACATCTCACCATGTAAATTGAGCAGGGCTACATTGTCATACAGAATTCCGAATTTGTTTCCGAGCCCATTGGCTGTGTCGTTGACATAGAAGAACTGATTGTCCAGCTTATCCCTGGTCACAGATATATTGAAGGAAGAGGTAGAGCTGAACTCCCCCTGAATACCTCCATAGACCTTTATGCTGTTAACCGTATTGTTAACACTTGTATTGCTGTTATCGTCATGAATGTCTGTCATGATAAATGGGTTCTCCTCACTGAGCGAACGGATGGTGTTTCTGTTCAGGCCACCTGCTACTCCTACATAAGGGATCATAATATCCTCAATCAGGTTAAAGCTGAAGTAAACCCTCGGCGAGATATAGAAATCGGCATACAGGTCCCCTATCACGTCAAGGGAGCCATTTACCCCTACAGTGAACTTATATTTAGCGCCACGCGTCGTAATTTCCGGCCTCAGGGTGAGGACGGTATTCGTCAATATCCGCATGGAATCAGCATCCTTGTAGAATCTATCGTCATTGTAGTCCATTTTAAAATAAATGTGAATAAACTCGCTCGTCGGAAGGTAGGTTGTCAGGTCTGATGACAAGGTAAAGTTGTTCTCCATGCTCTGATAGTTGTCCTGCAAATTATAGTAGGCTAACCTAACGTCATAATTGAGTGCGCTGGAGTCCTTGTGATGGCTCAGCAAACGGCCGTACCAACCGATGGTGTTGAACTTTTGCAGCGTCGCTTTCCTGCCTGTTATGGTGTCATGCATTGCAGCAATTACAGCATCGGTGGTGTCGAAGCCATAAAAGTGCATCTTGTTCATATCGTAATCCAGCCCCCCGCTCAGCGTGTGCTTTCGCAAAAACTTCTTTCCATACAGGTTAACCTGAGTGTCAGAGAATCCGCTGTAGCCTGCGCCGGCAACGTTGCCGGCAGAAGAGAAATGGTTGACATGCACTCCCCAGGATTCGCGCTTGGAGCGCAATGAATTGTAATAGGCATCTGCCGCAAATATACCCGGTGATCCACCGGCCAGCTTTATATAAGCCCTGTAGAGTTTCTGTAAAGGTTCGCCTTTGATGCGAGCCGGCTTAACGGGCACTACCTCGAAATCCGAGGTAAACTTGTCCGACTTGATATTATAATTCAAGGTTGGTTTAAACAGGGGCTCAACATCAATCGTCGGGAAGTCGCTTATTTTGTAAGCATCAGAGATAGTGGGATTATAATTATTGGTCACCACGAACTCTATTGTATCCAGGTCGTCCTGCCCGTACACCAATGAGGGCACCGAGCAAAAACAGCTCAACATGCACATTGCAATATATTGGCTAATCCTGTTTTTCATCTTCTTCGTTTTCGGGAGATTCCCCAGGTGTTGATTTTCCATCCTCTTCGCCTTTGCCGTTATCCGGCTCCTGTTCATCGTCTTCCTCATCCTGCTCGAAGAGCTCGTCGTATTTGATGTCATAATCTTCAAATTCTATCTCAAGATCCATGGACTCCATTTCCCGTTTCTGGTTCAACGCTTCCTCCTCGACGATCTTCGCCAGCTTTTCCCTGGCAATGTTAACCAGCTCCTCATTCCCGCTGTTGTCAATGATGCTCTGCAGGGTGGCTTTAGCCTGGAAGGCATTGTCCATTTGCACATAGTTGTCAGCGAGCAGGATAAACCCCTTTGCGACCCAATGATCATAGGAAGGGCTACGGGATGACAATTTGAAGATCGACTTCTCAGAGCTGTCATGTTCTGACCGCAAATACTGCACGTAGGCCACATAATACAGAGAAGCAGCGCCAATTTCAGAGTGTGTGAGGCTCTCAGTAATTCTGAACTCTTTAAGCGCCAGGTTATAGTTGTCCGTTTCAAATGCAGATTTGGCAATTATGTAATGTGCCTCAGCCAGGATCTCTGATCCTACCTTATCTGTGCTGATCACCTCCCTGGCAGCTTCCGTTGCAAGGGGATATTCCCTCAACAAAAAGTAACCACGCATTGTTCCGATACGGGCAGCTAAAATATTGCTCTTATATTCAGCAATTTTCTCCAGCTCGATGTATAGATCAACCGAACGCTGATATTTTTTTCGCTGATAATATATCCTGGCGGCACGCAACAGGGATTTCTCAGTAAACGCATTTTGAGCCTGGGCAATTACAAAGTCATACCCTTCCAAAGCCATGTCGGTCGAGGTTGAATCACCGCGCCTCGACAGGCATTCAGCCCGGTAATAATTGGCATTGAGCGTAAAGAAACCCTCAGGAAACTTTTCCAGATATGAGCCAAGGTCCTTAATTGCTCTCTGGCAGTCGCCCTTCATATACAGGACCTCAACCGCCTCGTAGTAAGCAGAATCCAGTTCCGCATTGGACGCATTTGCCCAGGGCAGGGACACCACCAATTCTGTCCAGGGTGTAATATCCCCGAGATCGATATAGATACTCTTGAGTGCCATCAGGGCATCCTGGGCCTCTCTCGTGGCCGGGTAATCTTTCCACACCCTATTGAGCGTTACCAGGGCCATCTGGCTCTCTCCCTTGTTTCTATATTCCAACCCCATATTCAGGATAGACTGTTTCAGATAAGCGCTGCTGTTTGGATGATCTTCAATTACGGTTTGATACCAAACAATTGCGGAGTCGTGTTTGGCCAATTCGCTGTATCCCTTGCCCAAATTGAACGTCGCATCTGCGGTGTATGTAGAATTGGGATGGTTCTTCATGAAAGCCAGCAGCACTGAAATTTTTTGTTCAGTCCTGCCCAATACGCCATATGACAATGCCTTTTGAAACAATGCATAATCCTGATCCACAAGACTGAATCCAAGCGTGGCCATACTGTCGGGCAGTAACCTCAGTGTTTTGTCATAATACTCCAATGCTGATTCATAATCCTTTCCTATAAAATATCCATCACCAATCCTCAAATAAGCATCACCCACGCGGGACCATACCTGCTTTACGTCCTTTCTCGTTCTCTTTATCCTGAAGTCCGCCTCAACATGGCGTACGAATTTCCTGAACCACGAATTTGAATTTTCATAGTCCTTCTGCCGGAAATACGCATACCCCAGGTTGTAATTCACCTGGTTAAAAACCGGAAGGCCGAATGATGCGGGTGCGTAGATGAAGGTCTCATAACTCTTCACGGCCCTCTTGTACCTGTTCAGCCGGTACCACGCTTCACCTGACCAATAGTGAGACTCTGCCTCGATCTTTTTGTCGGAGGGATATGCCATAGACTTATCGAACATGGCAACGGATTCGCTGAATTTTCTATCATTAAACAATTCTACAGCCCGGAAGTATGCGATGCGTTGGTATGCCGCCTTGATCTTGTCGGTTTTGTTTTCAATTCGATCAAGTGACCTGAGGGCCTTCTTATAATTTTGCGTTGTCAGATACACCTGTACCAGATACTCATACGCCGTATTTACCCGTTTATTTTTGGGGTATTGTCCGATGTACTTATTCAGGGCAAATATGGGATTGAGGCCAAGGTCATAGGAGAGCTTTGCATAGGAGAACAGGGCATCCTCCTGGATCTTTTTATTAAAGGCCATTTTTGAAGCGGACCTGAACGAAAAGCGTGCAAACTTCTTCCTGTCTTTTTTGATGAAGCAATCGGCCAGGTGATAGTAGGCATTTTGGGCCAGGGCATCATCTGTATTGACAACTTGCTTAAACAGGTCAATCGCCTCGTCTGTAGCTCCGCTTTTATAATACGCATAGGCCAGCTGATACAGGTCCTTTCTTTCCCGCCCGTGTCCCTGCTCAATATATCTCTTTAGGTATGGAACAGCTTTGTCGTACTTATCCGTGGCATAGTAGGCCTCTCCTATCAACCTTGCTATTTCAGGCGCTCTTTTTGTATTTGCTGAATCGAGGAGCGGGATCGCATACGCTATCAACTTCTCATGCTTCTTCTGCATGTAGTATATCTGCGCTATGTAATAAGGGACAATATGCTGAAAGTTCCCCTTGTCTTTAAGTCTCTCAAATCCCTGCAGCGCTGTTTCATAGTTCTGATTGAGGTACGAGATGTGCGAATAATAGTAAACAGCGGACTGGGTGTATCTCGTTTCGGTGTCTTTTATTTCATAAAACTGAACACGCGCCTTTTCAATATCGCCCTTCACAAAAAAGGAATAACCTAACTTGAAGTAGTATTCTGACAGTTCGGGATTGCTCAGTTCGTACTTATCAACCATCCTGAACCACTCAATTGCCCTGGTATAGCTGTGCTTTCGAAATTTGTATTTTCCCAGCTGAAAGTAGGCCGTCCGTACTTTAGGATTCTCCGGGTGGTCCTGGATAAAACGCTTGAATAAATATTCCGCGTCCCTATTGAACAGTTCCAGGGCACAAAGTGCTGCATAGTACTCTGCATTGGCCTTCATATCAGAATTGGGATCCGATGACTCCGCTATTTTCTTAAATTCATGCTGAGCAGCTCCGAATTTACCTTTTTCGAAGAGCTCCATACCCATTCGATAGCCCGATGCTTCATTTTCGTATATGGCAGTCTTCTGTGCGAGGGACGAAGCAGACAGGATCAGGCACATCCCCAAGGCCAAGAATATCCTTCCTGGGCCAAAATATAGTGTCTGGTGTTCCATCAAATCGTTGCGCGCGCGCATACTTGTCTAAATCAGGGATAAAAATAGATATCTCTTAAGGGCCAGCTGAAGATACCATATTAAGTTATCAACGCAAAGATGTTGATATGGAATCCCGTCAAATTGAAAGAAACAAACGCCTGGAAAGGCCCGAAAAGTGTTTTGGAGCAGAGATCTTAACACGCCGTCACCTGCAGCAGCTTATCCCTGAATTGAATTGCAGCATGCCATGGAAACGAGTAGCTCCCGGCATACCATTGGCTGGCATACCATTGGCTTGCCCTGCTTAGCAGGGGTGGAGACACTTCGTATTAGTCTTTCTTCTCCTCTTCTTCAATCTTCTCCTCTTCTTCAATTATTGCAAGGCCTATATTGATGTGTGTCTCATGGCCTTCAGTAATAACGATATTTTCGATTACCAGGTCCCTAAAGCCCTCATGAGAAACCGTGATCTTATGGCTTCCTGCATCTATCTCAAACTCAAAGTGGCCATGCTTGTCAACTTCAATCTGCCGGCCGTCTGCCACATCAATCATTGTTTCCGGCAGATGCTCAAGATAATGCAGCGCATGAACGGTGCCCTTTATCATGCCCAGTCCAGGGATAACTTCTTTAACTTTCGTTTCACGGCCAATATGGTATTTGCTTTCTTCCTGTGCCATGGCCGGTAAGGAAATTATTATCAGGGCAGTTAATAATAGGATGTACTTGTTCATAGCGGTTAGGTTTAATGTGAATTCAAAGTGAAAGATATCAATATTATGGCAAATGCCTAAATGCAGGATTCCAATGGTGCGGGTAAGGTAAAGGAGTTCATGGCCGATACGCACGTGAAAAATATTTCACTGAAGGTTGGTGGAGCACCCTGGAAGAGCTGGTCACCTTAAGCGCAGGAATCAGCTTTTCCCCAGCGCAATTTCAAACCCTGTTTTGCCCAAACCCCATTCGCTCAGCTTATCCTGGCAGAAAAACACCATCATCTCCTGCCCGGCGGTGAGTAAATTGTATCTTTTTGTCCCTTCAAT
>JYMV01052888.1_pt1 | contig 10724 bp, 13 predicted proteins | sample 338911 | NCBI WGS metagenome assembly JYMV01 (sample SAMN03354496, study PRJNA234377) | hydrothermal vent metagenome | biome: Deep sea; feature: Hydrothermal plumes at the Eastern Lau Spreading Center, Western Pacific Ocean; material: Seawater | place: Tonga | collected 2009 | depth 2000 m m
TTTGGATATCACGATCTTTTCTAGAGAAATCCCACAAGATTTTATTGAGATATTGATCGCCTTTTATTAGGGTTTCAATACCACCAAATTGGTCAACGGTATTTTGTGATTGTTCTAGTCGTTTGGCAAACTTGGTAGAACCACCGCGTTCTGATAACGTATAAATAGAAGCACCCTTAGCGCTTTTGCGTTTAACTGAGTCAGCATGAATAGATATAAATAGTGATGCGTTGTTGACTTGGGCAATACGGATGCGTTTACTAAGACCAACATAGTAGTCACCACGCCTAGTTAAGATAGCCTTCATACCTTTGGTCCGATTAATTTTAATGGCTAGTTTTTTGGCAATTTTTAAAGTAATGTGTTTTTCTTTTGAGCGCTTATGGCCGATTGCACCTGGATCTTCACCGCCATGACCGGCATCAATGAGAATAATCTTTTTTCTTAGTTTGGTGGTTGATAGTTTCTTAATTACCTGTTTAGTAATTGTCACAGGGACGGTATTAATTTGTTTTCCATATAAGTCAATTACTAAGCGATGGTGTCGGTATTTTTGGTTAGGCTTCAACGTGTAGCTTTTAACTTGATAGGGTTGTGTGGTCTTAAACAAAAAGTGCAAAGTATCTTTATTACGCTTAATACGTGTTTTTTGAATGCGTTCAGAAGTTTAGCATTATTAATGGCTAAATCGATTTTGTCGGCATTGGTATTAACATGATATTGAACACCTTTTTCTACATCAATGACAATTCTAGTGCGTTCAGGTGAGGTCCAAAAACGAAAATCATACAGTGTGGTTTTTTCATCAGCATGAGCATAACTTAGGCATACCAAGCCCAAGCAAAGTATTAAGAATTGACGCATTGAAGTAACTGCTTGCCTATTGGCGTGTGGGCGGTGATAAGTAATTCTCTTTGATTATCGTCACCTTGGAGTGCAATAGTCATATCAGCCTCAGCAATTGCACCTTTGCCAAGCTCTGGCCATTCAATCAGTTGAATATGATTAGGACCAAGATAATCACGTATGCCAATGTAGTCTAGTTCTTCAGGGTCAGATAGGCGATAACAATCAAAGTGATGAATATTGATGTTGTTATTTTGGTAGCTTTCAACTAAAGAGTAGGTAGGGCTTTTAACACGATCAAAACCAAAGTATTGAACAAAACCCCTAGCGAGCGTGGTCTTACCAGCACCCAAATCCCCTTTAAGGTAAATTACAATAGCATGATTAATACCTTCAGAACATTGGGCTAATTGTTCTGAAAATTGTTGGGTTGCTTCTTCATTTTTCAGTACTAGATTCAAAATAATCGCCACATATAAAAACCAAATACACCAACTAGAACAAAACCCTCAAAACGATTGATAACGTGTTTTTTGCTGAATTTATATGAGACCAAAAATAACAACACAGTGAGTAACAACATCACTGGGTAATCCCTGTTCAGTACCTGTGCTGGAACATCAGAAGGATGAATAAGGCCGGGAATAGCCAATACAGCAATGGTGTTAAATAGGTTGGAGCCAATCACGTTACCGACCACCATTTCATATTGTTTTTTCAAAACACTACTAATAGAGACTGCTAGCTCTGGCAAGCTAGTACCTAAAGCGACCACAGTCAAGCCGATAACTAAGTCAGACACTTGGAAAAACTTTGCAATTTCAACGCCACCATAAACCACCAGCTTTGCACTAGAGATTAACACTACCAGGCTAATGATGAGCATTAGCCACGTTTTTTTGCTTTGGCTTTTTTCAACACCATGTTTTAGTTCATCAAATTCGTGATGTTGTTTATTCTTTGATTCTTTTAGAGTGTAGGCTAAGAATAGAACAAGTAATGACAATAAGATTAATCCGTCTATAAAATCAAGACGCCCATCACGTAATAGCAAACCAGCACAAAGAGTGGCAACCATGAGGAATATCCATTCTTTTTTAAGAATATCTTCATGCACTTCGATTGGTAGAATAATGGCACTGATACCTAATACTAAGGCAATATTAAAAATATTAGAACCGATAGCATTGCCGATACTAAGTCCTGTGTTGCCATCCCAAGCAGCAAGACCAGAGACTAACATTTCAGGGGCCGAGGTACCAAAACCAAAAATGATTAAACCAATAATCAGTGGCGATATATTAAAAATGTTGGCAATTTTTGCACCATTTTCAGTGAATTCATCGGCACTCCAAATTAAAAGCGCAAATCCTGATAATAGAGCAATAATTGGTAGTAGAATATCTGCCATATTTTGTATACTATGTAATTTTCCACCTATTATAAATGGATTGAGTGCTAATGAGTGAAACAGAATTTTTAATTGGCAGAAGTAGTTTAGATCTGCAGGATGATTTTTATCCTGATGACATGCCATCAGAATGGCGATTTGATTATTATTCCACCATGTTCAAAGCATTGTCTTTGCCAATTGATACCGATGAAGATTTAGATCAAATTTTTGAAGATTTAGAAGAAACTGAGGAAGAATTTGAGTTGGTTTTATCGATTGAGCAAGCGCAATTAATAGACACCAAGCAATTGGCTACATTGTTATCTAGTGTGGTTGACTACCAACAACATTTCACCTTGTTTTGTGAAGTTGATAAAACACCTACTAAGATGGTGATGGGTTTGTTAGAAGGTTATCGAGTCTGTTTTCAGTCTTCTAAACCGCTTAAACTTGGCCTAAAAGAGGCTTTGGTGAATGAACAGTATTTATTTTTTAATCAAAATCCTGTTTTGTTTTCTTCTGAGGTTTGGGATGAAAAACAAATGCGCGCCTATATTGAAAAAGTGTCGGGTATCAACGCCAGAACCATACTTATTTGTAAGTTCGCAGAAAGTGAAACATTGAACAAAATTCGTATTATTGCCGAGTTATTAGGATTTTGAACATCTTATTGACTCGACCTCTGAAACAAGTTAAGTCATTAGAGGCCCTGGTTATGAACAGTGGTCATCAACCACTTTTATTCCCTACTTTGAGAATTGAAGCATTAAAGAGTACCCCATTAAAAGAACATTATGATGCGCTTATTTTTATCAGTGCCAATGCAGTTGATTATGGTTTGGAAGTATTAAGCTCTTTAAATCATCATCACGGCCAGATTTTTGCTGTGGGTGCTGCCACTGCAAAAAAAATCAACAACTATGGGTTTAAAGTTGATGCATTTCCAGCAGAAAAAGCTTCTAGTGAATCATTACTGGCAATGAAAGAAATTAGACAATTGTCTAATAAAGAGATTTTAATTTTTAGAGGTAAGGGTGGTAGAGAGACCTTAAAAGAGAGTTTGGGCAAAAACAACATAGTTGAGTATATTGAAGTTTACGAGCGTACCCAATGCAAGATAACACCCTCTCATCATGAAGTATTAACCCAGTTTTTAAACAATGATAAGGGTGTGATTACCATTACCAGTGTTGAAAATTTATCAACCATGATGGCGATGATCGAACAAATCAATGCTGATGCAGTGCAATCTATTAAGCACTACCCATTGGTTGTACTTAGTGAAAGAATTAAAATCTATGCACAATCTATTGGCTTTAATCAGATTGAAGTTGCACAAAAAACTAACGATGAGGGCCTTGTGAAAGCGATAGACTCGATTTCATAGAATACTAATACACTTGACAAATTGATAAAACACAGTTAATTTGTTAACTGTAGCTTATTTTTTTTTGGAGAGAAGGTAGGATGGTTAAGTTAAGTGTGTCGAAGGCAGCGAAAATGTTGGGTATTAGTCGTTTTGATATTCAAGCTCAAATCAACAGTGGTAAATTACAAACCCATGAAGGATATGTCACCGTTGATAGTTTAAGATTGGCCTACCCCAGTCTCAATTTTGATTCTGAACAAGACAAGCGCCTTAAAAAAATGCAGCAAATTAAAGATGATGCTATTTTTAAAGTGGGCTCTGTTGATGCGGCACAATCTGAAAACGAAAAAGCACTTAAGAGCGTGATTTCGACATTAAAAACTAAACTTTATAAAGAAGAAATTAAAAATCAGCACTATGAAGTGGTTTTTGAAGAATTAACTGAACGTCTAGCAATACTTGAAGAACAGTGCCATTCTGATGAGGATAAAGCGCCTTTACACCAACTCCAAGATTGGGTTGGTAAGCAACATTAAACCAAGTTTTGTGCAATCAATAATGATGGGTTAGCTCGATTCATCGAATAAAAATGAAAGTTATCTACACCTTGGTTTTTAAGGGTCTGACATAAGTTAGACACTACTTCGGTGCCGAATGATCTAAGTGATTCTAAGTCATCTTCATAAAGCTTCATCCTCTCTAAGATCCATTTTGGAATCTCTGCACCACACATATTAGAGAACCTTACCAATTGTGTGTAGTTGGTGATTGGCATAATGCCCGGTATGATAGGCACGTCGATACCCAATTTTTCAACTTCATCTCTAAATCTAAAATAAGCATCGGCATTATAAAAGTATTGGGTAATGGCAGCGTCGGCGCCAGCATTGACTTTATTAGCAAAATACTTAAGGTCAGTTTGAATATTTTTGGCCTGAGGATGTACTTCTGGATAGGCGGCAACTTCAATACGAAAGTGATCATTGTATTCAGATTTGATGAATGTGACTAATTCATTGGCATAATGAAAATCGCCAATATCACGCACACCAGAAGGAATGTCGCCACGTAAGGCAACAATGCGATTAATACCGGCAGCTTTATACTGGTCAAGTAGCTCAATAATTTTACTTTTTTCAGAACCAATGCAAGATAGGTGGGGTGCTGCTGGAATACCATCATTTTTTTGAATGTCTAATACCGTTTCCAACGTAGCATCTTGCGTCGAACCGCCGGCGCCAAAAGTCACCGAAAAGTATTCAGGATTAATTACACTTAATTCTTCTCGAACTTGTGCCAAGGTTTGCTTACCTTTGTCAGTTCTAGGTGGGAAAAATTCAAAACTTATGTTCATTAATGTTTGATACAGTTGGTAAAAATGCCATAATTATAACTGATTCATGTGTGTGCAGAGGTTTTCCCTTTTTATGCTAGACCGCCTACAATCGGGTAAAATAATTGCATTTACTAAATTGAGATAAAGATAACTAGATGTCAAAAAGCGATTATATTGAATTAGAAGGTGTGGTTAAAGAAAAGCTACCCAATACGACTTTTACCGTTGAATTAGAGAATGGACACAGCGTATTGGCCCATATTTCTGGGAAAATTCGCAAACACTATATTCGTATATTGCCGGGTGACAAAGTCACGGTAGAAATGACACCTTATGATTTAACCAAAGGAAGAATTACCTTTAGACACAAATAAGCCGATGTGGTGGAATTGGTAGACACGCCGGATTCAAAATCCGGTTCCTTTGCGGGAGTGACGGTTCGACCCCGTCCATCGGTACCAATTAATATGAAAGAATAATATGGAACAATCTAATCTTATAGCAGAAGCAATCAACCTTACCTTGTTTGGTATGGGATTTGTGTTTTTGTTTTTGACTTTGCTGGTATTTGTTACCAAGTTGATGTCTATTATTATTCAAAGAATGAGCCAACAAGCGCAAGATGATGACACTCATCATGACGATAATTTAAGCTTAAAAGATGAGTTAGACGAAGAGACTAAGTTTGTTATTGAGCAAGCCATCAAGATGCACAGAGGGGCGTAACAAGATGTTAAAGTTCTTAAAAAATATCACTACAAAATCTAACAATTCAAAAGGCAAGCCTGTTGAGATTACCGAGCTTGTTTTTAGAGATGCACATCAGTCATTGCTTGCAACACGTATGCGTATTGACGACATGTTACCAATTGCTGATAAGCTGGATAAGATTGGCTATTGGTCAATGGAATCCTGGGGTGGCGCTACCTTTGATTCGTGTATTCGTTATTTGGGTGAGGATCCTTGGGATAGAATTAGAGAAATTAAAAAAGTTATGCCTAAAACGCCTCAGCAAATGCTGCTTAGAGGACAGAATTTATTAGGTTATCGTCATTATAGCGATGATGTAGTACGCAAATTTGTTGATCGTTGTGCCGAGAATGGCGTGAGTGTTTTTCGTATCTTTGATGCGATGAATGACGTGCGTAATCTTAAAACTGCCATTGATCAAACCATTAAATTAGGCCAGCATGCTCAAGGCACAATCTCTTACACAGTCAGCCCAGTGCACACGAAACAAATGTGGATTGATATGGCTAAAGAAATCGAGGATATGGGCGCACACTCATTGTGCATTAAAGACATGGCGGGTTTATTGCAACCGTATGTGGCTTATGACCTAGTTAAAGAATTAAAAGAGACTATTGATATCCCTATTCAGTTGCATGCTCATGCAACCACAGGACTTTCTACAGCCACTATTATTAAAGCAGTTGAAGCAGGTATTGATCGAGTGGATACAGCAATTGGCTCAATGAGTATGACTTACGGTCATTCTGCGACAAACTCAGTGGTGTCTATTTTAGAAAATAGCCCTAGAAAAACTGGCTTAGATTTAGAAAAACTTGCAGAAATTGATGCTTACTTTAGACCAATTCGTTGTAAATATGCTAAATTCGAAGGTTCACTCAGGGGGGTAGACTCTAGGATTTTAATATCTCAGGTTCCAGGCGGCATGTTGACCAACATGGAGAATCAATTGCGTGAGCAAAATGCAACCGACAAGATGGACGAAGTGTTGACAGAAATCCCACGTGTACGTAAAGATCTTGGTTATATTCCACTGGTGACACCAACTTCACAAATTGTAGGCACACAGGCGGTGCTTAATGTATTAACGGGCGAGCGTTATAAAACCGTTACTAAAGAGTCTGTCGGTGTATTAAAAGGCGAATACGGAGCAACACCAGCACCTGTTGATCAAGCATTGCAAGCCAAAGTGTTGGAAGGTGATACACCAATTACTTGCAGACCAGCTGACAACATTGCACCAGAAATGCACATTCTTGAACAAGAATTTGACACCATTGTGGCTGACAAGGGTATCACCTTAGCCAAGAATAAGATTGATGATTTATTGACTTATGCCTTATTCCCACAAGTTGGTATTTCATTTTTAGAAAATCGTGATAATCCTGATTTCTTCGAGCCAGCGCCACAAATGACAGATGATTGTACTACTAAGTCTGATAGCGAAGAAGGCACGTATACAGTTTCATTTAAAGGCACTTCGTATTCTGTTCAAGTTTCTGCCGGTGGTGAGATTACTTCAATGAAAGCAGCGTCTGATACCGGTGCACCAGAACACGCACCGGTTGAAAAAGAAATTGTGACCGATGCAGCGGCACCAACAGAGGGTGAAGCGATTGGCGCACCACTATCTGGTAATATTTGGAAGGTGATGGTTGAGCCTCATCAAAAAGTAGATGAAGGCGATGTATTAGTGATTTTAGAAGCGATGAAGATGGAAACTGAAATCAGAGCGGCTAGAGCTGGTGTCGTAGTTGGGATTAGCGTGAAAGAGGGTGATGCTGTGACAGTGGGTCAAACTTTATTAACACTAGCATAATTTAATATGGAACAATTACATACACTTTGGATTAATACTGGTTTACATCAGATGGCATGGGGTCAAGGCCTAATGTTGTTAGTGGGTATGCTACTTTTGTATTTGGCCATTATTAAAAATTTTGAGCCATTGTTATTATTACCAATTGGTTTTGGTGCGATTTTAGCCAATATTCCCGGTGCAGGCATTGCTGAAGGCAATGGTATCTTACATGTGTTTTATGTGGTGGGTATTGAATCCGGTGCATTTCCACTGATTATCTTTATGGGTGTGGGCGCACTGACTGATTTCGGCCCGTTATTAGCTAATCCAAAAACCTTGTTATTGGGTGCCGCCGCACAGTTTGGAATTTTTGCTACATTATTGGGTGCCGTTGGCCTAACAGCAGTTGGTGTCTTTGACTTTAGCCTGACCGATGCGGCAGCAATCGGTATTATTGGTGGCGCTGATGGACCAACCAGTATTTATGTGGCTTCAAAATTAGCACCTGATTTACTTGGCGCCATTGCAGTTGCATCTTATTCTTACATGGCCTTAGTGCCACTAATCCAGCCACCAATTATGCGCGCATTAACTAGCGAAAAAGAGCGTCAAATTGAAATGGTACAACTTAGAGAAGTATCTAAAGCTGAGAAAATTATTTTCCCAGTGATGCTACTCATGCTGGTGGCATTATTACTACCAGACGCGGCGCCATTATTAGGTATGTTCGCTTTCGGTAATTTAATGAAGGAATCTGGCGTAGTTGATCGCTTAAGTGACACCACTCAAAATGCCTTGATTAATATTGTCACTATCTTTTTAGGTTTGGCAGTAGGTTCAAAGTTGATGGCTGATACATTTTTGCAATTAGACACGTTAGGTATTTTATTATTAGGCATGGTAGCTTTCGCGATTGGAACCGCTTGTGGTTTGCTAATGGCAAAACTCATGAATGTATTTAGTAAGCATAAAATCAATCCTTTAATTGGTTCTGCTGGTGTTTCTGCAGTACCGATGGCAGCACGTGTTTCTAATAAGGTTGGCTTAGAGTCGAACCCACATAACTTCTTACTAATGCATGCGATGGGACCTAATGTTGCCGGTGTAATTGGCTCGGCCATTGCTGCGGGCATTATGATTCAGTTCTTAGGTTAATCTCTGCGTATCATGCAAAGAACATTTCTAAGAGCCAAACTACATCGAGTCACTACCACTGCGAGTGAAGTGGATTATGAGGGTTCGTGTGAGATTGATGGCGTACTCTTAGATGCAGCCGGTATTGGTTCTTTTGAGCAAATCCAAATTTACAACATTAATAATGGCAATCGTTTTATCACTTATGCAATTCGTGGCAAAGACAATTCTGGTGTTATTTCAGTAAATGGTGCAGCTGCACACAAAGCTGATGTGGGTGATTTACTCATCATTGCTGCTTATGCCACTTATGATGAAAAAGAACTTAAAGATTATGCACCAAGACTGTGCTATGTGGATGAAAATAACATCCTAGTCAGAACCGACACTAAGATTCGTTAAGTCGCCCATCTTCCAATACTAAAACCCTCTGCATTTTCTGTGCAATCATCTGATCGTGCGTTACCATCACCAATGCTGAGTTTTGTGCCTGGTTTAGTTCAACCATCAATGCTAACACGTCAGCGGCATTTTTAGCATCCAAGTTGCCTGTTGGCTCATCAGCCAATAGGCAACTAGGGTTGGTAATTAAGGCTCGTGCAATGGCAACACGTTGACGTTCACCCCCTGAAAGTTCAGATGGTCGGTGATTTAATTTGTTTTGAAGACCAATATTTGAAAGTAATTCACTGGCCTGCTTGTTGGCAGATTGTTTATCATTATCGCGTATCAATAGTGGCATTGCTACATTATCAAGTGCACTAAAATCTTTTAACAAGTGATGAAATTGATAGACAAAGCCTAAATGCTCGGCACGAAGCAGTGTGGTATGTTCTTCATCAAGTTGGGCTAAATCAACATTATTCAATAGTACTTTGCCAGCACTTGGTTGGCTCATGCCACCCAATAAATTTAGTAAGGTGGACTTGCCACAACCTGATTGACCTAAAATAGCGATAGATTCCCCTGGGCTGATACTTAGATTAAGCGCTTTAAGTACAGATGTTTCAAGCTTGCCATCATTGTAGCTGTAGCTAAGATCTTGACATTCAATAATATTACTCATGATTTAGTACCTTAGATATTTCAAAAATAGAAGCGAGAATTACCAAAATAAAGGCACCGATAGCAACCTTAATGACATCGGTTAAATGGATTTCAGAAGGGAAGCGGTTAATGTAGAACACGTCTTTAGGAAAAAATTGAAAACCCAGCATAGATTCAATACTACTCACAACAGATTCGATATTAAGCGAGAGCACGATACCTAGAATCACCCCAACGACAATACCAACCACGCCAATGGTGAGACCCTGATAGAAAAACACTCTAACAATACGTTGTGGCGTCATACCGATGGTTCTTAGAATGGCAATATCGGCTTTTTTATCAGTCACTACCATTACCATCATCGAGACAATATTAAAAGCAGCTACTGCAATAATCAGTGACAAGATGATACCAATCATCTGTTTTTCAAGATTAAGTGCTTTGATAAAATTGGCTTTTTTCTGCGTCCAATCAACTCCATAATAGCGTGCACTATCAAGATCCTTAACCACTTTGTTGGTAATTTCTTTAGCTTGGAATAAATCATCTACCTTGAGACGAATACCCGATACCAAACCTTTCATCGAATACAGTTTTTGTGCTTGATCAAGATGAATAAAGGCTAAGTTGTTGTCATATTCATTAATGCCTGCATCAAAGATGCCACTGACTGTAAAGCGTTTAAACCGGGGCTGAATGCCGATAATACTGGCAGAAATCTCTGGTGTGAGCAGGATAATCTTATCGCCAACGGTTGCACCAAGTTGTAATGCTAAGCCTGAGCCAATTAGGATTTTAGACCCCTCCAAATCAGAGTTTCCATCTGTGATGTTGTCTAGTAAGATCGAGGTATTTTTTTCCAGATCTGGGTCTACACCTCGAACACTGATACCTTGCGCTCTACCATTGATACTTAATAGGCCATAACGCTCAATATAAGGCGAAGAGTCGATAACTTGTGGGTTTTTGTTAATGGTTAGCCTGAGTTCTTGCCAATTATTGAGTGTACCGCCATATTCGCTAATGGTTGAATGCGAGATAGCAC
>JYMV01042740.1_pt1 | contig 10720 bp, 10 predicted proteins | sample 338911 | NCBI WGS metagenome assembly JYMV01 (sample SAMN03354496, study PRJNA234377) | hydrothermal vent metagenome | biome: Deep sea; feature: Hydrothermal plumes at the Eastern Lau Spreading Center, Western Pacific Ocean; material: Seawater | place: Tonga | collected 2009 | depth 2000 m m
TCCAAAATGGGTATAAACTAAAATCTGATGTTACGGAGGGATTTTGTAATTTGGGTTCCCAACTGGTCTATGATCATGACGGGTCGGATCTCGCCAGGTTGCAGCTGAGAACCATGTACGAAAGTAATGATCCGGATTATGGTAAAGGGTTCAGGAATATGTCATCTCGACTGGACCAAATGGGCTGGGAAGGTATACTTAAAAATTTACCCAGTTTTAAATAAAACCATTTTAATGTGAGACTATTGTTTAATAGCATTACATATATCCCTTTAAACTTGGGTTGATTCTAAACCTGATTACACTTATGCTCCTGTTTCCATATTATATGAACTCATAACCAAAAGGGTCCATTCAATGACAGATAAAAATTATACTCTATCCACTTCCAACGTCATCGATAATCTACAGTTATATGGTCTGGTAACGTTGCGTGTTCTTATCGGCTGGCATTTGCTTTACGAAGGTATCGCGAAATTACTCAACCCTTATTGGTCATCTGCCGCGTTCCTGCTGGATGCCAAGTGGATTTTCTCTGGTGTCGCAGAGTGGATGGTGGCGACTCCTTCTATCCTCAGTCTCGTTGATAATTTAAACATCTGGGGACTGACTCTTATTGGTGCCTGCCTGATGTTGGGTTTATTTGGCCGGCATGTAAGTTTGGCAGGGATGTTGCTTGTTTTGGTTTACTATTTATTTACACCTTCATTTTGGTGGCTGGAATATGCTCGGCCCGGAGAAGGCAGTTATCTCGTGGTAAACAAGAACCTGATAGAAGCCTGTGCCTTGTTTGTAATCTATTTATTTCCCACAAGCGAAATTATTGGATTAGATCGTCTTTTATTTAATAATAATTCTTCCAATTAAAGGATACGTATCATGGCTAAGAAAGAGAATAAAGAAAAAAAAGATTTACAAAAAAATACCGATTTGAATCGCCGGGAAATATTGAAAGGCCTGGCGACCTTGCCAGCAATTGCCGCATTTTTTGTCAGCCTTTGGGCCAAGCTACGCCGTGATGCTATAAAGAAATCCAACTTACTACAGGATCTGGTAAAGGAAAAACAGGCACCGGCCATCGTTTCTTCTACCGGATCCGATGAGCATCTGCGTATCGGGGTTATAGGCTATGGCGGTCGCGGGGGGCATTTGGTGCGGGGTGCAGGGTTTGCCACGCCTGAATGGACTGATACGGCATCAGAGAATGCTAAAAATAATAGATTGGACAAGGGTTTTGCCACCTTTATGCAGCAAGAGGATCTGAATGTATCACTTGTGGGTATCTGCGACCTGTTTGATGTTCGCACTGAGATGGGGATCGGAGCCTCAAAAAATGAGATCAGACCTGGTGGGAAACCGAAAGAAACAGCAACAAAGTATCGCCATTATACAGACCTGTTAGCCAATGATGATATTGATGGGGTGATTGTTGCAACTCCGGACCATTGGCATTCTCGTATTACTATTGATGCCGCCAAAGCGGGGAAGAACGTTTACTGCGAAAAAGGACTCACCCGTACATTTGATGAAGCGATCAAGGTTTACGATGCTATAAAGAAAACTGGAATTACCTTTCAGCTCGGGCACCAGAATCGGCAGGTAGATGCCAATGAAAAAGCAAGGCAGATCATTGAACAGGGCTTATTAGGCAAAATAAATCTAGTTGAGTTAGCCACAAACCGTAATTCTCCCTGGGGGGCCTGGGTTTGGGGAATACATCCAAAAGGAAGTGCTCAAACAATTGATTGGGATACATTCCAGCAGCCGGCTCCTAATAAAATACCGTTCGGAGAAGAAGCACTTAAACGATTTTTCCGTTGGCGTTGCTGGTTCGATTATGGCACTGGTCTTTCGGGCGATCTATTATCTCATGATTTTGATGCCATAAATCAAATGATGGACCTAGGTATCCCAAAATATGCATCATCATCAGGAGGAATATATTATTACAAAGATGGAAGAGACGTCCCAGATGTCTGGAATGCAACTTTCGAATATCCAGATAAAGATCTGACCGTTCTTTATAGCGCAACACTTTCAAGTAATGATCCCCGTGGAAATCGAATAATGGGGCATGATGCAACCATGCAGATGGGAGGCCAAAGCGGAGGCGGGTCTGTTCATGGTTTTATTGTGAAGGCTGATCCAGAATCAACCCGTTATAAAGAGCGTCTGGAAAGCGGTATCATCAATACGCAGTATCCGATTTACACTTACTCACCGGGGTCCAAACAAATTGATGGTGTTACCTCTGCAACATCCAAGTATTTTGCAAGTAAAGGGCTGTTGTATACATACCGAGATGGCAAACGGGTTGATCCAACTCATCTTCATATCAAAGACTGGCTTGATTCAATCAGAAGCGGTGGACAGCCAAAATGCAATATCGAAGTTGCATTGCATGAAGCGGTGGCCTGTCATATGGCTACCGAATCTTATCTGCAGGGGCGCAGAATTGAATGGGACCCCATTAATCGTAAATTGATCTAAAGCGAATCACGTGATTCACAGAATGTCTAATAACTCCCGCCTGGGAGCGATGATGTTCCTCCAGTATGCGCTCTGGGGTGCATGGCTACCAGTTATAGCCCGTTACCTTTCTGCAACAACAGCAGAAGGAGGCTTGGGATTTACTGGCTCGCAAATTGGTATGACTCTGGGATTGGCAGGATCTATCGGAGCTGTTGCAGCACCTTTTATTGCCGGTCAGATTGCTGACAGATATTTCAGCACTGAACATATTTTGGCTATCTTGGTCACCGTTGGTGGTGCAGTTAAATTTATTACAGCTTACCAAACTGAGTACAGTGCTTGGCTGATTCTGTCCATTATCTACAGTGTGTTATACATGCCTACCCTGGCCCTTTCCAATTCCATTACGTTTGCCCATATAAGTGATCCGGAAAATGATTTTCCAAAGCTCCGGGTTTGGGGCACCATCGGCTGGATAGTTGCCAGCTGGGTTTTCCCTATGATCTGGCTGCAGCAGGGTCTTCATTTTCAGTGGATGCCGCCATTTATTGTTGGAGCGGAGCTTCCTGATGTTACCAGCCGTCTGGCGGATGCGCTGAAATTCTCCGGATTGATCTCCATCACCTATGGAGCATTTTGTTTTCTATTGCCCCACACACCGCCGAAGCGCGACGCAGTGGAAAAATTGGCCTTTAAGAAAGCATTTGAACTTTTTCGGTTATCATCATTTACAACACTGGTGATCGCCAGTCTCGCAGTGAGTGTGATACACCAGATCTATTTTCTCCAAACAGGGCCCTTCCTTTCCCACATTGGGATCCTGGATAGTCAAATTGGACCGGCTATGACCATTGGGCAGTTCGCAGAGATACTCACCATGGCTTATTTAGGATTTTTCCTGAAAAGGATGGGCTTCCATAAGGTGATAACGATCGGTGTTGCGGCCTATTTCATGCGCTACGCCATTTTTGGAACAGATGCACTCCCGGTATGGGTCATGGTTGTCAGCCAGGCTTTTCACGGGTTCTGCTATGCCTTCTTTTTTGCCGCTGCCTACATTTATGTAGATAAGCTTGCTGATGAAGATGTTCGGCATTCTGCCCAAACCATATTCGGTATTATTATCCTGGGTGGGGGACCTGTAATTGGCGGCTGGCTATCTGGTTACTTGCAGAATATTTATACTGTCTCCGGTGTTTTTAGCTTTTCAAATTTATGGTACACCGTCTCAGCAATAGGGTTAGCAACGGCGATCTTTTTCTTTATGTCATTTCGCGACCAGTTGCCAAAAGAGGTTTCTGTGTGAACATAACATGAAACGACTTGGCATTGGTTTTATCGGCGGCGGCTTTATTACCCGATTTCATATTCAATCTATGATTGGTGTTCGTGATTGCGATATTCTGGGCATTATGTCAAAGACCAGAACTTCTGCAGAAGAATCTTCTGCTTTGTCGCGTGAACTGGGTGTAGGCAATGCTACGGTATATGATAGCATCACGGAAATGATTGCCAGTCCTGATATCGATGCGCTGTGGATCTGTGCTCCAAATTTTACAAGGATCGAAGTGATGGAAGAAATAGTTTCAGCCATCGAGTCCGGTAAGGGTGAACTGATCGGGGTAACCTGCGAAAAACCTTTGGGTCGAAATATGGCTGAAGCAAAACAAATGCTGGAACTGGCTCAAAAGGTGGATCTGCTGGATGGGTATCTGGAAAACCAGGTATTTGCCCCCTCGGTCACAAGAGGCAAGGAGATCATCTGGGCTCGCGGTGCCGCCACAACTGGAAGACCGTATCTGGCACGTTCTGCTGAAGAACACAGTGGTCCCCATATGTCCTGGTTTTGGGAAGGGGAACTGCAAGGCGGTGGTGTCCTGAATGATATGATGTGCCACTCAGTAGAGGAAGCCCGCTTTATGCTGACTGCCCCGGGAGCCAGCCGGAATTCCATTACTCCCGTGAGTGTAAATGCTTATGCTTCCTGCCTGAAATGGCAGCGACCGGAATATGCCCAGATTCTCGCTGATAACAGTAGCGGTAAAACGGATTATTTGAAAAGGCCGGCAGAAGATTTTGCCCGGTCATTGATTGAGTATAAAGATGAAAATGGCGAAAGACTGGTGGTGGAAACCACCACATCATGGTGTTTTGTTGGTGCCGGATTGCGGTTAAGTATGGAATTATTTGGCCCTGAATATTCCATGTTTGTGAACACCCTGGACTCCGATCTTAAGGTATTTTTCAGCCGTAAAGTAGCCGGTGCAGAAGGAGAAGACCTGGTTGAGAAACAAAATGCAGAATCAGGAGAAATGCCCGTGGTCAGTAGCGAGACGGACGCCTATGGATATACGGCTGAAAACCGCCACATGGTTCAAAGTTTTTTAGCAGGAAAACGTCCCGAAGAAAATTTCAGTGATGGCGTGGCAGTAACGGAGTTACTTATGACGGCCTATATGAGTGCAGAGCAGGATAAAACAATACAGTTTCCACCACCAGGATTGGATGATTATATCCCGGCAGTGGCTAAAGGTGAATGGAATCCAAATCAATGATTGGAAAAAATATGAAACGTACCATCCTTATCAGTTTAATCTTCTTTATAGCAGGATGCAGTAAGACTACTACGAGTTGGACAACACTTTTTGATGGACAAAAAGTCACAGGAATGCGCGGTTATAAAATGGACAGTTTCCCTTGGGAAGCCTGGGCGGTTATTGATGGGAGTTTAAAAACTATACCCGGCGGTAGGGGCGTGGATATTATATCAACGGAGATTTATAAAGATTTTGAACTGGAGCTTGAATGGAGGGTACAAACAGGAGGAAATAGCGGTATTTTTCATCATGCTAACGAGACAAATGATTGGATATGGCAGTCTGCACCGGAAATGCAGGTTCTTGATGATAATGTGCATCAGGATGGCAAGAAAACAAAAACTTCTGCAGGCGCTCTGTACGATCTCATTGCCCCAGTCAATAAGATATCGAAGCCAACAGGGGAATTTAATCGGGTGAAGATTTCAGCGAAAAATAACTATGTAGAATATTGGCTTAATGGGAGCAAAGTTATTGAGTATGAACTGGGGAGTAAGGCACTGGCAAGACTTATTGCAAACAGCAAGTTCAAGACCATGCCAAATTTTGCAAAAGCAAGCCAGGGTCATATTGGGCTCCAGCACCACGGCGAGGAAGTCTGGTATAGAAATATAAGAATACGAAAACTTTAGTATTGGATTTTGAACCGGCGGGATTTTATAAAGAAAAGCACCTTAATTACGGGTGGTGTTACCCTGTCTGGACTTTCCGCTGTTCAATTATCAAGTTGCGAGAAGAAATTGCCTTTTGAAATATCTTTAGCTGAATGGTCACTCCATCGATCCATAAGGTCTAATAAAATTGACCACTTGGACTTTTACGATATTACTAAAAATAAATTTGGACTTTTTGCTGTAGAATATGTGAATATATTTTTCTTTGATAAAGCCAGGGATAAGAATTATTTAAATGAAATGAAAATGCGAGCAGATGATCTTGGAATAAAAAGCCTTTTGATCATGTGTGATAATGAAGGTAGTCTGGGTGACCCTGACCCAATTGCTCGCACTAAAGCCGTAGAGAACCACTATAAATGGGCCGAAGCCGCAAAATTTCTGGGCTGTCACTCAATTCGAGTGAATGCACGTAGCTCCGGCAATTATGATGACCAAATTTACCTAGCTGTGGATGGATTACGGCGTCTGACGGAATTTGGAGACAGCATCGGAATTAATACGATTGTAGAGAATCATGGCGGACTTTCTTCCAATGGTAAATGGCTCTCAGCGGTAATGGTAAAAGTAGATCATCCCCGCATTGGTACACTCCCTGACTTTGGTAATTTTAAAATTCAGGAAGATGAATGGTATGATCGTTATCTGGGTGTTCGGGAATTGATGCCCTATGCTAAGGCTGTGAGTGCCAAAAGTCATGAATTTGATTCCGATGGCAATGAAACCAGTACAGATTATTATAAAATGATGAAAATTGTGCTTAATGCTGGATATAGTGGTTATGTAGGAATTGAGTATGAGGGGAATACATTGGACGAAATGGCAGGTATTCGCGCTACAAAAATATTACTGGAACGGGTTGGTTCCGCCCTATCCTGATTTATTAATTATAAAGTAAACTCTAACCCTGATTCGCTCAATTTTAATTTCACCGTTTTAGGTATATGCTTAATCCGTATATTTTTAGAGAGTATGATATCCGCGGCAAGGTTGCAGATGATTTTCCTCCAGAAATCGTGGTTTTGCTGGGGAGAGCTTTTGGCACATTTGTCAAGCGATCTGGCGGACGGGAAATTGCCTTAAGTGGTGATATACGCCTTACGACTCCCGATCTAATGGATGCTTTCCGGGAAGGAGTGCTTTCCACGGGAACAGATGTGATAAATCTGCGCATTATTCCCACACCGGTAAATTATTACAGTATGTACAGCCTTGGGGTCTCAGGGGCAGTTCAGATCACCGGTAGTCATAATCCCCCGGAATTCAACGGGTTTAAACTGTCACTGCATAAAAAACCCGTCTATGGTTCCCAGATCAAAAAACTCAAGGAAATGATAGAACATGGAGATTTTGAAACTGGAAAAGGTACCGAAACAAGGTATAAGATCCTTCCGGGTTATAACCAGATGATCCTTGATAAAATTAATATTGAGCGACCTATGCGAGTGGTTATGGATTGCGGCAATGCCACTGCGGCAATAAATGCTCCACAATTGTTCCGGAAACTGGGGGTTGAATTGACTGAGCTGTATTGTGAACCTGACGGCACCTTTCCCAATCACCATCCGGACCCCACTGTAGAGAAAAACTTGGCTGACCTGATCAGTACCATGCAGTCCGGAAGCCATGATGTTGGAATTGCGTTTGATGGAGATGCCGATCGTATTGGAGTAGTGGATGAAACCGGCGGGATTATTTGGGCCGACCAACTCTTAACTCTTTTTTTACCTGAGGTGTTAAGTCCCGGAGATGAGATCATTTATGATGTCAAATGTTCCCAGGCATTGGAGGACATGATCAAAAAATATGGTGGGAAACCGGTTATGTGGAAAACAGGGCACTCTCTCATAAAGCAAAAGATGGCTGATCTGGGTTGTAAGTTGGGCGGTGAAATGAGTGGACATATTTTTTTTGCTGATGAATATTTCGGATATGATGATGCTATTTATGTAGCGGCACGACTGGTGCAGCTGTTATCCAGGTCAGAAAAGACCCTATCTGAGTTAAAAGCCGAAATCCCCGTATATCATTCCACTCCTGAAATGCGACTGGAGGCAGAATCAGATGAAGAAAAATTCAGAATTGCTGAAAAGGCGGTGGACTATTTCAATGCTACCTATGACTGCAGCACTATAGATGGAGTTCGTATCCGGTTTGGTGATGGCTGGGGGCTGGTTAGGTCTTCTAATACTCAACCTGTCATTGTATGCCGGTTCGAAGCCGACTCGCTAGAACGTATGCAGGAAATAAAGGATCTTGTCCTGGGGAAATTGCAGGAATTTGGAAAGCTTGAATTGGGAGATCACTAATGACAAAATTCAATGACCTAATTGAATTTATTAGGGGGGAGTTCAACCGCGAGTTGAATAAATTTCCAATTCCGGAAAAACCAGGTTATTTGTATGACCCAATTCGGTACACTTTAAAAGGAGCGGGTAAACGAATCCGGCCCATCTTAGTCCACTTATCCGGCCGGGCTTTTCAGGGGGATCCGGATCCCATGATGAAAATTGCACTGGCTGTTGAACTTCTACATAATTTCACTCTGATCCATGATGATATCATGGATAAGGATGATATGCGCCGCGGTAAACCTGCAGTACATTATCAGTGGGACGACGCTACAGCCATTTTGGCTGGAGATGGGATTTTTACCATGTCACAACTTATAATGTCCAGTATATCAATGCAGACTGACCAATTGTTACAATTTTTCAATCAAGCGTCTTTGGAATTGTGTGAAGGCCAGGCTCTGGATAAAGAGTTTGAAAATAATTTATCAATCACAGTGGATGAGTACTTGGAAATGATTGAAAAAAAAACCGGTGCATTATTGGGCGCATGTGCAGCGTTGCCTGCAATTCTTTGTGGAAAATCCGAGAGCACAGTTGAAGCTATGGATAAATTTGGACGAAATTTGGGTAAAGGTTTCCAGATCCATGATGATTTGCTGGAAATTTTTGGTGATCCAGATCAAATGGGTAAAAGCCTGGGCAGTGATATTTCTGAAGGCAAACAGACTTTGATGGTAATCATGGCAAGAAACCGCTATAAAAAAGAATGGAAAGCTTTATCACATAAAAAAGACGAAGAGAGATTAGAGGATTATCGAAACTTTTTTGCAGAGACAGGGATAGAAGCAGAAACACGCGGAGCAGCCAGAGAATATTTTGAAAATGCAGACCAACAACTTGGAATCTTACCGCCTGAACGTCACATTGAATTGAATAATTTTATAACTATGGTTAAAAATAGATCATCATGAACAAAAACATTGATACGCAAAATATGTTTGGCGCGATTTGGGATTTCCCGGATAACATCATGGAAGCAATGAAGATTGGGAGTTCTCTTGTATTGCAAAATGATTTTTCCCAAGTGGATAAAGTCGTTGTGGCTGGAATGGGTGGTTCAGCTATTGGCGGTGATGTTACCGCCGCACTCATTCATGAGGAATTAACTGTTCCATTTATTATCAGCAGGGGATACCAATTGCCAAATTGGGTTGATGATCATACTCTGGTTATTTGTTCATCTTATTCTGGTGATACAGAGGAAACATTGTCAGCCTTAAATGATGCCCAAATCAGAAATGCCTTGATCTGCAGTATTACCACTGGTGGTGCCTTGGTTGAAAAATGCCTTTCATCTGGATTTGATGTTATAAAAATCCCGGGTGGATTACAGCCAAGAGCGGCATTGGCGTTCTCTTTCGTACCGATGCTTTATCTCTTGGAAAAAATTGGCAGGATATCTTTAAAGTCTATTTCGTGGTTGAAAAAAACTGCAGACCTTCTTAAAGGTGTCCGTGAACAATACAGCGTTGATAAAGAATCAAATCCTGCATGGACTCTAGCCCAAAAGATTAAGTACCGTCTTCCCATAATATACACGGATGCAGACAAATTAAATGCTGTGGCGGTACGCCTGAAAGGACAGCTCTGCGAGAACGGCAAAATGTTGGCCTATAATAATTATTTGCCCGAAATGAACCATAATGAAATTGTTGGCTGGGAAAATAATAACGACCTATTCGGACAATATTTTGTTCTTTGGCTACAGGATAAGGATGACCATCATCGGGTTAAAATACGACAGAAAGCCACTCAGCGAATTTTAAAACAGTGTGGGGTTGAGCAACAGGTGATAAAGATGGAAGAAAAATCATTTCCCGAACGATTTCTTCATATGATTCATTATGGAGATTGGCTAAGTTATTGGTGTGCTCTAGCCCATGGGTCGGACCCCGGTCCTGTAGAAAAAATAGCTCAACTAAAGAAAGAATTAGCTTCAGAAATATGATACCGGTCAAAGTAGAAAAAATTTCTTACCACCCTTCCAGTCGGAGTTATGCTGTGTTGCTGAAGGAAATTGGCGGTGATCGCTTATTGCCAGTTGTTGTTGGTTCCTTTGAAGCTCAATCCATAGCTTTAGCGCTGGAGGTTGTAGAAACTCCGCGCCCGCTTACCCATGACCTCATTTGCGAAATGATTCAGGGTATTGATGCAACTCTGAAAACAGTGAAAATCAGTGATTTGACCGATGGTGTGTTTTATGCGTGTTTGGAGCTAGATGGTGCTGACTTTGGATTTCGGTCTATTGATGCTCGACCCAGCGATGCTATTGCAGTAGCGTTAAGAATGAATACTCCGATCTTGGTTGCACCAGATGTAATTGAAGAAGCCGGAATAACGAAAGAAGAGATCAAAATCGAACGTAAATTAAAAGCACCGGAATTCACACTGGATGACCTTCAAGAAAAATTGCAGAATGCTGTTGAAAAAGAGGAATACGAAATTGCCGCAAAATTGCGGGATAAAATCGACGAAATAGGATCCTAAAAGGGAGCATCAAGAGACTCTAACGCCATTTTAGCCGCAATCTGTTCTGCGGATTTTTTATCTGTACCCAGCCCAGTAGGAAATGACCTTTCATCAATTTTGACTTGTACCTCGAATGTTTTTTGATGATCAGGTC
>JYMV01050580.1_pt1 | contig 10720 bp, 11 predicted proteins | sample 338911 | NCBI WGS metagenome assembly JYMV01 (sample SAMN03354496, study PRJNA234377) | hydrothermal vent metagenome | biome: Deep sea; feature: Hydrothermal plumes at the Eastern Lau Spreading Center, Western Pacific Ocean; material: Seawater | place: Tonga | collected 2009 | depth 2000 m m
TTCTGTGCAGCCGGGCCAAATGATATTATTCTATGCGGCGGCTGGGGGTGTTGGGTTGATAGCCGGCCAATGGGGTAAATCCCTAGGAGCACATATGATTGGTGTTGCCGGTGGACCAGAAAAATGTCAACTCGCACTGGCAAATGGCTACGAAATTTGTCTGGATCGTCATGCTGACGAAGATGTGTCGGCTAAAGTAGCAGAATTGACCAACGGTATTGGTCTGCCTGTAGTTTATGATTCTATTGGTAAAGACACTTATACGACAACATTAGACTGTTTGGGTCCCCGCGGTTTCTTTGTTTCATTTGGGGCAACTTCGGGCCCCGTGCCGGCTATCAACCCAACACCCCCAGCCGCCGCATAGAATAATATCATTTGGCCCGGCTGCACAGAATAAACCCGTTCCAAGAGATATTCTACGGTCATACCCTTCATCAGGCTTGTCGCAGCCTGCTCATCCGTAACATTATTTGGGATCGGGACAATCCGGGTTGCCAATACGTTACGGTAGTCGGCGTATCCACCGGGCGCGCCGCCTCCATAGGCAACGCGATCACCTACCTTGAACTCCGTAACGCCGGCACCAACTTTAGCGACAATGCCCGCCCCTTCAGTGCCGATACCAGTCGGCATGGAAAGGGGATAAGCTCCCGAACGGTGATAGACATCTAAAAAATTCATTCCTAAGGCTTTTTGATCAATGAGAACTTCGCCTTCTTCAGGGTCTGGAAAGTTACAAGATCTCACCTGCATAACCTCAGGTCCACCTTGTTCAGTAATTTCGATTATCCGTCCTTCGACCATATCACTCACTTAATAATTGGGGGGTTTTCGAAAACGGTAAAGAACCGTTTCTGTGATTTCATTACGTGACCGCTTATTAAGCGTCCAGCTGCTGTTTTGTCACGTGCCTGGATAGCATCAATAATGCTACAATGTTCTCCTACCAACTTTTCCGAAGACGCGTCTGATGGTGCAGTCACCACGCCCATAAAAGTTAGTCGATCAAACTGATCAATAACATCCTGGGTCATCCTCGTAAGTCGAGCGTTACTCGAAAGTTGGGCAATAGCACGATGAAAATCCCTATTATAAGTTACCCAATCGGCAAGACTGCTATTCTCACCTGCCGAACGAAAATGATCGAGATTGGCCAAATCCTGATTTGTAGCATTTTCGATAGCACGTTTAATGCAAGCCCTCTCTAAAAGGAGTCTGATTTCGTAGAGTTCTCGAGCATCAGAAACAGATATTGGCTGAATTCGATAACCCCTTCGGGGTATAACCTCAATTAGACCCTGTTCCTGCAATCTGAGGAGAGCGTCTCTAACAGGTGACTTGCTTACTTCATAGCGGGTAGCCAAATCCTTTTCTTGAATAAGTGCACCGGGAGTTAACGCGCAAGTCAAAATATCCGCACGCATACGATCATAAATACTGTCTCGAATTAGGCGCGAGCCATTGGTTGCTAATGGAGGAGTGTAATTATCAAGCATCTAAAAAAATACCAAAAATTAGGATAAAAATCATATACAGATATTTCACCAATTTCCAATTAAAATAATAAATTATTTTAAATCAATGGATTATAAGTTCACATTTGTTTAAAAGTGGTATTTTTTAGCATATTTAATATTTCTTTAGAGTTTATACATTCTGTTATGGAAAAATAGTTCCGTTGAATTATTAGCCTGACTTACTGCCACCCAGACATTTGGGAGATGGCATTATTTTCTCCCCTTTATTGTCCCACTCCTCGGCAGTTAGAGCTTGAATTGATAAAGCGTGGATCTCTCCCGCGAGTTCATCCGCAAGTATCTGGTTCACTCTTTGGTGCCGTTGCAGCAACCTTTGCCCCGTAAATTCATCAGAAATTATTACTACTTTAAAATGCGATTCGGAACCCGGTGGCACATTGTGCATGTAGCTTTCATTTATAACTTCCAATCCAAGTACGGGGATGGCGTCAACAATCTTCTCCTCAATCTTAGTTTGTACAGACATCTTTTCTATTCCCCAATGACTAAATTCGGTACAAATACAATCTAACAGGCAAACTCCCCCTCGCCAATATTCTATGCTACCAAGAACTTAATTTTCGCCTTAAAACACACTGCTAACCTAGAAAAAGGAGTAAAAAATATGACTGATCAGATTAAGTTGGAAGTTTTTAGCGACTACGTTTGACCTTGGTGTTACCTCAGTACCGGGCGTATTGAAAAAATCAAAGAAGAATATTCGGTTAAAGTTGACCTAATACACTTTCCCCTGCACCCCGAAACACCAGATGACGGGATGTCGCTAGAGGAACTTTTTGCCGGCCGTAATATAGACATAGACGCAATGTATACTCGTATGAAGGGTTTAATGGATGCAGAAGGACTTGAATACGGCAAACGGACCCATACCTATAATAGCCGATTAGCCCAAGAATTGGGCAAATGGGCGGATGAACAAAGCAGACGTGGAAACAACTACAATGCAATTCATGATGCCCTTTATAGGGGCTATTTTGTTGATGGCCGAAATATTGGGGATGAGGACACTCTTGTTGACATCGCAACCAATATAGGATTACCCAAAGATGAGGTTAAAGCGGTCCTTGCTGACCGCTCGCATAAAAATGCTGTCGATGCCGACTGGGCAAAATCTAGGGAATATGGCGTTACCGGTGTCCCTACGTTTGTAGCGGGAGGATACAGTCTTGTGGGCGCGCAACCCTACGAAATGCTCCAACAAATGATGGATCAAATAAAAACCTCTGCAACGGAAAGCTCGCCTTAGGTAACACTTTTTGTCACTAGAATGACGAATTATAGTTAACTTGGCCAGTCCGACCCTTGCTTCGGCTAATTTAATCTTCAGACACGGCCCAAGTCTTAAAGTATTCCGGCACTTCTACGGCTTTAGCAGCATCAGTCATTGTAAGTGGTAATTCCACATCTATATTCAGTGCCGTTACTTCAGATCGAGCATGTTTTTGCCAATTTTTTCGAGATGCTTCACAAACACCTGGCTCTGGTCCGTGATGCAATCCCGCCGGGTTAAGGCTGATAGATCCCGTAGCGGCACCCTTTCCGCCTTCCGTTCTGGACATTGTAAATTGACCATCATGAATAAAAAACACCTCATCAAAATCAATGTTCCTGTGCCCCCACGGTACCCTCTCTACATTTGGGTTTTCCTCAAGGCTGCGAGGCCGGAATGTACACACATATAAGCCTTTTGCAGTAAAGGTAGAATGGACACTAGGAGGCAAATGCATGCCTTCGCTCATCAGATTACTAATATCGCGGACATTGAGCTTTAACACTGTAAGAGACCCAGTCCATCCCACAACATCCATTGGGCAGAAAGGGTAAAACACAGATGTAAACCGATCGCATTTCTTGATTTTTAGCTCCCATTCGCCTTGATCGCTTTCATAAACCGGATCGGGTTCAGGGGTCTCGAGTTTTGAGTAGTCAAATGGTGCATGTTGGCCAATAACGCCGCGATCGGGAAAGCTAATCGCATACCGCGATTCAACAATAATGGAAAAATTTTCATTTGTATCATAGACAAATCGATAGTTTGTTCCCTTAGGAACGAGGATATAATCCCCAACCTCGAAGGACATCGCACCAAAGTCTGATTCGAAACGGCATCGACTCACGGCGGCGGGAAATGGAAAGAGAGATGTCTTCGTTATATAACAACTTTACGGGGCTACCATGCGGGTCGTTCATATCTTCTGGAATTAAATCGTAACTTTGGATTGAGTGAGGCTGTAGCGGCCCCCCTATCCTAGTCCAGTTGGTGTTAGGATTTAGGCGATAAAACTGTACTTGATCTCCAAAGAACCCGTCTCTACCAAGTTCCTCCTCGTAGGTCCCTTCAGGTAAATCTGCATGGGCCTGTCGTGAATGAATCCCCTTAGCATAATTGAATCTCATGCTATTCTCCCCCCATAAAATTATCTCAATCTAATAAGGCATCGTCACAATATAAAAAATTAAAGGTAATTGCTAATGCCCCTTTTTAGAGGGTTCGAGTTATTATAATATTTTCAGTGGTTAAACAGAGCCAAGGTACGAAGAGCGGCAGTTTAATTACTTGAATTTTCTGATATGTTTAATCAAGAGATCGGACCGAGAAGCAAGAAAATCGCAACAACAAGTCTATCCCTTATATGCTTTTACGGCTTCGTTTTTAGCTTCTACTTTGATTACTGTTCCATCCACTTAACCACACCTGCAACACCGTCAACAGCAACTTGGGTTCCATCAGGAATGTTCTGAGTTGCGTCTAATACGCCCAAGACCATCGGGATACCCCTTTCCCGTGCAAGAGAAGCAAGATGAGAAGTGCTGCCACCCAATTCTGTCACGACGGCGGAGACCATAGGCAGAACCTGGCTTAAAGAAGGCCCTGCAACTTGAGTTACTAACACATCCCCTGGAGCAACCCGACTGAGTTCACATTCACAATTGATGACGCAGGCACGGCCAGAACCCCAACCAATTCCAGCAGGATGACCGCGAAGGCCCGGATGATTAGCCCAGTTCTCGTCAGAAATTGTCGTATCTTCCATCTGTAATGGCCGAACCTGAAGTATCTTAAAGCCTATCTCATCTCTGGCCCATTCAATTTCGGCAGGCATACCAATCATCGTTTCCGCCTGTTTAAGATACCCGCTGAGTTCTATTACCTGTTCATCACTCAAACATCTCAATTTTGCCATTTCCTTGGAAACTAATGCTGAAGGTGTTGCGTCATGGAGATGGCAGCCAATTTTGTGAGTTTTTCGCCCCGTATCGACGCTAGTGATGGTACCATTCACATCCAGTTCATAGCGGTCGGGAACGATTTCGCCTTGAGCAATCGCCTCCCCTAGACCCCAGGTGGCACTCAAAATCATACCGCCCTCAGCAGTTTGGCTTAGGCCCCCACCAGACGAGACTGCATCAATCAACGGCTGTATTAACAATGCCATGGCGGTGTCTGAGGGATCAATGGCGTGGGTCCCCATGTAACGAAGGGCTCTGACAGACCAGAGTGCGGCCCAGCAGGCCCGCACTGCTGTCATAAATTCTTTCTCATCTGCTAACCCCAGGAAGCTCTCAAACTGACCCGCGAAGCTGGACCCTTCACGGTCCTCTACTAATGCAGATGAGCGAACCACCAACGGAGCATTGGTGCGGCCCAACAGATCTGCACGAGCCTCAAGCAAAGGTTCCAAAATCTCAGACGCGATGGGTTTGTCAAAGAGCCCCATTCTTATTTCGTTGACAATGAGGCGTGCCTCGCGGTTATCCGCATTTGGCAGTTTTTCTATCACTTTCTTCAAGTTATTTGTTTCCAGCTGTACACGGTATGCATCCGAACTTAAACAAAAGCCATCCGGGATTGGCAGACCAGCATGGCCTAACGCCGCTTGGTTAGCGGCTTTTGGTCCATAGACTTCAGCATTCGCAGCTTCCAGTGAACTTAACGGGACAACGAGTAGAACCATTTTATTTAACCAACCAAAAGAGTATCAAATTGATTCAAACGAAGAGGCCCCAAAGAAACCGATTGGGGGCCATCCTAATTAAATAACCGCGTCAATCTTTATGATGAGCCGCTATAAAACCTTGACCGGCATAATTCGATCAATCGGGAAATGAGTGATTAACTCGGTTTCATCTTTATGGACAATAACCATTTCCTCAATCCGGCAACCCCATTCGAGCGGTTTTCCATGCTGTGTTTCCAGAGCAAAAACCATACCTTCCTCAATCTCAATGGGATGGTCTAGCGACCATATTCTCGATATCACCGGTGGGTCATATTGAGCAAGACCCAAACCATGCCCCCATAAGTTAGCGGCGGCTTGGTCCTCCTCCTCGTAACCCCATATTTCCTTGGCCGATGGCCATTTCTCAGCAATTTCCCTGGTTGTTGTACCCACCTTCACGGCATCAATGGATGCCTGAAGCCATTCCAAGGCTCTGGCATAATATTCCTGTTGCTCCTTAGTAGGTTCTGCACTAACACAATATGTACGGTAATAACACGACTTGTAACCATTCCAGGTAAGGGCTGCCAAATCCATAAAGACTATATCGCCCGGCTGAATAATCCGATCAGAGAAGTTTCTCCAATTTGGCCAGGTGTTTGGCCCCGAAGAGACGATAACGTCTTCAACGTCTTCCATGCCTGGGATGTTATAGAGAAACTGCATTATATGGGCGGTAACCTGGTTTTCGGTGATGCCCGGCTCTAAAAACTTCATTGTCTCCCAGTGTGCCGCATCACCTATGGCTCCAACAATCCTCATGCATTCGTGTTCATCTTCATTTTTTACCGCGCGGGCTTGCATCATGGGTGTCATACCGTCCACCCAGTTGATGCCTTCATCTTCAAAGGCCTTGAGCATGTTGATATCAATAAAATCGACGCCTAACTTTTCACCTTCAACGCCATGTCGCTTCATCTCATATTTTGCAGCTTCCATGAATTTCTTCACCTGCTGGGTGGACGCCGGTCCAGCTGCCCCTTTGATCCAAGCATATGAATACCGGATATTTTCCGGAGGGATCCATGGCGCATGACGTTCTATCTGTGTTCCGATATCACCTTGTTCAAACAAAACAGGTGCCCCATCACCGCACAGCATAGCATATCTGAGACCCGGCTTTAGGCGGTTCCACCCTGGTGTCAAAGTGCTTGTAACATAACGGATATTCTCGTCATACATGAGGAGCATTGCTCCAATGCCGTGCTCCTTCATTTTCTGACGAGCTCGCTCGAGGCGATAATTGCGTAAACGGTCCCAGTTAATACGTTGTTGCCAATCTACGCCTGTAATACCAAAATTTGCCGTACCCCTGGACATTAATTATCCTCCTTAGTCAAAACTACCCCAAAAAAAGTGATTCAAAACAGCAAAACTCAAATTTCTTTGATCCTTTGGAAAGTTTATGTCTAGATCAACCGTTAGATCTAATCAAGAGGGTTTCCAGTTGCTCACTTTTTCCAGAGAAATATTTTTAAGGGCACCCCTAAAATTTAACTACAATTTATTTGACCCGGAGATTTGAATGGGATCAAATTTCTACTCAATCTCCATGGGTTTGCCACTTTCCGCTGACATACAGATTGCTTCAAAGACAGCAATATTCTGTAATTTTTCTTCAGTCGTAAATGGATATGGTGCACCTCCAAGGCAAGCCTCGGCAAAAGCATCAAAATTCAGACGAACTGTATCCTCCCACGCATAGGTAGTGCTTTGAACTTCTCCTTCCTCCCGGCAAACGGAAAAGTAAGTGGAACCCACCTCACTTGGATGGTGATAGTCTCTCGCCTCGACCCATGCATCTGAACCAAACACGCAATATCGCAAATAAAGCGGTGTCTCCAGGACAGAATTAAAAAAACCTGTAGCTCCATTCTGAAACCTGACTTGGAAAGATAGCACATCACCGTTCTTGTTGGCATCATTACGCCGGGCCGTTTGTGCGTAAACTTCCTTAATAGGACCAAACATATTCAAATAGGCGTCGGTTAGGTGGATACCCGTAGCCGTCATAGCTGCCGCAGGACTTTCTTTCGATGAAACTCTCCAATTATCCGGTGGTAAATTTGCTAGCTTGTCGTGTGAAAAGTTTGCCTCAACATGCATAATCTTTCCCAATTCACCCGTCTTGATCATCCGCCTTATTTCTATCATTGCCGGCTCAAAGCGCCTTTCGTGACCCACACCCAAAATCACGCCGGCGCTTTCACAGGCATTTATTGATCTCTCGGCGCTTCTCTTGGTAAGTGCTAGAGGCTTTTCGCAAAAAACATGTTTTCCAGCTTTAGCTGAATTAATAATTTGGTTTTCGTGATGAGAATGAGGCGTTGCCAGCACGATTGCATCTATGTTGTCATCATTTAGGGTTTCCTCAAAATCAGTTGATAGTAACAGCCCGTTTTCTTTGGCAAATTTATATTTTTCTTTAAGATCTATATCCACCGCCCGCACAAATTCTAGCTTTTCGCTTTTGTTTTGAAGGGTTGAAACAATATGCTGCCCCCACCAGCCCAGACCCACGATAGCCGCTTTTATCATTTTGGATGTCCTTATAAAATTAGGGGCGAAGTTGTCTCCAATTCCTATTAGGTTTTTGGCATATAAACTCTTATAGCCAAAGCATTCAAATCAATATGTCAAAGCACTCCAAACGAGTACTATAATTAGTGTTGTAGTGCATTCATTCTATAACGCTATAACTTTAGTAATATTGACCTAGGGAACAGAGAATTCTAATCAATAGTCTAAAATGTTCAGGGATTTATAATGATTGATAAACGGGTTGATACTATAGATGCAGCGCTTTCCGGAATAGAAGATGGTTCCACCATCTTGGTAAGTGGGTTTGGCAATGCAGGATCACCAATCCGGCTTCTGGAGGCCTTAATTGATCAGGGCGCTGCTAATCTCACCATTGTTTCAAATAATGCCGGGGAAGGGGAATTCGGTTTAGCAGCTCTAATGAAAGCCGGGCGAGTAACAAAGGTTATCTGTTCTTATCCGAGAAGCGCCGGTTCAATCATTTTTGAAGAACTTTATGATCAAGGAAAAATTGAGCTTGAAGTTGTTCCGCAAGGCACCCTTAGTGAACGCATGCGTGCAGCCGGCGCCGGGATTGGAGGTTTTTTTACTCCTACATCGGCAGGAACGTTGTTGGGAGCTAATAAAGAAACCCGAGAGATAGAAGGCAAGCTTCATGTTCTTGAAACACCATTAAAAGGGGATGTAGCACTCGTTAAAGCCGATGCCGGAGACAGGTGGGGGAATTTAACTTATAATAAATCGGCAAGAAATTTTGGCCCTACAATGGCTATGGCCGCAAAATTGACGATAGCTGAAGTTAAAACAATCAAGGAGCTCGGAGAAATTAGCCCTGAACATGTCGTTACACCTGGCATATTCGTCGACCGGGTTATCAAATTGAGAGAAGAACGATGAACACGGCACTTAACCGAAAACAAATTGCGTGGCGCATCGCTCAGGAAATTAAAGAAGGAAGTTATGTCAATCTAGGCATTGGTATGCCGGAAATGGTAGCCAATTATATTCCTAAAGATCGCGAAATTGTATTCCATAGTGAAAATGGATTGCTGGGAATGGGCCCCACACCTGATAAAGGACAAGAAGATGGGGATTTGATTAATGCAGGGAAGAAGCCTGTGACTTTGTTAGAAGGAGGAAGCTATTTTAGTCATACCGACTCCTTCGCTATGATACGGGGTGGACACCTTGACCTCTGCGTTCTGGGGGCATTTCAAATTTCCGAATCTGGAGATCTTGCAAATTGGGCAACTCTTAACAACTCCAAGCCACCTGGCGTCGGTGGAGCCATGGACTTGGCAGTTGGGGCAAGACAGGTATTTGTAATGACGGAGCATTGCACAAAAGATGGCCAACCCAAGATTATGGAGCATTGTTCCTACCCACTAACCGGAACGGGAGTGGTAAATAAAATTTTTACCGATCTTGCGGTTATTGATGTAACGGAAGAAGGTCTCGTAGTTAGAGAAAAAGTTGTAGATATAACTTTAGGAGAATTACAGAATAAAACCGCTGCAGCACTTTTTGAACCAAAGGTTTGTGAGCTTCGGGCACCTATTCTCTAAACTGGATGATATACTAAAGAGCTTCAATTAATTACGCTGACCGGATATTAAAAAGACCAATCCGATGCCTTCCTTCGTAAATTTTTTAAGTAGACTGTGAAGTAATTATCCGAATCAAACATCCTCAATGTCGTCTAGATCATCATCTTCAATTACTGAAACTCGATAATCTTCATTCAGCCAATTACCCAAATCTAAATTGGCGCAACGAGAAGAACAGAAAGGCCTATATTTATCTTGAGCATTTTTGCCACAGAGGGGACATGTGAGGCTTTTCATTTAAATACTACCTCAACATTCAGGAGACTAACGACTTCATTAAACTACCATCAACTTTGCACTTAATGCCCACCTATATCAGTTATTATACTGACTTCTGGAAAAGCTTGTCCTGATTTGGTCTTAACTTCAATCGGACCACACATCTCCTTTTCCAATACCAATTTTGCTTCTAACGCTGGACCAGAACAAAATGCCTCGGTCACCTCTGGAGGAGTGTGAATTAAAAATAGTTTTCCAGGATTAATGCGCATTTCCCTCTTAACCTGATAAAGAGCATCCAACGCCAATGTGAGAGGCGATTTTAGGTTTTCCAAGGGTTTAAATAATTTCTGATTTAAAGATTTTCCACGACGACGCCTCGTAAGCTCAAACATGCCGAGACGTGTAAAACCAATCAAGTTAATATTTCGCCTATCCTCATAGATGGCCTCTTGGAAAGTTTTCATTATTAATGTTCGCTTCTCGCGATGTTTTTGATAAAGAAGGTCAACAACTATCTGGCCCCCTAAATTGCGAAGTGTAACCTGTCGAGCTATTTCTGTGACCGCTTCAATATTGATCGCCAGATTACTTTCTTCGGGGCGTATTCCATGAACCTGTTTACCACTATTTACGTCAATAGCCGTCATCGCGGCCGTCTCCTCAATGATAAGGGAACCTCCTGACGGCAATTGCACGGTGTTAGAAATGACTTGCTCCCACTGATCAGTCAAATCGTGCATAGCAAAGATTTCTTCCACGCTATCATGAAGTTCCAAAACCGGCAGAAGTTCCGGAACCCTTCTGTCAA
>JYMV01043476.1_pt1 | contig 10719 bp, 8 predicted proteins | sample 338911 | NCBI WGS metagenome assembly JYMV01 (sample SAMN03354496, study PRJNA234377) | hydrothermal vent metagenome | biome: Deep sea; feature: Hydrothermal plumes at the Eastern Lau Spreading Center, Western Pacific Ocean; material: Seawater | place: Tonga | collected 2009 | depth 2000 m m
TCGACTGTGGGAGTTTTACTTAAATATCATACAGGGTGTGATATTTTAAAAAGCATGAAACTTATTAGTTCGAAATATACGTGCAAATCTAATATACATGGTGAATAGAATATGGCTAACTCTACTGTATTACATGTATTGATTTTTTTTCAATGTCAAGTTTCGCTTAAATAAACTTAAATGTTTTCAATTATATTTTCTGTGTGTAACAAGACCATTAATCTCCAAGAAGTCTTCTGGTGGCGGTCTCCCCAAATCTTTTTCTTGATGAATTTTGGCGGTTTTTGTATTCCCCACCTTTGCATATTATTGTCATTTATTCAGATTTTTTATTATTGCATAATTGTTTGTACAATTCAGTTTTATAATGATTATATTGTATTCTGAATAAATGATCTTTATCGCAAATTTTGGATCTAATTTCACTGCAAATGAACTCAGACTCCTTGAAGGATTAAGTTTTTGCTGGAGCAAATGAAGCTGCAGCTTGGTATGGTCTGTCAATCGTACACACAAAAAAACGCATCAGATTTATCATTCATGATTTTAGGCTGTCCTCATTCTTTTCTTACTTTCATGGCAAAAATTTGGGTGCCAAAAACATAATTTTATAAAACAGATAATCAAAGCTATATTAATGACATTGCCGTGAAAAATACGATATGATTTTAAAACAAGATACCGACAATATCTTACCAACAAATACAGTACACCCAAACTATTAAATGTTTTACAGAAGATATAATTAAAATCCACCTGTGATGTAAATCTATTGTCAAAACTCTCCATTATTTTTAAGAAATGGAGAGTTATTGTTCTCTTTGTACTGTAGATACTATACACAAACTTTTTTTGTTACAAGATTAATAATTAATAAAATTAATAAAGTACAATGGGTGGATTTTTAGTTGGAGAATGTCCTCGTATCTCTACATTCCTTAAAAACAATGGGAAATCAGATTCTTGTACAAAAAAGAAGCTGAATTTAACAAGAATTGAAGCATTAGGGTCAGTTCACCACTTATCATACATACAGGTGAGAGATAAAATGTGAATGTCTAGATTTTGGTATAATGTGGGCAAGATAAATAATTATGCACAATTTTAATTTTACCTTCTCAATAATATTTAAAAATATATATATCTTTTATATTTGATTTATATTAGTATACTAGCATAATTATTAAACATGAATAGGCATGATTACACTAAAATACATAAAAGGTATTGTGTAAAACAGGGGATGTCATAGGGAAAGGGGACGGAATCGGCAAATAATAATGCTAGAAAATGACCGATTTTACCATTCTATGTATCTCGGGATTTTATAATAAGTAAGGAAATTCTCGTCTAGTTCTCGTATATCGAGAAACTTTTCATTGGATAATTTGTTGACGTATTTGAAGTGTCATTAAAGTATTATTTTACAAATCAAGCAGTTGTATTATGATTAGCTTAGCATAGAAGCTTCGACAGCGTTGTTCCTATTTGCGATAGTAACTGGTATCTATAATATAGACATCGATAAAAACAAATCCGTTACTTTGGTCCGTTATGTCACAATTTGTGGACGGGGGTTAAACTCCCAAGACCCTCTTACATGAGCGACTCAATCGACGGCACCATACAACTGTCTCTCCTTTTTTAAACCTCTAGTTACGGCCCTGTTTCCGATATGAAAGTCCGGTCCGGATAGTTTTTGAGTTTGCGCTTGTTGGAGTATACAATGTGTCTCTTACGATTGGAGTTGAAGCGAGCTATAACAGAAGCCTTGCCATCTCTGATTTGACCAATCGCATGAATTCTTCCAATGTCATCTAGGCTTATAACTTGGCCAAGACTATCATTACATATATTAAGTACAAGTGAATCAGTATCAACAGGGTAAATGACCTTTCCTCTGTTGTCTGAAGGTAAATTGACATTGTTGAAGCGAAGGCTGGTTCTCCGAGAATATTGTTGTTGCTCTTCCAGGTCTTTCTCAAGGACAGATACTCTGCATATCAAGTTATCAATTAGTTTACTTTGTTTCTCTGTCTTGTGGGTGAGTGGTTCAATACATTTAAAAGCATGTAGCTTCAATACTTTTACCAAGATTAACAGCAACTTGCTTCGACATCATTTTAGACATCTGGGACACAAAGTGTGGATCACCCAGTATATCAGCCACTACTCGTGTGAGATCACCAACTGTGAATTTGTCTAGAGGGGTTGTGTTGTTGAACACCTCATGATTTTTATACCAGGTACTATCAGATTCGGGTTCATTGATAGAGACAATTATATCATCAGAAGTTGAACCACTAGTTTGTCGAGTTTGCCTTTCAGTTTGTTTTTGGTGTAGTGGCAATTCGTCAGAGTCACTGGGCTTGCCTCTTTTAGAACCGGTTTGTAGAAGATTGTCGGCCATATTTGTTGTTTTGGTTTTGATTTGTCACAATGAATATGGTTATATGTACATACAAAATGATTTTGATCCACAAAATGTTATTAATCGACTTCCTAAAAGTATTTGGTAAGGAACGATACTATTTTGGATACTGTAGCAATCATATTCACCACTTGTTGACCCTACTGTTGTTTTGTATCTCCTGCTTCTTATAAGACGCCCGTCGTGATACCTCGTATAGACTGTCAAGTCCGGTCAAAGTCTTGGCAATGATAGAGAGAAGTAAAAAATCCATGTAAAATGTAAAAGATCCATTGTCAAATGAGATATGGATATTTCGTAACAGTCAACGATATTTTGTGTAGGGGTTACTTCAATTTGAAAGCGACATAGCCTTGTTTGTGTAGCTTTTACGTCAGCAGCTGAGATCTGTCCAGACAATCACTGTACTGGGCACAAGCTCTGGAATGACGTATGAATTGTGAAATGTAAACTCCATACGCTGTATGAAATATATTTAGCTATGCCTATAGTATCCTTTATTTCAGGTTTGATGTGATATATGCGACCAACTGTTATCAAACTTTGAATTATCCAAGAAGATGATCTATGTACCTGCTTGAGTTTTTCTCGAACGTCTGAAAAAATGTCTTAGCAACGTGAACATATAATTACAATGCATATGTATTGTAAAAAAAAACCTCAGTTAACAGTTTATTGGTTAGTGAGGTGGATGCCATTGTTTTGCTTGAATTGGAGAAACGACTGAATACCGTTTATACAAAATAAAACGATTTGGGAATAAAGAACACCGCAATACAAAGACACATCCCACAATTTTTCTACCAAATATCATGGGATCATATGGAGATTTGAGGGGGTTGACCTCATATTACACAGTCTGGAAGGAATATACTTATAGTTTATTATTTCTCACAAGTGGTCTATTAAATTGTATTCAATAAACTGCTTTGTGGTAATAAAATCGTGAGAAATAAAATATTGGAGATTAAAATAACATGTCGTCAACATGTTTTGGGTTTTTTTTGTAGCAAAGAAGATTACATTCATAGAAGGGATTTACATACTATAAACCATTGTCCATAAACACGGGACTCCCACACTTGTCAGGTGTATTATATATAACTTTATTTTCTCTTAAATCTTTCGATCTTTACACATGATAATATCTTTTATCAAGCAACAAGCGTGGTATGAACAATTGTCGTTGATTTCTATGTTATGGAAAGTGATGGTCAACAATTCGAGGGGGTCATCGTGGTCGTTATCGCATAGTAGTTGGATTTATAACTACCTATGCAATCAGTGCCTATCACCACTAGCGTTGTGAGTTCGAATCTCGCTCAGGCGAGGTGTACTCGATACAACATTATGCGATAACATTTGTCAGTGTATTGCGGCAGGTCGGTGGTTTTCTCCAGGCACTCCGATTTCCTACACGAATAAAACTGACCGCCACGATATAACCGAAATATTGTTGAAAGTGGGATATTAGTAGTCTATTAGCAGAGTTATTTACCGGATGATAGTAGCAAAAACGTAGATATAATTTAAAATTAGTTCGAACGATGAGTTTCTAGATTTTAGCCATCATCAGGTACATTCATATTCTAAATTTTTGAAAGCCCTTTGGTATCTTCAATCTCTTCTTAATGCTTATTCTCGCCATGAAAAATAAATAAAATACTGCTCACGTGACAGTAAGCAACACTCGATCAATCAACTAATCAAACTGTTGAGGTGTTTGTTGCTGGCATAAAGAATTATACCACCGCTCTATACAATACTAGGTTTATTTAGTGCTTATCCATCTACCACGCATATACATATGGAATGTAGTGTAAAATCTAGATACACTCGAACGTCGTTAGCACGGCGTCTACCAAGTCGCTTCCTTTGATAACCTGAGGTTGATGTTTGGTTCGTTTGAATTTATTTCCGATTAACTCGAATACTCGGTTTGTTCGAAGTAAAACCATCGGTTCATTCGATTTCTACACAACACGGTTCGACTGTATGTATATTATACTATTTAAACGTTAGAGAAAACCGAAGGGGCAATATATCTTATTCACATAAATGTCAAAATCATGTAAAATAATTAAGATATACACTGTCAAAATTAACATGTTATTATGATATCTTATAAATAATAAATATTACTTAACATTCATCAACCTTTGTCAAGCTAAGTGAAATAGTACATTGACAGTTACAAAGTCAGGTTCAGCAAGGTAAGTACAACAAGCTTACTATCTATTGTCATTGTTTGCCTGGAAAGCTTAATGTATAGCAAAACAATGGAATATCATTATATTGTAACATGAATGCATTCTTTTGATCTGTTTATTAGTTATACACCAGAATGTAAGGAGCAGCTAACAACTATGAAATAATACACACAGATACGAGATATTGCACACTTTAAATCTGGGCAGTAGTTTTATTACTCTAAGAGAGCCGTGCAAGAGTCAACGACTTAGATGTGATATTGCATGGCTTCATGCTTCAAATCATGCTTCGAATGCAGAGCTTTACCAAATATTTGTCAAGTGCAATGCTAATTCCTCTAAATAGATCTAAACGAATGTTAAACTTTCAACTTAAACTTCTTTTGTATTAGTTAACAGTTATATTTGCTTCTATGTCATCGCTACAAACAATCTACGGTTGTCACCAGGAATATTGATCTTTTGTCGAACACGTTTTTGTTTTGTTTTTTTGTTTTTTGTCTCCATCACCAACACGACTATTACCGGAATTGAGTATGAGTTACATGAGGGTATCTTATAATACACAGGAATTTTTTGTGGGTCCGATTTACTCATCTTTTTAGTTGTCTGTGTATTATGCCCAATGTTGTCTTTTGGACTGTTCATTCTTATTTGTCGGTTTTCTCTAATGTTTACTTTCTAAATACTAATCAGTTCATTTTATATTGAAAGAACAATTGTTAGCATCTTCATTTCAAGGAGTTATGCGTGATATGATAATATGATATACTTATACCATGTATGTTAACAGATTGAGGTTCAGAAATATTTACAGGTAGGCCGATATTAAAAAATTAATGTTTCAATCATTTATGTAAACGTTAGAGAATACCGAAGGGGCAATCAAAAAAGGACAATCCAGAGAAACTGGCAACATAGGGTACATAATTTTAAGCTTCAAATAAAAGCCAATTATTTTTTTGTTTCTCTATATTACAATTTGTGTTCATTTCAGATGGAGTTCTATTTTGGAAGACTTTCCTTGTTTATACTATGGATAAATATATTTCGAATAAACGCTTCTAGGACACGGACATCACATAATTTTACTTACTGTTTAAAACTATGGTCGACAAAAAGTAACATGGCGGAACTTCCGCTACGAGAAATGCAAAATAAATGTATTGACAAATTTCTAAAGGAAACTCAATTGTTTTCATCTGGCAGACACGACAGAAACACTTTTAATTATTTGAATTCTTTGTTTCGGAAAAAAATCAAAGAAGGAATTCATTATGATAAAAAAAAATTACAAAGACATAAACGTATAAAGCGTCAAACTGATTCAGGAACTACTACAATAACACCTGATAAAATGAGACATGAGGTTAGAGCACCTGACTATAAGATGGTATGGGAAAGATTTGCAAACAGAACAAAAAGGCTTGCTAATTACACAGTAAGTAATAACAAGAACAAAACATATCTCGTAATTTATTGCAAAAGGTTGAAAATACCAAAAATGGGTAGTCGTAAGTCGAAGAATGGCATATAGTACAATGGGAAAAGAGGGACAAAAAGACAAAACACTACACAGAAAACTAAAGATTGAACAACACTTAAAACCGGTGATGAACTCCAGGAGTGTAGCAGTTCTTGCTCCATTAGTGGCACAAGTTGTGTATAATTTATTTTGCGTCCTCGACAATATTGTAGAGCTGATTCTTTGTGTCTCCCATTTGTATATTATGACTTCTCTTTGTCTGGTAAATTATTCACACATCGAGAACACCAACTTTCAGTCAAGTGTGAGAAAATATATGTTCACAATCATGAATTTATGCCACACGTAATTCCATTTCTAAAATGATTGATTTAGGAGTGGTGACCGTATGACAGGTGCTATTAATGGGGCAGGACATATTAACCCTTCCATACCACCTAAATGTAGATATGTAGATATGCCATTTAGTCAGCACGATGAGTGTCTGGAATAACCTCCAAATATTGGAACAGCTAAATAATTTAAGTCTTTGGCAGCTAGCAAGCCAAAAGGGTGACCAAAATCAGCTAAAGTTATAAATGCTTGAGGAAGGTGAAGCTTAGTTTTAATATCAATAGCATGGTTTACAAATTTATAAATGTATATGATAGAAATATATGTTTCAAGTCATGTCAGTGTCGAAACATTGATTACTAGGCAGATGATACCTCGGGTACTTATAGCCCATCAACAGAGGTACGAACCCAGTGATAATTATACAATGTGGATATATAAAGTAGTGCACATGACGCGCTTCTGGAATAACCTTCATCAGGTCCTCTCACAGTCGAAAGATTGGTAAGCCATTTAAATGTCGCTGAGAGAAAGCAGTTGAACAACGATAGTCAATTTCAGATGAGCTTAAGTATGACTGAGGAAGATGCACCTTGGATTTAATTAGAATTACGTTGTATTAATGTAAGATCTACTCTGTAATGTTCTGGAACTGGTGCGTTCATACTTTCAACTGGGTACTGGTGAAGATTCCCAGGGCTCGACTCACATAGTTGTCCAGCAAATCCTAAGATGGCGAAAAGTGGATGTCCTCTCTGTTGCGGTTGTCATGTTAAAATCTGGAGAGCATAACCATAGTGGTAAAGTGGGTGGGGAGAGCATGTGTAACCTCTACAAAATGCTTAATGTTTCGTCCCTACCCAGCTCGTAATACTTTTCTAGTGGCAGCCAAAAGTCATTGCTTAGGTTGTCCTCTCGCATTTCTGTATAAGTTTGTGAATTTTTTCTTGTCTTTAATATGCATGAACTATTTGTCACTGGACGTTAAGCAACAACCAATCAATCAATCAATCAAGCAATCAATCACATTTTGAAATCGATTTTTGAAATTAGCATACCTTTTATGCCGCATATTTCAAAAATATGATATGGAATATCTTTAAATCATATTTTGTTCTTACAAATTTTGAACAAAATGACTAGAATAAAGGAGGATGTGATTCAGTAAACGAGGATGTGATTCAGTAACGTCTGATTACCAGTATGGTCATTATTTATAAATGTGAACGTGATGTTTGGAAGGACATTTTACTTCTTTTTCGTGACCTGTCTATAGTTCATACTTTCAGCCAATATAGAATGTTTCATCAAATGTTTTTCTTTGCGAAAAATGGAAAACAAAAGAAAATAAAATAACAAACCAATGAAAACAATGGACAAATTCGAAAGCAAAGCACACAAATAAAGACAAAATAACATTAAAAGGTAATATTAAAACTATATGTTGAAAATAAGTGTTTTATATTTTTTTAGTTAATTCACCATTCATTTATCTTGTTTTCTTTATTTAATTCGCCATTTATGGTGTGAAATGGGTTTGTTTTTGGACGTTTCATATAATATTATTCTATTAAACAAGCAAGACAAAATAGTAAATAATTTTAACTTTTTATTAAATTGGTCATGTTTATCTTCTGACATAATCTACAACTTGTTGATGGAAGTTTTTTTGTTTGGTAAAAGTTGACAGAAGACAAATAATGATATGTACAAACGTTGTCAAGCTATATATATATATGATTTCTACCTGTCCTATTATTCATTATAGTTTTGTATTAAATGTCAAATATACTTAAATCATGAATATTTACTGTACATAATTATATATAAATGTATGTACCAACAACTAATAGTTATCATAAATGACATACGTTAACACGAGGGGGTTATATGTGGAGCAGGAACTTCCACCCTTCCGGAGCACCTGAGTTCACTCCCGGCTTTTATTGTGCTTCGTTTTGCTCTGTCTTTAGTTTTCTGCTTAGTGCTGTGTAGATCATTGTTTGTCCTTTTGTTCTTCTTCTTTTGTCTCGTATTGTGTGTTATTCACGGCTTCTGATTACCTCTTTGATATCTTCAAACTTTCCATTGATATATACGATCTACAAAGCACACACGTTAAACTAAATATCGAGTAACACGAACCCCACTAAAAACTGGGAGTGCACTCAGATGCTCCTGCATGGTAAACAGTTCCTGCTCCACTAGTGGTACCCGCCGTGTTAATCTTTATAATTGTTTTATTCAACTTAGCATATATATAATCATTCTATGGATTAATGCGATTTGTTTGCAGACTAAGCGCTATAGTTACTAGTATTCATTGTCTTAAACTATAAAGTTTATGTATATCCGGTATGAGATGTCTCTTTCGCAGCTTAGAAGCCACATATACAAAACCATTTTTTTTTTTACGGCAGCAAATCACCAAAGTGTTTGTTAGTATGCACTTCACTGGTAACAATGAAAACATGAAAACCTCATTTGAAATTGAGAGCTTGAGGGATATGAACCCTGATATTGATATGCAGGCCCATTTTAAATACCACGAACTGTAAGAGTCCAAACCAACTTCCTAAACACCAAACCTCTATGATACTGCAGAAGAATATCATAATATGAGCAAACGTAGAACATAATCTATCTAACTTTGTCAGAGTCCATGTAGGTACGAAACCCATTCTGAAAACTATCTGTTTGCTATTCCTCACTTCCTTTATCTCCTCCATGAAATTACCATGCTGGTAAATTCTGGCTAGAAATAACATATTCAACGGTTTGAGTAGCAATGTATGTTTTGTAGATCGTTGTTTGTCTGTTTGTCCTTTTTCTTTTGGCCAATGTGTTCTCTGTTCTCCTCCGATTTACGGATTCTGATTGCTCCTGTGGTATCTTCAAACTCCAGAGTAGAAACACATAAAAACTAGAATTCAATATATACGTAGCACCAGCACGAACATGGATAATGTGGCTTTCGTAAATGATATTGCTCGTCATATTTTATCCATCCCGTACTTGAGCATCTGGTAGAAACAAGTTTACTGTGCTTATGTATTCTAAGCATTCTGCGATTTATGGTTGGCCGTTTTCAAACATAACTAACATGAAGATCATAAAAGCAGAGCCCACACGTGTATATTTTTTAATCGGATTTGCTTTGTTATTGTCGCACTGTCAAAAGATACCCATCAGTGGCGTAAGTTGGCATAGGGTTTACTTACAAACCTTTATGAGCTCCCATGTTTGGTGATATTAGGACACGATGGTATTATCATCAGTAAGCATCGCATAGTTTATTGAGGTGGACGGGGTATCAGTCCTTTGGTACAGTACATCAATTTACCAATCTTCATCTTCAAGGAATAGGTACAAACTTTATATTGGCCGTGCTTATGCTTAAAACTATATTTTTATTATTGGTGTTAGGAAAACCAGAATCAGTCTGGTCTGTGGCGGCATGTTGACCTAAGACTACCTTGCCTGTCTTTTTTCTTTTCCATTGGCAATGTCCCGTCACTCTTAAAAAACACTTCCGCACTGTTTGAGTTTTTATTTAGTCGACTCCTATATTGTATTGGAGGTATCATTCCAGAATTCTTGAGGGATTACTTCGACGAAAAAATTAGTCATGCAGCCAATATTTCACTGGAATTAAATAATGAATGACAAACTCAATTAATAAAGTTTTTTTGCCACTGTAATAAATTCTTTGTAAGCCAAATCGATACGTTTTGTCATGGTCATCCTACAAACAAATATATTGTCATGAAATGTATTCTCATATTAATTTGCAAATTTGCAGTCAGTCATTATAGAAATATCAAATTTCCAAAACAACCATTCATTTAGTTTTAGTCATCTCTGTTTAATGTGATTTAGTACTTTTGGGGTTTTTGATATTTTCGCGCTTTCTGATCTTTCTGTATATCAATCCATATTAATTATTAACTTGTATTTTAAGCTTGTTTAGAGGTATCTTCATCATACAAACAAAATCATCCCTAAGTTTAAGTATATTGTTTTATGATGGGATCGGATTCAAACCGTACATATGTATTGTCATTGACAAAACAACAGACACTACTGTTAAGATCTACATCATATCATTATATTGTTGAGAACATGAATTGCTTAATAGTCATAAGCAACAGAATTAACCAAAAAGGGAGGAATTACGTTCGTTTTAAGCATAAGCACGGCCAATATAAAGTTTGTACCTATTCCTTGAAGATGAAGATTGGTAAATTGATGTACTGTAC
>JYMV01029400.1_pt1 | contig 10718 bp, 10 predicted proteins | sample 338911 | NCBI WGS metagenome assembly JYMV01 (sample SAMN03354496, study PRJNA234377) | hydrothermal vent metagenome | biome: Deep sea; feature: Hydrothermal plumes at the Eastern Lau Spreading Center, Western Pacific Ocean; material: Seawater | place: Tonga | collected 2009 | depth 2000 m m
GATAACTCAGTTGTTTACATTCAGCCATATCCTGCGGAATTCGATCGGCATAGGGATCCTTATACGAATCCACTGTAGGCTTCCAGTCACTATAGGTCGCACAACTAAACAGACCAAAACAAACAAGCAATAAAGTAATTAGTTTCATACGTTACCCATTTCGTAGCTCTCATTGATAATTCAATTTATCACACGGTATCTTGATTGATATAGAGGTTTTTCTAAATGAATGTTCGTGGGCAACGGAGCAGTTAGCTATTCTTGTTTCGATTTAATTGGTTGATTAATTTTGATTTTAAAAGAAACTTTCAAGAGTAAATAAAGCAACTATTGCTGATAACTGAGCCTTAGATAGTTGGGTTTGTTCTTTCATCATCTGATGACACAAAAGTAATCTGAATCTGCGGTAATTCAATCACTCCTTCCTCAGGTTTAGCTTCTGGCGAATAAAAATATTTACAAGCATTCTTACAAGCTTGCACTCGGACATTAATCGGCACGTTCTCATCTTGAACAACAGAGAGTAACCAACTTATCGGATTGAATTTAGAATAGTCTATGGCCACCTGTTCACGCATCTGAGTAAGCATGGTCTTAGAACCTTTAGGTCTGCCAGAATTTGGACGAGAACCGCCCTAGTTGTTATTGCTCATCTTGGATGATCTTGGTTTTTATATAAATGATAACGCTTAATTCAAAGGCAATTATTAACACCTAGGCGACTAACCCAACCGTTACATATCATGTTTTACCATTTCATGATACGGTAGTTCATCACATTAAAACAAAATGATAGGGCTTGGTATGGCTTATTTTTCTATCTCAGAGATAAAACGAACCTTAATCATATTTATAAGCATAATTGTTATCAGTGGTTGTTCTATTATTTCTCCTCGAACCCAGCCAACCAGAGCAGAACTTGAACAAATAGGTTTTGGGGTGAAACCAAAAAAAGAATTGTATCAATCGATGATTAAAGATTATTTTAATTTAGTATTAAAATTCCCTCATTCTGCTCATTACGAGACTTTAAGTTTACCGGTGAAAGTTTATGATAATGAAAATTCACACCCGCTTTTAGTTGGTTTTTTAGTTTGTATTGATGTCGATTTTAAGAATGAATTGGGCAAATATACGGAGGAAACAAGATATGGCTTTTTATTAAGAGATCGAGAAATTCTAAAAAAATATAGCGGTAACGGTACTTATAGAGAGAAACAAATAGTATCGACTTGCTCAGATTTCTAAATATGATCTTAAATGAAACAGCACTTAAATTGGTAAAAAAGTCTTTCGCTTAATGAAAAAGATATTAAAGCTACTTCTAATCATAACCCCATAACCTTGACTCAGGGCTGCATTTAACCAAAGTAGTTGCCGTTCCTATGAGGGTAACGGGGGCTGTTGTATCAATAATCCCTGTCGTTGGCGACCCAGTGCACGATGCCATCGATTCAGCGACTGACGCAATTGACTAAACGCTACGTCAATACAGTCCAATAACCACTCAATTTTTTCTGTATTAGCACATAGTGTTTACCAGGTGCTGATATCTTCTCATGAAGTCAGTATATGACTATATCAGATCAACTGCCCGACTTAATTATCGCCAACCGGACAAATTAATAATCGCATAATAACCTATATTCAGGTGGATTATAGTTCGCGCGCTTACAACAAAAATATAATGTATTGATTTTGAATATCATTAATTAATAAATAGTTAATGAACTAATAGTAATGAATTCTTTCTCATCGCTGACGGAGTTAATTCTGGACTTCGCATATAGGAGGAAGAATGTACGGTCAAGAATCCATCGTCATGTACCCTAGCCAACATGACATACTGGCTTGATTTAATTGTAATTTTTATCTGGAATTCTAGATAATTCAGGGGAATCATAATGCTTTTAATATCATTTTTCATGCCTTGAGTATCAATAATATAATTGCAAGCCAAAATAAATAAAAGTAGTTCTCAGCCCGAGAATCAGGACTAGCGTTAACTAGAGTAGTAGCTTGAAAATAAAATAAACAGCCCTTCAACAACCCCTACCACAGCAAAGACCTAACGGAGTTGTATCTGAGTTGTTCAAAGAGTTTCTCGCTGTTGTGGGTTAGTTAAAACTTACGTGTTAAAGAATTCATACCTCTACTCTCTAACAAAAAAACTTTATCTATTTTTAATTAGAAAAACGACCAACTCCTAACCACATTTTCTTATGCCGTCATTTTGATCCTACATCTATATCGCATTACTAAATGCAAGGAGACGAGATATGAAACTAAAAAGCGCAATAGTATTATCGACACTAACATTATTTGGTTTAACAAACATTTCCTATGCTGGTTCTATTCCAATCGCATCACCCGAGCTTTTATTATTAACATTATTTGCAACAACAAACATTTCCTACTCAGAAAGTAACAAATACGTACCTCTTAATACGAGTTCCTCAGTAGTTAAAGACAATGAAATATCTGACCCTGACCCAACAACTGTATCAGATGGAGAAATTGATTTTAGACATGCAGTTAATGAAGCTATCGGTGTTGATTATGGTGTTTACAAAGCACAAGCGCGCCACTATTTTTGCGAAAGCTTGTTTTGGGCATCCGAGTCCAAGCAAGCGGCAAAAATCACGTGGCAATGAATGCCTACGGCGCCCCGGTTCGTCCCGCGTTCGGTCACTGCGCCACATCACTGTAAACGCAATGCAGACTCCCTGACACTACCTCAAATGACTTCATGGAATGGTCCACCCCACTTTCTCAACGGCCTCAAAAAGGCCATGATGTTAGTTGAAAAAACATCAAAACAGAAACCAGGACATCCATGAATGATCATCACAAAACATGTATTATCAAAGTCTTGGGAATTGACCTGGCTAAACAAAGTTTTCAATTGCATGAAGTCAAAGTGTCAAATTAGTCATTTCTAATAAATAATCAGCTCCATCTTTGAGTTGTTAGGTGGGATTACCTTGATGACTTCTATACGGTGCAATCTCATGCGCCCGGCCGGTCTGGTGACGATAGGTGGTGACAGGCATCAAGCCACTACTAATTAACACAACTAGATTTTGAATCCAACGTACCCAGCATTGCTATCGCTATGAACTTGTCCCAAAACCAATCTCTTATTGCTTTACTAAATGTTAAGGTGTTAATTTATTAACTGTGCAAGCAATGTCAGTTTGGTATTTATTACTGAGATTGGTCACATAGTAATGGCAGTAGTAAATTACTTAATAGTCAATGAAACCGATGGGATTGTATTTAACACAGATGGTTTCTTTTTATAGCCTCCTTAGCTCAGTTGGCAGAGCAGGTGACTCTTAATCACCGGGTCGTAGGTTCGAGCCCTACAGGGGGCACCATTTTTCTGGGGCAGCACATCTCTTCGTATTAGCTTCACTCACTCATTCGCCGGTACCAAAGTCAAAAACAATCTGGCAAGGCATTACCATCGAGGCTTAAGGCAGACCACCGAATTGTGATTCCGGTTGTCGAGTAAGGAACTGATATTGAAACTAGGCATCTAAGTTTTATGTGTGTGAGACTTAGATACTTACTTCATTAGGACGGGTAAATGCAATTCTAGCCATGAAAGTCACACACAAGAAAGGACGTGTTCGAGATGCTTGATCATTATACTGCTGCTTTATTTTGAGTACGTCCTTTCGACATAATCAGGTCAATTCAGAGGCCGACGAATTAGCTCCATCAGAACGTTTCCGGCTCATTTAATGAACTTATTACTGATTTTAGCTACCTAATATTTGTACGCAAAAAGAACGCATAGTTATATTCCTACCCTCAACTATATGCGGTTTTTACAGGGACACAATTACGTACAGTGAAAGGGTGCATTCAATTTACTAACCTCCATTATTGAATGCGTTCCTTTCAGCCATATATTATTTTAAGGCATTTTCTTATCATCTTCCCAACGCAAAAGCCGATAAATAGATGCTTTACTCAGTCCATACTCAACCATCAACTCCCGAATCAACACCCCCTCAGAACGTTTCTGGCGCATCTCTCGGACCTGTTCGTTGCTGACCTTTGATTTAGCCCCAAACTGCACGCCATTGGCCTGTGCTTTTGCTATGCCCTCTGCTTGTCGCTCTGCACGGATGGCGGTCTCAAATTCAGCAATAGACGCAAGCATATTGAATAACAGCTTGCCGGTGGGCGTAGTGGTATCAATCGCCTGATCAATGACCACTAGGTTAATGTTCCGTTGCTCCAGATCATGAGCAATCTGGGTGAGGTGTAAAGTGGATCGTGCTAACTGATCTAGCTTACTGACCACCAGAGTGTCATCAGCATGCAAATAACGTAAACACTCTTGAAGTTCTGCTCTGTTAGCTGTTGTGCCGGACTTCTTTTCCTCAAAGATTCGTCTGCAGCCATAGCTCTGTAATTTATCCAGTTGGACGGTTAAATCCTGACCTGTACTACTGACTCTCGCATAGCCCACTAATTCACCCATGATGACCCCCTTGATAGTGTCGCGTTCGTCTTACAAAGACTTTAGATATACAATAACATTGATATAAGACATGATGCAAGACATCACTAGAGGGCATACTACCGTTGGGTTAAAAAAGCATCAGAATGTATACTTTGTGAGACACGCTATGATTAGGCTCTTCCAGATGATAATTCAGAAGTAAAACGGATCAGCGCGAGGTTCATGTAGTGCTAATCAGGTTTGTGGTGATTGGAATCTAACGCTTCCTGATAATGAGCCTGCTGCCAATGTACGGAGCAGTTATACCCTGTTAAAGGGGCAAATCGACGTTATTAACGCCTTTAATAAACAATTTACGTGTAAAGATGTTTTGGTCCGTAACGGCTACACCAAGAGGGGAAATAGGTTCTTACGTCCAGGTTCTGAAACAGGGGCGGCTGCCGTACAGTATTGCCAAAATTGTAAAGATGGGGTTGAGCGTGTGTACTCTCACAGTAGCGACGTGTTAAATGACGGACACCCTCACGATACCTTCGACTGTCACTTAAAACTTGAATGTGTGGATGACATTCAGACTGCTCTTAACTGGAGCCCTGAATTAACGGAGAACAACCGGGCACTTCAGCCTAAGGAATCTTTTGGTTAACTACCCTGCCCGGGTTATGGTGATTGATGAATTTGGTGATAAATTATCAACTGCACAAAACAGCCCTAATCGTATGGAGGCCGATGGATTTTTAAGTTTGAAAGACTTATTTAGTGACTGTGATGGCGTGTATTTAAAACAAGCTATGGCAGATACTGGCAACCAACCCAGAAATGCCGAAAAAGATATTATAAAGCCTTTTTTATCTATAGTAGGTATTTCAACACCTGATCAGTTTAAAGATGCACTGGATAAAAGAAGTCTTGAGGGTGGGTTTATTAACAGACTTATTACTATTCACACCAGTGAAGATAAGGTGATTAAAAACTTTGGCAAAAAACTTAGAATACCGGACTGGTTCAAAGAACACCTTAAGAAGTTTTATGATCTCAGCAGCCAAGGTAACTTAGGTCACGGTACAGGTGCGATTACTTTTAAAGAAATTGCTCATGAGACCTTTGAAAAAGACCCTTCCTTAATTAAAATTCCTTTTTCTGATACAGCTGTTAAACGTATTATTGAACTCGATGAATTAATTACAGAAAAATCAGGCGATGATGAAATGATAGCCAGTCTCACCGTACGCTAGCTGGAACAAACTATGCGTATGGCACTGCATTAACTATATTTAATGATCCAGAAGCTAAAGAAATCAATGTTGACATGCTGAACTGGTGCTGGGGATTTATCAGTTATCATGGTGATCTGTTTATCAAGGCGCATCGCGAACAACCGCAGAATCAATTTGAGAAAGACCGTGATGAAATTCTTAAGGCCATTAGAACGGCTGGACATCAAGGGTTGACTAAAAAACAACTCGGACAGCATAAACGTTTTAAAAGCCTAGGCGGTAAACAGCGCGATGAGATTATAAAAGTGTTAGTTAATGATGATCTAATCCGTGTCGTTGAGGGTAATGTATCAAAAAAACGTGGTGCAAAACCGGTAACTTACTACCCTATCAAACTTGTCAGTTAGTAGTCCCTTTAACCTATGAATGAGGTTAGCAGGTACCTCACTTATTCAGTCTCGGAGATCATAACGGCTTTATTTTTAAAAAAATAACTGCTAACTACCTGTTAACTAAAATGGCCAGACCTCAGTGAATTCAATGCCTGTAGCGGTTTTTAGTTAGTTAGCAGTTATATATACTACACACACAAATAATAGAGGAAAAGGTTGTGTGTAAAGACCTAAGGACTACTAACTGCCCGACTGATTAATTTTTGAAGAATAATCACCGCGCGTCACCTTATTGGAGCATTATAAAGTATGAGTAAAGAACAATTTATTTTTGATTTTGAAGTGTACCCAAACTGGAATCATGTCACTTTCTTGGATCAAGAAGGAAACTTCACCCAATTTAACGCCCCCATTGATTCAGAAGCATTACGGGCGTTTGTGAAAGGTAAAACCCTAATCGGATTTAACAGTAACCGTTACGATAATTATATTTTGTCAGCGGTACTGTCAGACATGAAGATTGGTATGGTATACCGCCTAAGTAAAGATTTAGTCGAATCTGGAAAGGGAAGCTGGGACCTAGAGCAAAGTTACGGTTTAGAAAGACTGACCAAAGGAAATGGCTTTGATTTTATCGACCTCATGCCCCTTGTAGCAGGGTTCAGTGGCTTAAAAACGCTTGGCGCTAGGATGCACCACGCAAAGCTTCAGGAATTACCCTTTGATCCGCACGAACCTTTAAATGAAAACCAACAACAGATTGTTGCTGAATACTGTAAAAACGATTGCTTGATTACTGAAAAACTGTATCAACGGTTACAAAAGCAAGTCGCCTTAAGAACCCAGCTCGGTAAAACATACCAACTCGACCTTCGTAGTTTAGGCGATGCAGGGATTGCTGAGAAGGTCTTGCTCAAAGAGCTGGATACCACTTCATCGGAACTAAGACAAAAAATAGCACGGCACAAGGTTCTAAGTTATGCCCCCCCTCCCTTTATTAATCCAATCAGCCCAGAAGTCAAAGAACTATTCGCTACGCTAAAAGAAACTCAATTCCAGATTAAAGAATCCGGTCACCCAGAATTGCCATACTCACTCAAAGATAAGGTTATCGAACTGGGTGATAAGTCTTATAAAATCGGTTTAGGAGGGCTTCACTCGATTGATTGCGCGGGAATGTTTTCAGCTGATGACGAGAATATGATCATCGATGTGGATGTCACCTCTTATTACCCGGCTATTATCACTCAGACCGGTTGGTACCCTCCACAGACAGGTCCTGAGTTTAATGCTGTTTACCAATCAATTGTTGATCGACGTGTTGAGGCTAAAAATACCGGTCGCAAAGCCGATTCTGACTCATTAAAGATTATTGTCAACTCGACCTACGGTAAGACAGGTAGTCAATACAGCGCGCTTTACGCGCCTAATCTAACGGTGGGCATTACCTTGACTGGACAATTAGCATTACTGATGTTAATTGAGAAGTTTGAAGCAAAGGGTTTAGGCGTCATTAGTGCCAATACCGACGGTGTTACCGTTAGACTAAAACGTAAAAACGAGGCGGTTTTTACGCAGCTTTGTTCAGATTGGGAATCTGATACCGGTTTTAACCTTGAACGGGTTGACTATAAGCTATTTGCCCAGCGTGACGTGAATTGTTATATCGCTGTGACCACTGAGGGGTATGTGAAGGCTAAAGGAGCCTTAGCCATCCACAATGACCTGACCCATAACCCTAGCGGCGATATTATTCAAAAAGCGGTAACGGAATATTTACTCAATAACCAACAGATTGAATCGACAGTAATGGCCTCTGATGATATCCGGGACTTTATTTATGTTAAGAAAGTCACCGGCGGTGCGACTAAAGATGGAGAGTATTTAGGCTCTATTGTGCGGTGGTATCTAAGTACAGACACAGCGACTCCCATTCTAAACGCTAAAGGGAATAAGGTCTCTCTTTCTGAGAACGGCGTACCATTGATGGATATCCCTTCATTGTCTGTTGACGATTACCCAGACTTGGATGTTAATTATTATATTGGCGAGGCTGAGAAAGTCTTGAACGATATCACTCAGCCTAAAAGCCAAGGCAGGAATCTGGAGGCTCGCTGGCTTAAAACACTGGGATTCTCATCCGCACCGATGACCCATACGGGTAAGACTGTTTTTAATGATGACTTTAGTAGCAGTGAAACTATCGGAACCCAGACTGGCGACCGCGTTGCGTTAATACAATACGATGGCGTCATCTATCGGTTCACCGAATCCGGTTGGCCGAGTGCCTATAAATCAGCTGAGAAGAAACTGGGTGTAAATATTAAGTTTGGCGGTGTGGTTGATATTAATGGTCAAAATAAAATAGCTGATTTTCCAGACCAATTACGGGACGATTTGTTTGCGGTTTTAACCAAGGCTCAAAAAGGGAAAATAGAAACTAACGCCTAATACTCACGCTGCCAGCCATGGAGAGCGAATGTGCAGTTAAGCTCAAATACTACAAGGTCAGTTTGTAAAATTACTGTTAGCAACTTTATGCACATTTACATTAATTGGGTGCGCCACGCCTGTTAGTCATACAAATATCTCGTTATCTACGTATGACAAAGATACTGAGTTTGGCATTGATAATCGTAAAAATGGGCTCGCATTAACGGGCTATTACTCACGCTATCAAGTCATACCAGAAAGCGATGCTGTTGCTATTGCGTGTAAAAGTCAACTAACTTCAATTGCATGGGAAAGTGCAGATAATTAGGGTAAAAAAATTAAACCGATCAATGAACAACGTATCCGTATTTCTATGGGGCGAAATGGATTATCTGGAATAACATCCTGCTAAGCGCACGCTTTAGTAGAGTGGGAATAAATTTTACCTATTCAGCAATACAACAAATGAAGACAATCAAAAAACTAATCCGTACAACGATAAGATTTTCCTGCAACTGAAGTTGAGCCATATCCTATAGAGTTTAATTGCCATAAAATATGGGTCGCGACAATATTAGCTGCCTTGATAAGTATTTTATCACGAGCATTTTCAATTCCTTGAGTTGCGAATACGCCGTACCAACCGGATGTCCCAACAAGGCCGCCTAGATATTCACAATTTTAACCATTTTCTCAGTAGCTGGTTTTAGTAGACCTCTCGTAACATAAGTATATGGCTCTGAAGGTGCAGCACAAGCAACAAGAGCAGCAGAAATTAGAGGTATAAGGATTTTCTTCATGTTATTTCTCAAATCAGTTAGCATTAATAATTAGCTTCTTCAGCCATCACATAACCAGACAGAACCAACAGTACGAATCCTAGATACTTCATGCGCCACAAGCAACAGCAAGGCACCGGAATGACGGAAAGTTAATTAGTTATTCTCTATCGCCACCTTTCACGTTATTATTACACCATGACTGAACATAGATTAAATTTTGATCCACAAGAAATAGCTAAATTCGAAGAACTCGCTTCACGTTGGTGGGATCCTGATAGTGAATTTAAACCTTTGCACGAAATTAACCCACTACGACTGGAATATATTGAACGTCGTAGTTCACTCAAGGGAAAAACTGTTGTCGACATTGGTTGTGGTGGTGGAATTCTCGCGGAAAGTATGGCTCTTAAAGGCGCTAACGTACTCGGCATTGATATGGGCAAAGCACCGTTAAGTGTTGCTCAGTTGCATAAATTAGAATCAGGTGCAGAACTTGATTATCAGCAAATAACAGCTGAAGAACTAGCCGATAAAGAACCTGGAAAATATGATGTCGTGACTTGTATGGAAATGCTGGAACACGTTCCAGATCCATCATCTGTAATTGCCGCTTGTAGTAAACTCGTTAAACCTGATGGTCATGTTTTTTTCACAACGATCAACCGTAATCCAAAGTCATATCTCTTTGCTATTGTCGGTGCTGAATACATTATGAAAATATTGCCTAAAGGTACACATGACTACAGCAAGTTTATCAAACCATCAGAACTAGAAAGTTGGGCACGTGCTGCCGATTTACAATTAAGAGAACTAACAGGAATGAGTTATAACATTTTAAGTAAAAAATACTCATTAGGTCATGATGTTGATGTTAACTATTTAATGCATACTCAAAAATAAAATAGATTTTAATGTAGGTCGGTCTTCAGCCCTAGCAATCTCTTGGATTACTTCAATTTTTGCTTTGCGCCTACCATTCAGCCAATGAGCAAACGCCCCTTCAGATACTCCAAGTCGAGTAGCCATATCTAGTTGTGTGACTTGGTTTTTACGCATCCATTTACGTGTAATTGCATTCCATGATGGTTGTTGAGACACAGTAGCTATCTCATTTATGCCAACCTATCACGGGTTAGGTTATTTCCACAATCGCTGCCAGCCATGGAAAGCGAAGCGAGGGCTGGTAGTCCGCGATAGGCGTAGGTAATTCTGGGCACCCGTCGTGCGTAGCGCCAGAGGGGGTCTGGAATTGCATCCGAAACGCCGTCTAGTCATTTGAGGTAGTGTTACGGAGTCAGCATCGAGCTTGCAATGATGTGACGCAGTGACACGAACGCAGATACCATCTCTCAGCACCATGTTCAAGTCATAAAAATTTGGCTTGAACGTGATAAGGTTGTTGATGTTTTATGAC
>JYMV01007107.1_pt1 | contig 10716 bp, 5 predicted proteins | sample 338911 | NCBI WGS metagenome assembly JYMV01 (sample SAMN03354496, study PRJNA234377) | hydrothermal vent metagenome | biome: Deep sea; feature: Hydrothermal plumes at the Eastern Lau Spreading Center, Western Pacific Ocean; material: Seawater | place: Tonga | collected 2009 | depth 2000 m m
ACGACATCATTGACGGCGAAGATCCCAACGATGATCTCCCCGAGGACTTTAATCAATCCTGTGAGGAAAACTCCGATTGCGAGACAGGCTATTGTTTGACGGGACCCGACGGCAAAGTGTGTACCACCTCCTGTATTGATTGGTGTCCCGAGGACTGGACCTGCGAAGCTGTGGCCAACTTTGGTGCTGACATCACCTTTATTTGTGTGCCGCAGTTTATGGCTCTATGCAGCAACTGCGAATCCGATTCCGACTGCAAGGGCGATCGCTGCCTGGAAATCCCCGAAGAAGGCAAGTTCTGCTCGCGCGAGTGCAACCTCGAAGAGCCCTGTCCCAAAGGCTATACCTGCAAGATTGTAGACGATACGACAAACCAGTGTTTCCCCATCACCGGCTCTTGCATTTGCGACGAGGAGCTACTGGGCGAACAGAAGCAATGTATCCGCGAAAACTCCTTTGGTATTTGTTCCGGCAACATCACCTGCAGCGGTCCTGGAGGTTGGAGCGAATGTGATGCCAAGATTCCTGCCGCCGAGGTCTGCGATGGATGGGACAACGACTGTGACTCTGAGATGGACGAAAACACCGGCGGAGCCAGTTGCGAACAAGGCAACGAATTCGGCAACTGCCTGGGCAATATGGTGTGCTTTGGGGCCGACGGACTTATCTGCTCGGCCAAAGTCCCCGCAATCGAATCATGTGACAAAATAGACAACAACTGTGACGGTACAATCGATGAACCCAACGCCGAAGGTTGCACGTCTTACTTTGAAGACTTTGACAAGGACGGTGTGGGTAACAGTCTCACCGAGTTGTGCTTATGCGGCCCGAATCTGACCAACAAGTGGACGGCCACAGAGGGTGGCGACTGCAATGACTTCAACCCCAATATCACGGGCGGTAAAGTTGAAATCTGTAACAACCTGGACGACGACTGCGACGGCGAGGTCGACCCCGAAGGAAGCATTGGCTGCGTGGCTTATTATGAGGACGTGGACGGAGATGGCTTTGGTACCAAGGGCGTTACAAAGTGTTTGTGCCAACCCAATGGCGCGTGGAAAGCGCTCGTGGGCGGTGACTGCGACGACAAGGATTCCAGTGTTTTCCCCACTGCGCAAGAGCTCTGCAATGATGTCGACGACAACTGTAACGGGTCAACAGACGAGACGGGAGCAACCGGTTGCGAGCCCTATTTGAAGGACGCTGATGGCGACGGCTATGGCGTGAGCGGCCTGGAGATGTGTCTCTGTAAACCAGACGACATCTGGAATGCGACAGAGGCGGGTGATTGCAACGACAAAAACAACAAGCTCCACCCCGGCGCTATAGAGCTCTGCGATAATCTGGACAACAATTGTAACGGCTTCCTCGACGAGGACTGTGACAAAGACAACGACGGTTATTGCAACATGAACAAAGAGGTTACGGGCAATCCCAACGTCTGCCCCATGGGCGGCGGAGATTGCGTGGATTTTGATCCATCTATCCATCCCGACGCCAAAGAACTCTGCGATGAAGTAGATAACAACTGCGACGGCGCTATTGACGAAGGTGTCCAGGCGCCGTGTGGTGGCTGCGAGCCCGTCTGTTTGATGGGTGCAGGCCCCAAAGACGAAAACACCTTCCAGGACAATGAAGAGGCTCTAGACGGCGCCGGCATCGATGAAAACGGAAACATTATTCTGGATGCCAGTTCCATCAACCTGCACATGATCTGGATTTCAAATAGTGGACAGGGGTCCATCTCCAAGTTGGATACCACCACCGGAAACGAAGTCGCCCGCTATCAACTCTGCAACGACCCATCTCGAACGGCTGTGGACTCACAGGGCAATGCATGGATTGCGTGCCGGGGAGACGCTCGTGTTGTCAAGGTCGCTCTCGCCGAAAACGAGTGCGTTGACAAGAACAATGACGGAACCATTCAAACCTCCAAAGACAACAACGGCAACGGCGTCATTGACGGCAACGAAATGCTGGGTAAAGACCAGGATGAATGTGTGCTGTTTGTGGTCCAACCTGACGGTAAGGACGGCAAAGGGCGAGCCATGGGCGTGGACAAGGACGACCACGGCTGGGTCGGCATGTGGAACTCCAAGAAACTCTACCAACTCGACAAAGACACCGGTAAGACGCTCAAAGAATTTACGCTTCCAAACAACCCCTATGGCCTGGCCATTGCAAAAGACGGGATTATTTGGATTGCCGGACGGGGTGGAAATCAACTGGTGCGGGTCAATCCAAAGACCGGTGAAATGAACCAATTCAACACAGGAAGTCTGGATCCGTATGGCATTACAATTGATATCAACGGACGCATTTGGATTGGCAATTGTTGCGGAAATCATGTGGCCTTCCGTTTTGACCCCCAGACTCACAAGTGGGCTTCGGTATCAGTCAAGAACCGTCCTCGAGGCATTGCCGCTGATAACAAAGGCTTTGTCTATGTGGCCAACGACCAATCCAACCACGTTGCCAAGATTGACGTGAACACCCTCAAAGTTGTGGGTTGGACCGATCTTGGAGCGGGTCGTTTCCCCGTGGGGATGGCCGTGGACTTTGATGGAATGGTTTGGGCCATCAACCAATCGAGTTCCAGCGCAACACGTATCAACCCTGACACCATGGCAATCATGCTGGAGAAGCCGACAGGACCGTCTCCCTATACCTATTCGGACATGACAGGCTTCCAACAAAAAACCGTGGTCGCGCCCTTTGGAAAATACACCCACACCTTCCAGGGTTGGGAAAGCGGTAAAACTAAATGGCAGCAGATTGGATTCAATGCCAGCACGCCCGACAACACCTGGATCAAAATACGGGTCCGCACCTTTGACGATCCGGCCCTCAAGGACGCCGCTCAGTGGACACCCATCTGGGGTCCCTTCCCACCGGCTCTCTCACCCATCAACCTCAACGAGTTCGGCCAAATCATCGGCAAGCTCTTGCAGGTTGAAGTGACCTTAGGTTCGGACCAGGGCGCCACAACCAGCCCCATCCTCAAGAGCCTGGATATTGTGGCTTCCAAATTCGGATTCTAAGCAACCGTACAAGCGTTCATTTTAACCTTGAATAATCTTCCGTCTTGAGTTAATGTCCTCGGACGCTGGCTCGCGTTGTTGGGGGTTGTTTTTGTTGATGTTGTTGCGAGATCAAGTTGTACATTCTTATCCAAAATCAAAATTACTCTTAGTTATTGGCGTCATGGGCTTGGTGCTTTCGTGCGGTGAAAGCACAGAGATCATGGGTGGTGGCACAAGCAATTCACCAGAAGAAGATGGATACAATCCGTGGAATACGGACCAAGCAGATACCACCATCGGTGGATTCGGCAGTTCTGAAACCTCGAATTCTACTCCGGAAATGGGTATCGCGTGTCCGGATCCTGCGGAGCTGGCAAAGGTGCCTACCTGTTGCGAGAACAACAGTGGCCACTGCGTCCCTTCCGAGTCCATGCCGGATGGCTTTGTCGATGTTGTGGCAACCTGCGAGGGTGGCGGCAAGTGTGTCCCCGACAGCATTATTATGAGCCTGGCGGAGATGGGAGAGTTCAAACCCAAGACATGTCAGTCTGTGCTTGGAGCCGAGGGGCGATGTTTGTCCACCTGCGTGCCGGAAGTTGGAACCAACAAGGACTTGCTACCACAGGACATATGCGAGGCCGACGAGCGATGCACTCCCTGCATTAATCCACTTACCAACGAAGACACCGGCATTTGCAGTGGCGACATCAGTTGCGGCGCAAACTCCGGAGAAAGCGATGACAGCAACAAGCAAAGCATGCCGGTTGATCTCTGCGCCAATCCGCCCTCGGAGTCACCGATTCCACTCGACACATTGAATGTATGTTGCCCGGACGCTCACTGCTTGCCACAAACGATTGTGGAGGCCATGCAACCCGGCGCGTCAAAGCTATTGGGCAGCTGTGACGGCGGAAGCGGCCTATGTGTACCCGACCAAATCCTGTCAACGGGTGGCTTGGTGCCGCCCGACACTTGCACTTCAGTAGGTGGTGCAGAAGGACGCTGTCTATCCACCTGCGTCCCCGCTGTCGCTGATAAAGCGGACAAACTACCGCAAGACGTCTGTGATGCCGGACAATTATGTTCTCCGTGCTGCGATCCCTTCACGGGCGAAAGCACCGGCGCCTGTGACACAACCTGTGACTCCGGACCCGAGCAAGTCTGTAATGGTGTGCCGCTATTTCAAACCTGCTGTGCCAACGGCCAGGGCCACTGCGTCGACAAGACGCTAATTCCTGACGACCAGGAGAGCAAACTTCACAAGAAGTATTGTGACAATAAGGAACAACTCTGTGTGCCGGACGAAATGCAGGACTTGAACTACAAGGGCACACCCTGCATTGGCCACCCTCTCTTTGGCGATCCTTACCAGGGTGTGTGCCTTCCCCAATGCCTCAAACTCCCTGAGTTCTTCATGGATAAGAAAGCCTGTCCCGAACATTACATCTGTGCTCAATGCAAAGGCCCCTTTGGCGGCAATACGGGTGCCCCCGGCTGTCCCGGGGCCTGAGCCCGAATTAGCCCACTTCAAGAAGCAGCCGGTAGTTCCTGAATCCAGTCCTTGGCAAGCCTTGGCAACAATGCCACAATCTCGCCACTGCCAAAGATGGCAGATGCAGAAATGAAGCCTGGAGGGGAAATTATATGTCGAGCTTTCAAAACGATTTCATGGATTCAGTAAAACGCAAAAACAGCGGTCAGATGGAGTTCCACCAAGCGGTAGACGAAGTCATTGAATCATTGATACCCGTGCTCGACAGGCACCCCGAATATCGCAAAGCCTCGATCCTGGAGCGAATTACGGAACCGGATCGCCAGCTCATGTTCCGTGTCGCATGGATGGACGACAATGGTGATGTTCAGGTCAACCGTGGATACCGCGTTGAATTCAACAACGCCATTGGGCCCTACAAGGGCGGCCTGCGTTTCCACCCATCCGTCAACCTCAGCATCGTCAAATTCCTGGGCTTTGAACAAGTCTTCAAGAACGCACTCACAACCACTCCAATCGGCGGCGGCAAGGGTGGCGCTGACTTTGATCCCAAGGGCAAATCGGACAACGAGGTCATGCGTTTTTGCCAATCCTTTATGAACGAACTCTACCGTCACATTGGCCCCAACACAGATGTTCCGGCGGGCGACATTGGCGTGGGCGGCCGCGAAATCGGCTACATGTTCGGCCAGTACAAGAAACTCACCAATCGCTTTGAAGGCGTACTCACGGGTAAAGGTCTCCGATGGGGTGGTTCATTGATCCGCACCGAAGCAACCGGCTATGGCCAGGTCTATTTTGCTGAAGAAATGCTCAAGACTCGCGGCATGTCCTTTGAGGGCAAGCGGGTCGTCGTGTCGGGCTCAGGTAACGTGGCCCAATACGCCACCGAAAAAGCACTGGCTTTGGGCGCTCGAGTCATCACCATGAGTGATTCGGGTGGTTTCATCCTGGACGAAGAGGGCATCACCACTGAAAAACTGGCTTGGGTAATGGACCTCAAAAACAACCGTCGCGGGCGTATGAGCGAATACGTAAATCAATTCCCCGGCGCCGTCTACACTCCCAGGGACTCTTCACTAGATCACAACCCGCTATGGGACGTAAATTGCGACGTGGCGCTGCCGTCGGCCACTCAAAACGAAATCAATGTTACCGACGCGCAAAACCTGGTGAACAATGGCTGTTACTGTGTATCGGAAGGCGCCAACATGCCGACCACACCCGACGGCGTAAATGTGTTTGTAGAAAACAAAATCCTCTACGGCCCGGGCAAGGCTGCCAATGCCGGTGGTGTGGCCACCTCCAGCCTGGAAATGAGCCAAAACAGCATGCGCTTGAGTTGGTCCCGAGAAGAAGTGGACCGGCGCCTTCATGACATCATGATCAACATCCATCAGGCCTGTCACGAGACTGCCGAGCGTTATGGCACCCCGGGCAATTACGTCAATGGTGCCAACATTGCCGGCTTCCTGAAGGTGGCGGATGCCATGATTGAACAGGGCGTTGTTTAGGAGCGCTCCTAGCGCTTAGCCGATCGTGGACAAAACGAGCAGCGGAATCAATTTCCCCGAAGGTGGTATCCCGGACCTGATGCCTTTCATGGTACGGGAGATTCTTTTGGTCTCCACCCTGTACGACTCGTTCATTCTTGAAGAAGACGGCCGTTTCTCAGACAAACTTTTCAGCCAGTACATGGAGCTAAATCTCAGCTCCCCACCGCGCATGACACGTGCATCCACGGGCGACGAGTGTCTGAAAAAACTCAAGGAACGTCCCTATGACCTGGTCATTTTGATGTCCCGTATTGCAGACAGGACCCCCCAGGGATTGGCCAAAGAAATCAAGGCCGAACAACCTGGTCTGCCGGTCGTCATGTTGAGCTATGACAACGCAGCGGGTGCGGCAATTCAGGAAGCAGACTCCGATTGGAAATACATAGATCGAAGCTACGTTTGGACCGGTGACAATCGCCTGCTGCTTGTGTTGGTCAAGTCCATTGAGGACATGATGAACGCCGACCACGACACCCGGGTCGGCATGGTCAGAGTAATCATCCTGGTGGAAGATTCACAACTCTACTACAGCTCTTTCTTGTCGCTCGCATACACTGAAATCATGGAGCAAACGCGCTTCTTGATTGAAGACAGTCTCAATCACCTGGATCGCATTCGGCGAATGCGTGCGCGCCCCAAGATTCTGCTGGCAACGAACTTCGAGGAAGCAAAGCAACTCTACGACCGATATCGAAACAATGTGCTGGGTATTATCAGCGATGTCCGCATCCCAAGAAATAATCAACCTGACCCTCATGCCGGCATCGACCTGCTTAAGCTTATTATCAAGGAATCCCCAGACATCCCTGTGCTCCTGGGTTCGGCGGAGTCCAAGAACCGGCAACACGCCGATGATATGAATATAGCCTTTGTGGATAAGAACTCCCCCGAATTGTTTCAAGAGATCCGGGAGTTCATGCGCGGTAACTTTGGCTTTGGAGATTTTGTTTTCCGCAATGATGCCGGCGAAGAGATCGCCCGCGCCGGCGGTGTGGATCAGCTGAGACTTGCTCTCGCACAGGTGGCCAGTTCTTCGCTTCAATACCACGCCGAGCGCAACCATTTCTCCAACTGGCTGATGGCTCGAGGTGAATTCCCACTGGCTCTGGAGCTGGGCAAACACCGCGCCACTGACTTTGACTCCGCTGAACTATTGCGAAGCTATTTGGTCTCTGCAGTGGAGTCCTTTTTGGAGTACCAGCAGCGCGGCCGGATCATCGAATTCAGCCGGGGCGCCTACCACCTGGGCCGTGACCTGGTCCGCCTGGGTGGCGGAAGTTTGGGCGGTAAAGGCCGAGGCGTGGCCTTTATTTACACGCTACTGGCCCACAGTGACATCCATCAGCGCTACCCCGGCATCAAAATCCTGGTCCCGCGCACCACGGTCGTCTGCACCCACGAGTTTGATCGTTTTACGCATCAACACAAACTGCGTGACCGTGTTTTGGAATGCAAAAACGACCAGGAGATCGCCAACCTATTCTTGAAAAGCCGTATTTCCAACGATGTTCACAAAGACCTTCAGGCGTTGCTTGAGGAAGTCCGATACCCGTTGGCCGTTCGCTCCTCAAGCCTGCTCGAGGACTCCCAATTCCAGCCTTTTGCGGGGGTCTACAACACCTACATGCTCCCCAACAATGACCCCAGCATGCGGGTCCGGCTCAGACAGCTCCGACGCGCAATCAAGCTGGTCTATGCATCCACCTTTTTTGCCGCAGCACGCGCTTACATGCACGCAATCAATCGACGTGTAGAAGAAGAAAGTATGGGCGTTCTGATCCAGCGTTTGGTGGGTACAGATTTCGGCGAGCGCTTTTACCCCACCTTTTCCGGCGTGGCCCAAAGCTACAATTTCTATCCAATTCGTTACATGAAGCCTGAAGACGGCATTGCACACGTTGCCCTGGGATTGGGACGTACCGTGGTTGAAGGTGGGAGAGCGTTGCGATTTTCGCCGTCACACCCGCATATTCTGCCACAAATGAGCACACCGGACGACGCGCTTCGCAACAGTCAACGGCAGTTCTTTGGGCTCAATCTCACCAACCCGCGCGTCAAAGTGACTCTTCACGAAGAAGACACCCTGGTTCAACCCGGCTTGGACATTGCCGAAAAGGACGGCTCCCTGATTCATGTGGGAGCCACCTATGTTCCCGGCGAGGGTCGCATTTATGACACCATATATCGCGATGGTGGCCGCCTGGTGAATTTTGCGCCTATTCTCAAACATGACCGCTTACCCCTGGCAGACATTCTGACCGACATTCTCACCCTGGGCCGAGAGAGCATGGGGTGTCCCGTCGAAATGGAATTTGCAGTAAATCTGAATGTGCCGGAAGGCGAACGACCTGAATTTGCAGTGGTACAAATACGCCCCCTGGTCACCAGTGATGTCAATCTGGACACCGAATTTGCCGACGCTGACCCCAAACAGGTTGTACTGCGATCTGAACGGGCGCTGGGTAACGGTTTGCTCCCCGATATCCGAGACGTCGTGTACATTCCCAGGGCGCAATTTGATGCCAAAAAGACTCTGGAGATTGCCGAAGAAGTCGGTCAAATCAACGCCCACCTGGTTGCCGAGGGCCGGCCCTATGTTCTGATTGGCCCCGGCCGATGGGGCACTTCCGATCGCTATCTCGGCATCCCAGTGACCTGGCTTCAGGTGTCTGCTGCTCGAATTATTGTGGAGCTGGCCATGGAGGGATTTGATGTCGACCCCTCTCAAGGCACCCACTTCTTTCACAACATCACCTCTCTCAAAGTGGGCTACCTCACGATTGATGAGCGGCACGAAAAGGAATCCATTGATTGGGAATGGTTGGGCCGACAAGAAGTCGTAAACGACCTCAAATATGCTCGGCACATCCGATTAGATAACGCACTCGAAGCGCGTTTGGACGGGCGCACAGGACACGGCGTATTGGTTCACAGCCAGAAGTCATAAACGACCTCAGGGCCACACCACCTTGAGCACGTTGGAACGCTCCTTCACGTTGGTCACATTGGGATCGCGAGCCAGACCAGACACCATGAAGTGATAACTCTCACCCGAAACCGGTTCAAACGACTGAAGTGGATTTTTCTTGATATGACTGCCGCTGACTGAAGTAACGGCCTTGCATGTCTGTTTAACCCTCAACCATTCCCAGGTTGCGGCATACCACTTGTTGTCCTGGCAGACGAAGATCCAGGGATTACCGTTCACGACCACATCTGCATTGCCGTACAGCACCACTCCAGGCCACTTGGCAGTCTTGTCGTAATCCAAACAAATCTGAGTTCCTTTGAAAAACACGGAATTTAGCTTGGCCGTAACGGGCCATTTGGAGACATTCTGGTGCAACCAGACCACACCGGCCAAATCCTTGGGAAGAGTCCCCGCGCTACACTCTTCTACCGGGTCTGGGTTGGTTGTGGCGGCGCATGTATCTGTTCCTGCGCAACAGTAGTCACAATCCCAACTGGGACCGCCTGCAGCCGTGCATCCCTGGCTGCAACAGGTTGTGCCGCCCCACCCCATGTCGCCTTTCAGTGCACCACAGGAGGGCAGGCAAAGGTCATCCACCATTTTGTAGTGTGGGCTGGGTCCGCAAATACAGCTCTCCCCATCACAACTCTTGCCGTTAGAACACGGGCAATCCGCCAAACAACTCCCGCAACTTTCCAGGCCGGCTTCACACTTTCCGTCACCACAATCAGCCCCGCAGTCAGCCGAGCAATCCGCACTGCTTTCGTTACCAGTACACGCACCATCACCGCACTCAGAACCACAGTCGCTGGCACAATTGACCGTATTCTCATCACCGTTGCAGGCACCGTCGCCACAATTGGAACCACAGTCGCTAACACAACTGACCGTGCTCTCATCACCGTTACAGGCCTCATCGCCGCAACTGGCGCCACAATCATTCGCACAATTCACGCTGCTCTCACCGGCGTCGCAGCTACCGTTGCCGCAGCCGACAGCACAATCGACCGGGCAATTCAGTGGACTCTCGTCACTATCGCACACGCTATCGCCGCAGCTAATGGCGCAATCCACCGGACAGTTCAATGGACTCTCGTCAATATCGCACACGCTGTCGCCACATTTCGATTCAGGCACGGCACTATCAGCGACAGAAGACTCCAAAGCGACATTGTCTTCCGTCGGTCCGGCATCCAAATCGTTCTTATTCTTCTTGGCCGGCGCACATGAGAAAAGCACAAGTACCAGTCCCCAAATGACACTTCGCGTCTTCAATCTCGTCAAATTCGTCATGTTACCCCCAAGATTCACGATTTCATTGCGGCCACTGCCAGGACAAAAACACAGCAAGCTCCATGCCATTTCCCGATCAGGCGACAGACGACCAGACGAGCAAACAAGCAAGCAATTGTGGCAGGATGACCCCAATACAGAAGTCCCACTCCCGGGGCATGCAGGACCCCCTGGGCCTAACGGTCCAGTCGCTCAGCTAAAGACCAATCGGCCTCAGTATCAATGTCCAGCGACTCCAGGGACGGAGTTTCAAAGAGAATGGGATCCTTGCCAATTCGAGAGCCGGTGCCTTCAAATCCTGCTTTGGTGAAGACGTAAATCGACGAATTCTCCTCGTAAACAGGGGCCAGATCCTGAGTGGGGATCAATTCGGCGGGTGAA
>JYMV01037950.1_pt1 | contig 10714 bp, 10 predicted proteins | sample 338911 | NCBI WGS metagenome assembly JYMV01 (sample SAMN03354496, study PRJNA234377) | hydrothermal vent metagenome | biome: Deep sea; feature: Hydrothermal plumes at the Eastern Lau Spreading Center, Western Pacific Ocean; material: Seawater | place: Tonga | collected 2009 | depth 2000 m m
GTTTTAGGTTGAAAAGCATAATCCCGTTTGGTTGAGTTGGATTTTATAATAGGGCGTGACAGTACAACACTGTGACACACACTATAATCCCTGCACTCCCAAAGGTGCAGTGATTGTGTGTGAGTGGGCAGGTACAGGCATATATGCCAACGGAACTCGCCCCTGTGTACAACAAATTTGTGTACAACATTCTATTACATTAGGTATAAGTCTGACAACTTGTGGCACATTTACCAAAGCAAAAACCCCTGTCGTGAAACAAGGGCTTTGTAACGGTGGGCGTTGAGAGATTTGAACTCCCGACTTCCTCCTTGTAAGGGAGGCACTCTGACCAGCTGAGTTAAACGCCCTAAATTTCGGCGCGGAGTTTAGGCTACTTTTTTCGTTTTTGAGGCAGACTTTTTGGTCGTTTTCTTGCGTCCGTTCAATCCAGGTAGTGCCACATCGATCACATCCATCATTTCTTTCGCGAAATGAAAATCCAAATCTTTCTTAATGTGTTCCGGAATATCTTCCAGGTCTTTACGGTTATGGTCTGGTAAAATAATAGTCTTGATCCCGGAGCGGTGAGCGGCAGTTACTTTTTCTTTCACTCCGCCAATAGGCAGCACATTTCCACGAAGGGTGATTTCACCGGTCATGGCTACTTTATCTTCCACTGATTTTCCCATCAATAAAGAAACAATGGCCGTAAACATACTCACTCCAGCCGAAGGGCCATCTTTCGGGATCGCACCCGCAGGTACATGTACGTGAATATCGGTTTCTTTGTTAAAATCCTCGTCCAACCCCAATATATCCGTATGGGACCTTACATAGGTCATTGCGGCGGTGGCTGATTCTTTCATCACATCACCCAGTTGCCCAGTGAGGGTCAAGATACCCTTTCCTTTCATTTTGGAAGCTTCCACAAAGAGAATATCGCCACCAGCAGCTGTCCAAGCCAATCCAGTGACAACACCTGGTTTTGTTGTTCTTTCCGCAATTTCAGAATAGAAACGGGGCGCACCAAGATATTCAGTAACTTTCTTTTTGTTGACACGGACTTTTTTCGATTTTTTTTCAACCTGATCGCGGGCCACTTTCCGAAATACATTAGCAATTTCCCTTTCCAAGTTTCGGACACCTGCTTCCCGGGTATATGAATTTATCAATTCCTTAACTCCCTTTTCATCCAGTGTAACATCTTTCTTCGTGAGGCCGTTTTCTTCCAGTTGTTTGGGAATTAAATGTCGTTTTGCAATTTGTACTTTTTCATCTTCAATGTAACCCGAGAAATCAATGATTTCCATGCGGTCCTTTAAGGCCGGCGGAATGGGATCCTGGTAATTTGCCGTGGAAATAAACATGACTTTACTTAAGTCAAAATCCACTTCCAGGTAATGATCGTTAAAGGTATTATTTTGTTCCGGATCCAATACTTCCAATAAAGCGGAAGAAGGATCGCCGCGGAAGTCCATACCCAACTTATCAATTTCATCGAGCATAAATACCGGGTTATTGGTGCCGGCTTTTTTTAAATATTGAATAATTCTACCTGGCAGTGCACCAATATAAGTTCGACGGTGACCACGAATCTCTGCCTCATCCCTCACACCGCCAAGAGAAATGCGAACGAATTCTCTTCCCATCGATCGAGCAATTGAGCGACCCAGCGATGTTTTGCCTACACCTGGAGGCCCTGCAAAACATAGAATCGGTCCACGGATTGCCCCTTCGGGATTTCTCTTCATTTTCAATGCCCGTACTGCTAAGTATTCTAATACTCTTTCTTTCACTTTATCCAACCCAAAATGGTCTTCATCAAGAATAGCTTTTGCATCCGGTACATTGATCGAATCCTCGGAGGTTTTCGACCAGGGTAATTCCGTAAGCCAATCCAAGTAAGTTCGTGACACAGTATATTCCGGAGACTGGGTAGGGATTTTTGAAAGACGATCTAATTCTTTCAGAGCTACCTTTTCTGTTTCTTCAGGCATCTTGGCAGCTTTGATTGCGTCTTCAATTTCCTTTAGTTCAACATGCGATTCATCCTCACCCAACTCCCGTTTAATGGCTTTCATTTGTTCCCGCAGGTAATATTCTCGCTGGGATTTAGCAATTTCATCATGGACTTCGGTCTGAATTTCTTCACCTAGTTTGATGCGCTGAATTTCTTTAGTTAAAATTTTTATTGCTTTCTCAACTCGCTTTTTGATATCTAGTTCTTCCAAAACATCCTGCTTTTCATGATTGGGAACAGTGAGTAGGGAGACAGCCCGGTCAGCTAAGCGGGATGGTTTCTGAATATTCGACAGCATTCCAGTATGTTCTTCGCTCAAGTTGGGAGCGACCTGAATCAATTCATCGAAAACCTTGCGGAGATTGTTGGCCATGGCATCAAGTTTAATATCATCCGCCAGCGCCTTATCAGACATGCGCTGAACAGCGGCACGATAATAAGGCTCGCTTTCCTCAAATGATAAAATCTTGACTCGATCAATTCCCTGCACAATAGCTGATTTGCTGTTATCAGGCATATCAAATACTTTAAGAACCATCGCCAAGGTTCCAAAAGAATACAAATCTTCCGGATTAGGATCTTCAATAGATCCATCCTCCTGAGCCACCACAACAATATGTTTGCTGTTCGTGGGTAATTCATTGATCAATTTCAGAGATTTATCACGGCCGATATAAATGGGGATAACCTGTTGCGGGAATAATACCGTATTCCGCAGAGGCATGATTGGATAAGATTCGCTTTCCTCCAGCAGTTCCTCATTCATATCTTTTTCAATTTCGTCACTCATGACATTCCTTATTTTATATCCAATACCAATTAATCAAACCGTATGCCATATAAGATACTATGCTTATATGACGTAAATTTACCGAAAATATCTTTTTTCTCTGCCATATAGGTTTACTTTGGTAACATATGACAAGCAACGCAATTTTCACGGAATTCGTGGGCCATTTGCTTTGCTATCACAGGTCCCGATCCAAAATTCATCTCACGTTCAGTAGCGTGACATCTTAAACAGGTATTTTCATCAATATACTGCATATGGGCCACAAAGTTCGAAAGTTTTGGTGGCACTTTTCCATCGACCAGGATCAAGGGAGGTTCCGTAACTGCAATTTCCGGTTTCATCTCAATTCCTTGATCGGCATAAATCATCCAGACTAAAACTAACCCAGCAATAACCACCATTCCGTAAATCATGTTTTTATATTGATTCAATCTTCTATCTTTACCAAGCGGGCCTGTTCATCTGCATGGTATGAACTCCTCACCAATGGGCCTGATTCAACTACGCGAAATCCCAATTTGAGACCGATTCGTTTATAATCTTCAAATTCATGACCTGCAACATAGCGGTCAACGGGAAGATGTTTTATTGTTGGTTGTAAATACTGACCGATTGTAAATATTTCGACCCCCAGATCTACAACTTCTTTCATGGTCTCGATAACTTCATCTTTTACCTCGCCTAGGCCAACCATCATACCTGATTTCGTCCGCAGACCATAAACCACCGATTGCTTTAAAACATCCAAACTGCGCGACCAAACCGCCTGGGCCCGAACCTGCCTACTGATCCGTTCCACGCATTCTACATTATGAGAGAATATTTCAGGTTCCGCCTCAAACACTGTTTTTAGCGCTGGCAAATATCCCTGGAAATCAGGCGTCAATACTTCCACTGTACATTCAGGTACATGGTGATGGACCTGTCGAATTGTTTCGGCCCAGATTTTTGCTCCGAAATCATCCTTTATATCATCACGATCCACAGAAGTAATTACCACATGTCGCAAATTCATTTTTTGAATTGCCATGGCCGTTCGAACCGGCTCCATCCTATCCAAACCAACTGGTTTTCCTGTGCCCACTGAGCAAAATCCACAGGCACGGGTACAGATATCGCCCAGGATCATAATAGTCGCCGTTCCCCGATTCCAGCATTCATAAATGTTTGGGCAGCGTGCTTCTTCACACACCGTATGGAGATTATTCTGGGTAACCACATTTTGAACAAACCGGTAATCTTTACCGTAATGCAGGCGAATTCTGGGTTTTTTACCAACAGTTCGATTTGCAAGTGTTTCCATCAACTCACCTTCTGAAACAGGAAAATCATGTAACGTTTATACTTCCGGAATTCATTACTGTCCAACAGTGATAATTGCTTCATCTTTTCATTGACTCTTTTACCAAAGGCTTTCTTGAGTATTTTCATAATAAAAGAATAGTTTTTGTCCATATAGTTGGATGAGAATTCAACTGTCGGGTAGATATAGCGTTCCATGAATGCTTTGGCGCTGTCAAGTGTTGGCATGGTGTTCTCAGTTTGATCATACTCTTTTAGAAGCTTAAAGCCATATTCCTCTCCAATTTCCATGTACATTTTTTCATTATGGGAGGCTTTAATATGCCAATCACCACTACCATCATTATGATGTAAAAAATAATCGGAGACCAGTAGGTAACCACCGTCCCGAATAGTTTTTCTGGCAGTTTTCCATCCCGGTTGAATTTGAATATAACAGGCACTTTCACTTTCCAAAACAAGATCATACTGTTTTTCAGAATCAAAATCTTCAAACTTGGCACGGTGGAATTTGACTTCACCATTATACTTTTCTGCAAATACCTGTTCTTGGTACTCATCGGGAGACAGTGCCTCCACTTTATATCCTTTATTCAAAAGATAACTGGAATTACCACCGATCCCAGCACCGACATCTAGTATTGTTTTCACATCTTCTGGAATAAAAGAAGCCAGGTGTTCTATGTAACGATCTTGGGCAGCAACAATGTCATACAGTGACAGATTTTCTGCAGTCACCGATTTAGGGTCGTCCCAAAAACCATAGTGCAGATAAGGGGAACGAACTGATTCCGAATAGAGTTTCAGAACGTGATCAATGGGCATTAGAGTATTGTTTCTAAATTCATGTTCTCAAGATTCTTCCGCACAGTATCAACAAATTGACTGCCACCCGCACCATCGATCAGGCGATGATCAAAGCCCAGGGATAAAACCATCATACTTTTAATTCCAATGGTATCGCCTTCTTTAGTTTCAATCACAACTGGTCGTTTTTTGACAACACCTACACCAAGGATTCCAACATTAGGCTGGTTGATAATAGGTGTACCCATGGTTGCATTAAAGACTCCAAAATTTGAAATTGAAAATGTGGAGCCTTGTAACTCATCGGGATTGAGCTGTTTATTTCTAGTGCGCAAAGCCGTGTCTCTCACTTTTCGGCACAAGCCTAAAAAATTAAGTTCCTCACATTTTTCAAGTACCGGTACCATCAGGCCCTTATTTACAGCAACAGCCATACCCATATTTACATTTTTGTGGTAGACAATGGAAGAATCCTCAAGGGAAGCATTCATTTCCGGTTGACCGTTTAAGGCTTTTACACAGGCCCGGATAATAAATGGTGTGTAGGTCAGTTTATAACCTTCCCGCTGGTAAAAAGCATCTCCCTGGTTGTTTACAAAATTCACAATTGCGCTCATATCAACTTCTGTCATCACATAGACATGGACGGAGGTATCGATACTCTTTCGCATATGTTCTGCTATCAGTTTGCGCATGTGATCCATCTCGACTGTCTCATCCAATCCTGAGAAAGAAGGTGGTATTACTAAAGGTTGTGCCATATCTGATGGTTTTGTCGATGGAACAGTCAATCGGGATTTGAGATAGTTTAATACATCAATCTTGGTCACCCTACCGCCCTTACCCGTACCAGAAATTGTCATTAATTCGTCTATTTCTATATTATTCTCGATTGCAATTTTATTTACAACGGGGGTAAAAAATTTCTTTTCACCTGAGTGTGTTTTTGGTTTGGGTGTTGGTGGAACTAGTTTTGGTATTTTGGCAGGTTTATCCTCAGCTAATTCCTCAGTTTTATCCTCTGATACTAATACATGTGGTGATTTTTGAACCATGGCCGCATCACTATCCGTTTCAACCTTGGCAATCACTGTCCCCACTTCCATTATATCATTCGGCTTAGCCAGGATTTCCACAATTGTCCCAGCTGCAGGGGAGGGAATTTCAGAATCTACTTTGTCGGTTCCAATTTCCAGCAGGATTTCATCCATTTCGACTATATCCCCGACTTTTTTCCGCCATTCAATAATGGTACCCTCTGTAATAGATTCGCCCATCTTGGGCATGACAATATCTATAATCATCAGTACTCCAATAATTCTGTTAACGCTTTTTGAATATCGCTGGTCTGGGGTAAAACTTTTTCCTCCAGAAACCAGTTGTAAGGCACATGGGCATCAGCAGCTCCAACCCGTTTAATGGGTCCGTCCAACGATTCAAAATGCTGATCAGCAATAATAGCAGCAATTTCCGCACCGGGTCCATTAGTAAGCACGTCCTCGTATACTACCAGGACTTTCCCTGTTTTGGAAATGGAAGCTTCTATAGCAGAATGATCCAAGGGGTTTAATGTTCGCAGGTCAACAATTTCCACCAATTCAGGATCAATGCCTGCAGCCTTTACAGCTTCAATTGATTTTTGCACCATGGCTCCCCAGGTAATAATCGTGGCCACTGACCCTTCTTGCACCACACGCGCCTGACCAAATGGTAGAATATAATTTTCATCCGGTTCTGGCGTAGCGGCAAATCCCTGTCGATATAAGCCTTTGTGTTCCATAAACAGCACTGGATCATCCATTCGACATGCTGCTTTTAACAAACCTTTGGCATCAGCCGCATTAGAAGGATAAGCAATCCGAATCCCTGGCATATGCATGAAATAACCATCGATAGACTGGCTATGGCAGATGGCGCCATGTATATATCCGCCAATAGGTACTCGCATTATCAAGGGACATTTCCATTTTCCATTCGAGCGATACCGCATCGATGCAACTTCATTCCTTATTTGCATCATGGCGGGCCATATATAATCACCGAACTGGATCTCAACACATGGTTTCCAACCAGTGACGGCCAATCCTACTGCCGTACCGATAATGGAGGCTTCTGCCAGAGGTGAATTAAACACTCTTTTCTTTCCAAATTGATCCATTAACCCTCGAGTAGCTGTAAAAACACCTCCTTTTGGGTCAGCAATATCTTGGCCATAGATTACCATTTTTTCATCACGTTCCATTTCTTCCGCCATGGCATGATTAATGGCATCCACCAATACAATTTTGTCATTTTTGATATTGAATGTTGTTTCTTTCAATGCTGGTTGATTGGTATAAACATGATCCAAAGCCGTATTTTGATCTGGGTGGTCCTGTTGATCTGCCCATTCTGCATCTGTATCTACTTGCTTTTTTACTTCATCTCTAATTTTTTCAAAATCCTTGGATATGGCAATTTTTGCTTGGATACAATCAGCTTCAAACTTGATGATCGGATCCTTTTTAAGATCTTTATTTAATTCATCCTTTGATCGATATTTCCGCTGATCATCTGAAGAAGAGTGAGACAACAAGCGAACTACATGAGATACAATAACCGAAGGGCCTTTGCCTTTCTGGGCCCGCTCTATTGCCTGTTGAAATGCCAGGTTTGTTTCAAAAAAGTTGGTTCCATCTACATCGTACCGCGATAGGTTTTTATACCCTGCCACCAAGGCAAACACAGAGCTGCCAGCGGTCTGTTCAGAAATATGAACACTGATGGCATATTCATTATCCTCAATATGAAAAATAACCGGTAGTTTTTCCCGGCTAGCCCAGTTCAAGGCTTCATGAAACTCACCTTCGCTTGAACTTCCTTCCCCTGATGACACATATACAATTTCTTTTGTTTGTTCCCATTTCCGGGACATAGCACAGCCAACAGCCTGTAAAAATTGAGTGCCGGTAGGACTGGATTGACTGACAATTCGCAAATCTTTATGACCATAATGCTGGGGCATTTGCCGGCCTCCAGAATTGGGGTCATCCTTTCGAGCCAAAAATGAAAGCAGTTGTTCTCTGCCAGTCATACCCAGACCAAGACAAAGCGCCGCATCACGGTAATAAGGATAGGCCCAGTCTTGACCAGGATTCATATTTACCGCAGCCGCCATTTGAGCTGCTTCATGTCCAGAACAACCGATATGAAAAAAGGCCTTGCCCTGTTTCAACATAATCAACTGCTTTTCATCCAGTCTTCGGGCCAATACCATTTTTCGGTATATTTCTAATAATTCTTTTTTCTGAAATCCGTGCAGCCTGGGCATTAAATCACACCCGCCTTTTCCTGATTTTGAAATGCCTGATGAAATGACTTTAATATACTTTTTTTCACTTCACCCATATTTAGTTTTTCCCCAATAATCTTTTCCATAGACGTAACACCGTATTCAAAAATACCACAAGGGATAATGCCACTGTAATAATCCAGGTCTGTATTTACATTCAGAGCAAAACCGTGCATGGTAACCCATCGTGAAATTCGTACCCCCTGGGCTCCAATTTTTTCATCACCTACCCAAACACCTGTTAATCCTTCTTTGACATCTGCTTTAATTTCATATTCATTTAGTGTATCGATAATAACTTGTTCTAGTCTACGCATATACCAACTTATACTTGTGGTATACCGATGAAGATCAAGGATTGGGTATCCTACTAATTGGCCGGGCCCATGATAAGTGATATCGCCACCACGTTCGATATGAAATATCTTTGCATCAGCTGCAGCGGATTGGAGCAAATGATTTTCATTCGCATTTTTTCCCAGTGTATAAACAGACTCGTGCTCCACAAGCAAAAGCGTGTCTGGTGTATCCCCATTTAAAACCTTCTTGTGATAATCCTTTTGAAGGTCCCAGGTGGACTGATAATCCATATGACCGAGATCAATCACTTTGATATTTGCTTGAATAGACATTTACTGATGCACACCTTGTCCAAATGCATCCAAAGCAGCTTCCATTATAGCTTCAGATAATGTTGGGTGGGCATGGACCGTCATGGCAATTTCCTGCCAAGTTGTTTCTAATGTTTTGGCCACACCCAATTCAGCAATCATTTCTGTCGCTTCACTACCGACAATATGACAGCCCAATAATTCTCCATATGTTTCATCAAAAATAATTTTGACAAATCCAGTAGAATCTCCAGTCGCTAAGGCTTTCCCACTGGCTCGAAATTCAAACTTTCCAACTTTAATTTGGTGTCCTTTATCTTTGGCTGCCGTTTCTGTCATGCCCAGTGAAGCCACCTGAGGCTGGCAATAGGTACATGCGGGGATATTGCTATAATCGACGGGATGGGTGGTATTCCCTGCTGCATGTTCAACTGCCACATGCCCCTGGGCAGAAGCTAAATGTGCCAGCCAAGGCGGGCCGGAGACATCACCGATAGCATAAATATTTGGAACCGAGGTTTGATTGAACTCATTGATGGTTATAGCTCCTTGATCGGTGGCAACACTAATTTCTTCCAAGCCAATATTTTCAATATTTCCTGTAACTCCTGTCGCTACCAATACAATATCCGCATTTAGAACCTGGGTATTATCCCCCTTTTTAGCATTTACCTTCACTTTGGTTTTTAGTTTTTTAATACTAGTCACTTTTGTTTCTTTATAAATCTTGATTCCAGATTTCTTGAAACTTTTTTCTACTTCTTTTGAAACATCTACATCCTCTATCGGGAGGATATCTGGCATCATCTCAATAAGGTGAACCTCAGTTCCATACTCATTATAAAAATAGGCAAATTCCACACCAATCGCCCCGGCACCAATGATCACCATCTTTTTGGGTGGAGCTTTTAAAATCATGGCCTCCTTGGATGTGATCACTTGTTTTCTATCTGGTTCCATTCCCGGGAATACACGTGGTCGTCCGCCAGTGGCTATTATAATCTTTTCCGCTTTGAGGGTATTCTTTTTTTTGCCTTTTTCAACTTGAATTTTATTAGTTGATTTGAACACGCCACGACCAGTTATGTGGGTAATCTTATTTTTCTTCATTAAAAATTCAACGCCTTTGGATAGACGATCAGATACATCCCGGCTGCGTTTGATTGTTTTACCAAAATCCACATCATATTTTGGAATATTAATACCAAATTTTTTGCTGTTTTTAACATAGTTAAGAATTTCCGCATTTTTGAGCAGTGCCTTTGTTGGGATACATCCCCAGTTCAGGCATATACCACCCAATCGATCTTCATCAATAATTGCAATTTTTTTACCTAATTGCGCTCCACGGATCGCAGCAACATAACCTCCAGGTCCACCACCTAAAACAATAATGTCAAACTGTTCCATAATCTCTTTCAACTTTTGCTACCCGTAAAAAATAATCTTCGTACCAATCACTTATACCCTTTGTCTGGGCTTCCTGATGTGCAAGATTCTCCTTCCATTTGGATATCGATTCCGCATCACTCCAATAACAGGCTGTAATCCCATAACCATTTTCATTCCGCACAGATTCCATCCCTAAATACCCCGGCTGATCTTTTACCATTTGATCTATTTTTTCAGCCATTTCGTTATAACCGTCACTGGAATTATTTACCCGCATTGTGGTGAAAATCACCGCATAATATGGTGGTTTGGGTGTTTGACAAAAATTCATTTTCCAATAATGCTTAAAAACTCAGCTCTTGTTTCGGCAGATTTTCTAAATTGGCCCAACATAGCGGAAGTGGATGCATAGCTATTTTGTTTTTCCACACCACGCATCTGCATACAGAGATGGCGGCCTTCCATTACAACAGCTA
>JYMV01025570.1_pt1 | contig 10711 bp, 12 predicted proteins | sample 338911 | NCBI WGS metagenome assembly JYMV01 (sample SAMN03354496, study PRJNA234377) | hydrothermal vent metagenome | biome: Deep sea; feature: Hydrothermal plumes at the Eastern Lau Spreading Center, Western Pacific Ocean; material: Seawater | place: Tonga | collected 2009 | depth 2000 m m
CTGCACCACAGTGCGCCGCCAGAGATCGGGCTGACATCTCGTTACCGTCGCGGACCACGATCGACTCTGCACCGATCGATTCCAGGGTCGAGGCGGTGTCGAGCAGCGTCTCGCCCTTGCTGAAGCTGGAATTCTCTGCATCCAGTTGCAACGGATAAGCCCCCAGTCGATCGATCGCCGCGACAAAGGAGAGGCTGGTTCGCGTACTGGGTTCAGCGAAGATGAGACCGACATGACGCACCGAATCTCGCCACAGCGGCACCTGCTGCGTCCGCATCTGGTCAGCACTGTGATGCAGGGGTGATCAATGCCGGTGGCGGAACCCGAGCTCATCCGACCCAGGGTTTACTCGATGCTCTGACTCTGCTCGATGAGTTCGGCGACCTGGAGGGGAAAACGGTCGGAATCGTTGGAGATGTACTTCGCAGCAGAGTTGCACGAAGTGACATCGTCGCGTTCCAGGCGCTGGGCGCAAGGGTCGTGCTGGTGGCTCCCGATTACTTTCAGGACAAGACTCTGTCGGAGGCGGGCGTCGATCTGGAATCGAAGCTGGACGATGCGCTGCCGCACCTCGATGCGATCCAGATGTTACGAATCCAGAAGGAGCGCGGCGACGGAGACCCGGAGCACAACTTGCAGAATTATGTGCGAGATTATCGTCTCGATGAGCGGCGCCTTGCGCTGGCCAGACCGTCGCTGGTGGTACTGCACCCGGGACCGATGAACCGGGAAGTAGAAATCACATCAGGGGTGGCGGATGGTCCCAGGTCTCGAATCCGTCAGCAGGTGGCCAACGGCGTGCCGGTGCGGATGGCTGTGCTCGAGCGGGCACTCGGACAGGCCTCGGGATAGGCGATGCCAGCTGCAGGAAGATGGCTGCCGTGGATCACCCTGATGCTGGCTGCGGTCGTCGGCTGGCTACCGGGAGATCGAATCGGTGAACTTCCCGAAGTGCTGCTTCGGCCCGGCCGTGATCTGGTGCTACATGCCGTCGGCTTCTGTCTCCTGACCCTCACCTTTCGTGGCTGGCGTGGACGCCACACTCCCACATCTCGCTGGCTGCCCGGGGCAGTGGTGATCCTGGTGCTGTTTGCGTTGATCCACGAAGCCGCCCAGGAACTGGTGCCAGGTCGTCACCGAGATCTGCAGGATCTCTTCGCAGACCTGGTGGGCATCCTCATCGGCATCGCGATCTCGCTGTTGATCTTTCGAGGAAAATCTGAAGGAGCGACTGAATAGTCGCCGTGTATCGACGTCATCTCCGTACAGGGTGTCTTGAGCAGCGATTCCGGGACAGATGGCCCGACGGTGCTGTCTCCCCCAGAGGCAGCCCAGATGGTATCCTGGGGGCGGTCCCCACTGTGCCGGTGCCGGTTCACGGCGCCGATGAGCGATTTCTGGAGGGAGTCCGATGATCGGTTCTACAACTCGATCTCCTGTGGTGATGCTGCTGGTGCTGGTAATGGCACTGTTGATTCCGCTCGATGCCTGGAGCCAGGCCGGTTCGCGAGGCAGTGCCACCCGGCCAACGAGCCCACAGGTGCGCCCGACGTCGCGTCCCCAGAGTCGACCGCAGGTGCGCCCGACTCCCCGACCGCAGACTCGGCCACAGGTGCGCCCGACGTCGCGTCCCCAGACCAGACCGCAGGTGCGGCCGACATCGCGTCCCCAGACCAGGCCGCAGGTGCGCCCGACTCCCCGACCCCAGACCAGGCCTCAGGTGCGCCCCACTCCCCGACCGCAGACCAGGCCTCAGGTGCGGCCGACTCCTCGACCCCAGAGTCGTCCTCAGGTTCAATCCAGACCGACCACAACCCGCCCACAGGTGCGACCCTCGAATCGATCGAGCGGCTCCATCACCACGATACCCAGAACCACTTCAAGGCAGCCGCGGTCCTCGATCAGAAGCAGCGGGGTGGTGACTCCGACTCGGAGCCGCTCCACGGTCGGATCCTCGACCAGCATCCGGGCTCGTTCGACAGTGCGGCCCACGATTCGCGTTCCTCGAGAGGTGATCCCGGCGGCGTTGCCGGGGCAGAAGCCACTTCCTGCTCTGCGTGATCGCAACCAGGATCGAGCGACCCAGGAGTTGCTCGGTACCGTGACGCTGCGGGATACACGAGGTCGAGTGTCCAGTGCACTGGGGACCAGCCGGACGCTGCTTCGCAAGCCGCTGCGGACCAAGCCACTATCGATGAGACCAGCGGGTGCGACTCGAGATCTGATCCGAAGAATCGCGAAACCGAGCGGACCCCGAAAGCCGCTGATAGGCACGACGACCCGTTCGAGGCGTGTCTCCCTCTCGCCCGGACCCGGATCTGCGCCGCCAGCTCCACCGGTTTTACCTGGGGGAGGGGCGTCGACAATTCCCGGCGGAACCACCGTCTACAACTGGCCCAGCACGCCACTACCGTGGTACTGCTTGCCCGGTTCCTCATACTACTACAGCACCTATCTGGGCAGCTGGACTCACCATGGTCCCGTATGGCACCACCCGTGGGCGGTCGGCTGCTGGAGCCCCTGGTATCTGCATCATCCAGATCCCTGGTGCCACGGCTGGGGACTACCCTGGAGTTACAGTTCGAGTGCGCACTACATCTGGTGGCATCACGGCCGCTGGAGTTCTCGATACGGATCCTCCGTGTGGATTTCCACAACCTGGGCTGGTGGCGATGACTACTCCACCAGTGATGCGACCATCCAGTTTGCCGATGACGAGCCCATCGCGGAGCCTTCAGATCTGGAGATCTTCAGGGCGAGTCTCTGCGACGGGTGGCATGCGATGGCGGATGGCGATCCGGCGCTGGCATTGCCGCTGATCGATGAGGCTCTCGAGGGCTTCTCGGATGTTGGACTGCCATGGCTGTTGCGATCGATGGGTCGCGTGATGGTTGAAGATGTCGAAGGTGCTGCAGAGGACATCGCCATCGCCATCGAACTGGATCCTTCGCTGTTGTCGGTACGCTGGAGCGAACAGCGGATTCTTGGAGATTCGGCTCCGTCAATCCGATCGCTTCTCTGGTCGAAACTGGAGCAGGACCCGGCGGACGTTTCCGCGGCCTTGATGATCGGGGTACTCTCGTTGCTCAGTTCCGAGGTGGCCGATGCACCTGCGCGTGGTGCGCTCTCGGAGTTATTGCTCGAGGGCCACGGCAATCAGACAACGATCGCATTGCACTCTGCCCTGCGAGGGGAGGACGTCCAGGAACCATCTGAGGCGGCACTGTGGCTGACGGATCCGGATTGCTCCAGGCTGCTGGAAGTGATGCCCTGACCGCCACTCACTGCAACTGTGCTGACATGAAGGGAAGCGCCAGGCGGAAAAATTCCGTCGCTCGTGCTATCATTCCCCCGCGAAGGGGGGCCCTTGTCCCAGTCATCCGAGTCCATGGTCGATGTCGAGGCTCTGCTCGATGCGGCCCGTCACCAGGTCGACAACTCCCGGGCTCCCTACTCCCGCTTTCACGTCGGTGCTGCGCTGTGGAGTGATTCTCAGATCTTCGGCGGATGTAACGTCGAGAACGCCAGTTACGGCCTCACCCTGTGTGCCGAGCGCGGAGCCGTCATGAACTGGGCCGCTGCAGGTGCTCCTGGAACCCCCGGTGCCATCGCCATCGCAGCAAGAGGTGCAGATTCCGGAGAATGGAGCCTGGCGATGCCGTGCGGTGCCTGCAGGCAAGTGCTGATCGAATTGCCGGGGTCATCGGAGTTGACCGTTTGGATCTGGGACGGAACCAGTAGCAGGTCCATGTCTCTCCTGGAACTGTTGCCTCACGCCTTCAATGCCGCTGACCTGAGATCAGACGAGGAGTGACGCCTTGGAAACAGCATACGAAAATCTGGGTAGCGAATCAGGAGGTATCGAGCACGAGTACGGAGAGGGTGTGCATATCCTCTCCGAGCCTTACTCGATGAGTTTGCTGTCCGAGATGTGCCAACCGAGCACTACGCAGCCGCGCTTCAATGACCTTCTGGATACGGTCTACAGGATCTTGCTCCAGCGGATGCTGGCCGAGGAGTTGCCCAGAGTCGTCATCGAGTGTGACACCAATATGAAACAGTACTCGCCCCTGGGGGTGTTCCGTGGACAGGTGATCGATCGATCCAGTCGTGCTGTGACCGTCAATGTTGCCCGCGCGGGCACCATCCCATCGCATATTTGTCAGCAGTTACTTCACCAGGTTCTGGATCCTGAGGGAGTTCGCCAGGACCATGTCGTCATGGAGCGCACTGTCGATGAAAAGGGCGCGGTCACGGGAGCGGAGTTGTACGGCAGTAAGATCGGTGGCGATGTCGAGGGTCGATTCCTGTTCTTTCCTGATCCGATGGGGGCAACAGGGTCATCGCTGTTGCGGGTGATCCACCACTATCGGGAGCAGGTGGAGGGGACTCCTGCAGCGATCATCACCGCCCACCTCATAGTCACACCTGAATACATCAGGCACATGAAATCTCAGTTGCCAGGGATCAAAATCTGGACACTCCGCCTCGATCGTGGGGCGAGTCCAGCGGAGGTTCTGGGTATGATTCCGGGTAGCGATTCTCGAGAGAGCGGTCTCAACGAGGTCGATTACATCGTTCCTGGAGCTGGCGGCGTTGGCGAAATCATCAACAATTCCTGGGTCTAGAGCAACTCGAATTAACCCGGTCAATCAGATCATTGCAGAAAGACACGATGGCTATCGAGATGAAATACAAGATGAAACCTGAACCTCCACTTCCTCCACATCGGATGGAAATGCTCATCGGGGAGGAGGAGATTCGAAATCGAGTGGCTGAAATTTCTCGAGATGTGAGAGATCAGCTGGGAGAGCTGGATCCAATCATCGTCTGTGTGCTCAAGGGAGCATTTGTTTTTGTTGCAGATCTGGTGAGGCAACTCGACTTTCCATTCAGCGTCGATTTCTTGAGAGCGTCGTCATATGGAAATTCTGTTGTCAGTACCGGTGAGGTCAAATTGGAACTCGACCTGCAACAAGCGATCTCGAATCGCCATGTCCTTGTGGTCGAGGACATTGTCGATACGGGTTTGACGGTTCAGTACCTGAAGTCAAACCTGGAGTCGCGCAATCCTGCTTCTGTATCGGTCTGTTCGCTACTGCACAAGCCAGCCAATAACGTGAAACTTGTTTCGGTTGATTTCTGCGGCTTCGAGATACCCAATGATTTCGTGGTGGGCTATGGACTCGACTGGCAGGGATATTATCGCAACCTGCCCTTCATCGCTCAGGTCCATGAGACCGATACCTGATGGCGTCCTTTCGATCGAGCAGAGAGAGCGCGCGACATGTACTCTCGCTCCGATCGCAACCCGTGTCTGCTCGGCAGGCACTCAGCTGAGCAGCCTCCACCGGGCCAATCTGCGGTACAGGGTGGTCTTCGGTATGCCGAGGATCCTTGCTGCTCTTGCCTTGTTGCCCTCGGTCTCCGTCAGCACATCTCGCACAATTCCGCCGAGAATTATCTCCTCGAGCCTCCTCAGATCCGTACCCAGCTCGGCGCGTAGTCTTCTTGCGATGGGGTGAGGAAGTCCATTTCGGCGTAATGATTCCGAAAGGTCCTCGGCGAGGATGCGTTCCTTGCCGTTGGCGGAGAGTCGCTCCATCTCGTTTCTGAGTTCTCTGACATTCCCCTTCCAGGGCGAACTGATCAGCACGGAGAGCGCATCAGGAGAAAAAGTGGGGATCCTTCGGTTTGTCTTGCGACAAAATCCACGGAGGTAGTACTGGCTCAAGGTTGGAATGTCCTGGCGACGTTGGCGAAGTGTAGGGACTTCGATACGAAGCACATCGACTCTGTAGCGCAGGTCATCGCGGAATCGACCTTGCTGGACTTCCTCTTCCAGGTCTCGATGAGTTGCTGCCAGCAGTCGGAAATCCACTTTCTTTGTCTGGCTACTTCCAACCCTGCGTATCTCCCGTTCCTGCAGTACTCGCAACAATTTCGTCTGAAGTAGCCCCTCCATCTCACCGATCTCGTCGAGGAGGAGGATGCCTCCTTCGGCACTTTCGATCAGTCCTGCTCGTTCGGAGGTGGCCCCGGTAAATGCGCCACGAGCGTGACCAAACAATTCGCCATCGAGTAGAGTGGGGGAGATGGCGGCGCAGTTTTCACTGATGAAGGGACCGTTTCTGCGGGGGCTGAGGCGATGAATCGCCCGGCCCACCAGTTCCTTTCCGGTGCCGCTCTCGCCGAGGATCAACACCGTCGAATCACTGGAAGCGATCTTTTCCAGTTGCTGTAACATCCGGATCAATGGCGGTGAATTCCCGACGAACTCGGGAAATCTGTTGTGCAGCCGCTGCACCTCGGAGGGGAGCGCGGCGGTTCCAAACCCGGTGGAAGATACTTCTGGTCCCATTTTTCCTCCTCTTGGGCACAATCGCATGATATTGCGTAAAGTCAATACCAGTACCGTCCTGTTCCGGAGACCATCTGGACTCTCTCGATGCGTCTTGTTGACAGTTTTCGGGATGAGAGATAAGTTTCGGCTCCAAGGCCAATCGATTCCCCGGTAGCTCAATTGGCAGAGTAGGTGGCTGTTAACCACTTGGTTGTTGGTTCGAATCCAACCTGGGGAGCCATGATCGCCCTCGTCGGCAACGATGGGGGCGATCTCCTTTGATCTCCCTCTCACCATCTGAAGTCGTTGTGAGCGATGAATCCCCTGACATGGTGGCCAATTCCTGAGAGACTAGACTCCACTACGGGTCCGCTGGATCCGCATTGACGCTGCCTTTCCTGATGTCCCATGGAACATGGAAGAGGATGATCATCCGAGAACGAGCCGGCCAGTTGTGCTTCCTGGTGACTGATTCCGATCCTTCAGCGCAAGTTGCAAGGACAGGGCACTGCTTGTTGATAGCTGCACTTCTCATGCTGCTCTGTTCCTGTTCTGCCAGAGACCATGCCATCGCAGAGCGAGAAGGAAACCGCATCAGATCTGAAAAGGTTGCGGTGGTGGATCGGTTTCGACGGGAGCAACTGGTCCAACCGGATGCTGCTGTATCCCATCGAGAGTCCACGCCGATGGAGATCGATGTTCCTGAAACCCTTGACCTGTCCACTGCGCTGACGATTGCGACACGGTACAGCCGGTCCTATCAATCCCAGAGGGAGTCGCTGTTTCTCAGTGCACTGTCACTCGGTTTGACGAGAAGGGATTTTTTGCGGCCCGTGTTCAATTCGACGGCGTCATTCACTGCTTCTGATGGATCTGACCGCGATTATCAGGATGTGGCAGCTCTTTCCATCGGTGGTAGCCTGATGCTCTTCACCGGCGGCAGTCTTGCCATCAACGCCAACTCGTCGCTGAACACATCTGACGATCCCCTTGCAGACCTCCAGACTGCGAATACATCCGCATCCCTGTCAATCAGTCAGCCCTTGCTTCGGGGAGCGGGGCATGATCTCGCCTTCGAGTCGCTGACCCAGGCAGAACGCAGCCTTCTCTACAGGGCAAGAGACTTTGAATTGTATCGCCAGGATTTTGTCATCCAGATCACCGAGAAGTACTTCGGGCTCATCAGCCAGCAGAAAAAGCTCACGAATACACGAGAAAACATCGATGGGCAGCGATTTGCGTGGGAACAGGCAAAAGCCCTGTTTCGGCTCGGCCGTGGAAATAGCCTGGATGTGTTTCGTGCCGAGCAAGCACTCCTTGAAGCCCAGAATAGTGGTCTCGATGCTGAGCAGATCTTCAGTCTCTCGATAGACCGGTTCAAGATTGATCTCGGCTTGCCAACCAGCGTGGAGTTCGTCATCCAGGATAAATTTCCAGATGTGACTCCCTTCGAGATGGATCTCGACGGAGCGGTAGAGGCAGCACTCCACAACAGGCTAGATCTTCGAACGACAAGAGATCAACTCGAGGATGCAGAGCGTGGGCTCAACATCGCATCCAATTCACTGTTGCCATCGCTTTCCCTCTCATTGGGGTATTCTGCTGCTGCGGATCCAGAATTTCGGTTTTCAGATCTGAACATCGACGATTCTGATGACTATTCCGTAGGACTCGTCATGGAGATTCCGCTCGATAGAAAGAGTCAGATAAACAACTTTCGATCAGCAGAAATATCGCTGGATCAGGCGTACCGAGAACTGGACCGCCAGCGAGATGAAGTCATCCTGGAAGTGCGTGATTCCCTGCGCACCTTGAAGCAGCGAAAAGACCAGATTGAATTGGGTGTGAAAAAGATACAGTCTGTGACCTTCAGCGTCGAGAAAGCGGAGATCGATCAGGTGCGAGGTACGGGGACGAACCGGGATGTGGTTGAGGCCACCAACTCTCTGACGGCTGCGAAGAATGATCAACTGGATCGAATCGTCGCCCATGAGATCCAGTTGCTGAGGCTTCAGAAGCAGTTAGGACTCCTCTTCGTGAATGAGGATGGATTGGTGGCAAAGTGACGACTGCTGCTGCTGATGATCCTGATCTGGGCCTTCGGTGGCAACGATGGAACCGATACCCCTAGCGGTGGCAGTACCCCGGTTCGCCGAGGCACTCTCAAGGTCACTCTGACCGAGCGCGGCACACTCAAGACGCGAAATGCTGTTCATATTGTCTCCGAGGTCAAGGGTCGTACGGCGATCGAATGGCTGATCGAAGAGGGGAGCAGGGTCGAGAAGGGGGACGTTGTTGTCGAACTCGAGAAAGAGGAGTCGCAGCGCCGGATCGATGCGCTCGAGGACAATCTGATCGGATTCGAGATCGAGTTGAACTCATCTCGTACCGAAGTGGAGATTCAAAAGGAGCAAAACAAGACCGATTCAGAGAAAGCACAACTGGCGCTGGAGGTTGCCCAGGTTGAGCGTGAGAAGTTGCTCGCCGGGGACATTCCAAAAGATGAACGACGCCTGGACCTGGCGATCGAAAAGGCCGAGTCGGAGCTCACCCGCGCCGAGGGGCTGTGGGAAGACATGCCCCAGATGCTGGAGAAGGGGTTTGTCACCCAGGACGAGTTCGAGCAGGAGCGCATCAATCTGAAAGAGAACGGGGACTGTTCCGACAGTTCGAAAAACCACTCAGCATGAAACAAAAAGAAGCGGCAGTTACGGAGGCACAAAGAGGTGTCGAGCGGGTCGCCAAGCAGGCCGAGACCAAGATGGGAAGCCTGACGGTAAAGGTCAGCCAGGATGAGCGTCGCTTACGGGCGTGCCAGGAGGAGTTAGAGCGTGAGCGATACGATATCGTGCGAATGACCATCGTTGCTCCCAGTGGAGGTATCGTCTTCTACGGCAATCCCGATCGCACCTGGGAAGATGACATCCGGGTGGGAGAGAATGTCTATTTCAACCGTGTCATCTTGACCTTACCCGACCCCTCGGAGATGGCTGTGTCCATCAACATTCACGAAGCAGATATTGACAAGATTGCCGAGGGGATGAGTGCAGTGACTCGATCCGACGTGCAGAAGGATCGTGTCTTTCATGGCGAGGTCATCAAAATCGATTCTGTTGCCAACGCCGGGAATCGGCGCTGGGGAGATCAGATCCGACGCTTCAAGGTCGAGGTCAGCTTGCAAGGCAACGATCTTGACTTGAAGCCAGGAACCTCGGCCGAGGTCGAGATTCATACTGCAGACCTGGTAGATGTTCTGTACGTGCCCCTTCAAGCGGTCCATGCCGAGGCGGGGCGTTACTACTGCTTTCTCGATGACTCCAGGGGCAGTGAGAAGGCCGAAGTGACCGTGGGTCGATCCAACGACAGTTTTCTGGAGATCATCGATGGACTCGATGAAGGCCAGCATGTCTTGCTCTACAAGCCAGAATCAGCAACGGCCTCCAGTGGTGAAGAGATTCCCTCGCCAGAGAGATCTGTCGAGCGGGGTTCCAGACCGAGTGGTGGGTCTGGTAATCGTAATCCAGGTGCCCGACGTCGTGGGCCTTCCTCCCCGTGAAGGCTCCCATCATCTCCTTGCAGGGAGTTCACAAGTATTACGGGGAACACGAGCCAAGACTCCACGTACTCAAGGGGATCAATCTGGATGTCGCAGACGGGGAGTATGTTTCCATCACGGGTACCTCCGGATCGGGAAAGTCGACCCTGCTCAATCTGCTCGGGTGCCTCGATAACACCAGCGAGGGTGCATATCTGCTCAATGGAACAGATGTGTCCTCATACTCCGATGACGAGTTATCAAAGATCAGAAACGAAGACATCGGTTTCATATTCCAGAGTTTCAACCTGATTCCGCAGTTGTCGGTTTTCGAGAATGTGCAGGTTCCTCTTCTCTATGGCCCCCGCTCGATTGCAGCCACGACCGATCTATGTCACCAGGTGATTGAATCTGTGGGTCTGAGTGATCGCAGCAAACATCGACCTACTCAACTGTCGGGTGGAGAATGCCAGCGAGTCGCCATCGCGCGTGCTCTCATCAATGATCCGGTGTTGTTGCTGGCCGACGAACCGACGGGAAACCTCGATACAGACACCGGCGATGAGGTTCTGGCCCTGATCGATGATCTGCATCAACAGGGACGGTCGGTGGTGATGATCACCCATGATCCAGATGTCGCCAATCGGTCGCAGCGTAGGGTCGATTTACGAGACGGAATCATCGTCGAGGCGGGAGCCGCATGATTCCGCAGAAGCATCTGGAAATGGTCCGCATGGGATTGCGCAACCTGGTCGGCTATCCGATGCGAACAGTTTTGACGATGCTCGGCGTTGTCTTCGGGGTGGGGTCGGTGATCGCCATGCTCGCTCTGG
>JYMV01025432.1_pt1 | contig 10710 bp, 8 predicted proteins | sample 338911 | NCBI WGS metagenome assembly JYMV01 (sample SAMN03354496, study PRJNA234377) | hydrothermal vent metagenome | biome: Deep sea; feature: Hydrothermal plumes at the Eastern Lau Spreading Center, Western Pacific Ocean; material: Seawater | place: Tonga | collected 2009 | depth 2000 m m
CTGAGAACAGAGGCGGCTCTCCTGGCGAATTCTCCAGGGCGGCCTTGCAGTTTTTCATAATGCTCCGCCAGCTTCTCCGCGGTTTGAAGCAGCTTTTTCTCACCCCAGTTGCTGCTCTGGTTGACCAGGCGTGCGGCCAGGTAGTCGATGAGTTCCTCATCGTCATTTTGCAGAAGAAGCTCTAGAAGCCCCGGGTAAGTTTCGTTCCATCTTGGATGGATCTGGACTTTGAGCGGCCCTCTCAGCATCTGAGGATACAACTGATAGACTGCCACGGCGGTCTTGTCTGTCAGGTAATTCAGAGTGGCGATGCCGAAGCCGGAGAAGTTCCACTCATGGCCGATGCCGGCGAGAAGAGCAAGACGTTGTCGGGCCTCGGCCGGAGAGCGATTCAAACTCTCTAGAACGGCCTGATTGTATTCTTTTTCCGTGGAACAGGTGCGGTGAAGTCCGGCCCAGAGAACCATCCAGTTTTTCTCTTCGGACAGTCGAACCAAGCGCTCAAAGCTGCCTCGAAACCAGCTTCGTATCACTTGTCTTAAACGCGGTACGATGTAAGGGAAAAGCTCCTCTCCTCGCATTTCAAGAAGTTCGCAGAAAGCGTCGGTAAAGTCCTTACTCCAGGTGTTAGGATGTCGTCTGATGAGTTCGTCGAGGAGTCTCTCCGTCTTAGAGATTGTTCGGCAGAGGGCCAGGGCATCTTCTCGCCAGCGAGCGATGGGAACTTGCTCCCGATAGAGTTTAAAGAAAAAGTCTTCATCCTGCTTCTTCTGGGCAAGGTCCGCCAGCGTCTCCCAAAACTCTCGCTTCTCGCTGCCGAACAAACTGTATTTTCTTGGTAGATGACCGATGATGAAATCGGAGGCGACCAGCGGGTCTGTTTGGTAAAGAGCGATAGCCGTCTCTTGATTCAACCAGTAGCCCAGGTTCAGCTTTGCCAGTTCGATCTTTCGCTCAGCCGCACCATGACGTTTTCGAAAGCGCTCCAGCAACTCATGCTGCCAGCAGTTCATGGCCTTCTTGATATTGAGTTCGGACATCTTCCAAAAGTAGAGCCGTTTGAAAAGCTCGATCTCGTCGTCGGCGTCGACCTGGGCAAGCCAAGGCTCCAGAAGGTCGGCCACTTCTCCTTTCCAACGAACCGCTTTGAAGCTCCACTTCGGGGAGATCAGATAGCTGGAAAAGTGGCGGAGGATAAAGGGTCGAAAAATACGAGGGGCTCTTTGATAAACGAGCGGCCCCCAAATGTAGGTGAGACCGCCGAAGCAAAGTTCGTTGGAGAGTCTATCAAGGCTAGTCCGGAGTTGTTGCAGAGATTCCGTAGTGTGCAGAACATGCAGAAGCTCTTCTTTGACCTCCTTGACCGAACGTTTGCCTCTCTGTCTTTCCGAACTCACGCTGAGAAAATTCCCTATCGGGGAGTTTCACCCTGGCCAAAAGAGGTTTCCTCGGCTGAGAAGGCAAGAAAAGTTCCTAGGAGTTTTTTTACTATGACAATTACACAAGACACCGTCGTCTCCATGACTTACATTTTGAAGAACGACAACGGACAGGTACTAGATGAGTCGGGAGACTCTCCCATGGTTTATCTACACGGCCACAGAAATATTGTTCCGGGCCTTGAGAAGGCGCTTGACGGTCTTACCGTGGGGGCCTCGACCAACGCCAAGATTTCCGCGGAGGAAGGTTACGGCGAGTACGATCCTCGCTTGAAGTTTGACGTTCCCAAGAGTCAGATCGGCGATGATGTGCCCCCCATGAACAGCATGGTTCAACTAAAGAATCAGAAAGGCCAGACCTTTGTGGCTCGGGTTGTGGAAGCCAGCAACGAAGCCGTCACCTTCGACGCCAACCATCCTCTAGCCGGTGAGAATCTGAACTTTCAGGTGACCATCACGAGCGTCCGTCCGGCCAACGCCGAAGAGATCGCCCACGGTCATGTTCATGGTCCCGGCGGTCATCATCACTAAGAGGCGATCAAGGGTAGAGTAAAACAGAACTCGCATCCTTTACCGGGGGCGCTGTCGAAACCGATGGTGCCCCCGTGCTTTTCCACTGCCAACTTGCAGAGTGTGAGGCCGAGGCCCGTGGATTGCTTTGTGGGGTTGTCGGCTCGGAAGAATCTCTGGAATATCCGGCTATGATACCGGGGATCGATGCCCGGCCCTCGATCCACGACTCTGGTCAGAACGTTCTTCTCGTCGATCTGAACTGTCACCAGAACTTTCTCTTCGGGGGGGCTATATTTGAGAGCATTGGACAGCAGATTCTCCAAGACTCGTCGAAGAAGGTTCGGATCGCAGATGATAGGGACGCTGCGAGGAGCCTCCATGACGATCTTGCTGCCCGTTCCGGTTTCGAACTCTCCCACAACTTCGGTGCAAAGATCTACGTAGTCGATCTCATCGGAGCGCAACTCCAACTCTTCCTGCTCCAGGCGGCTCACATCCAGAATATTGTTGAGACGATTTTCCAGGTTGAAAGTGAAAGACTGAATCCCCTCAGCCAGTTCTTTCCCTTCCTGGGTGAGGTCTTCTTCTATGGCGAGCAATTGAGCGTAGGTGAGAATCCCCATGACTGGATTTTTCATGTCGTGAACGAGAAGTTCTACGAAGTGCTGCCGTGCTTGCTCGACACGACGAAGTTCCGTATAGCTTTCCGACAACTTCTCTTGGGCTTCTGTTAGGGCAAGAGATTGTTCTTTGAGCAGTTCAAACTGTTGCTCCGAGCCTCTGCGAAGAGCGCTGCCGAAAAAGTAGACTACTAGTAAGGTGACGGTTTGGCTTCCCCAGACCTTCCAGCCTGAGGCCACAAAGTCGGGTGCGATAGGCGAGACAGTGCCGCTGTAGTGTAGGCCGAAGAGTCCCGCCAGGCAAATAATCGTCCAAGAAACGGCAGAACTGCTGTTCAACAGATAGGCGGCATAGAGAGGGCCTAGGGGGAGTACCCAGGCAGAGACTGCAGCACCCTGGCCGGTGACGAGAGCTCCCAGAAAACCAGCCCCCATGGCTGCCCCTAAGACGATATGAGCCAGGACATGAAGAAGCTTTGCGGACTCTGTCTGCCTTTGGATCCCTAGGCAGAGGATAACTATCCCACAGGCCACCGCCTGAATGAGCGCAACCCTGGTGAACCCCTGAACGGCGTTTCGAGCAATAAACGGCAGGTAGCCGCCGAGAATCACTACGGACAGCCATAAGAACCGTGTTCGAAACGCACGCAGGGTAGACCTATCGATGATTCCACCGTTACTACGTTCCATATCACCCCTCTCGAAGACTATTGTCGGAGTAGGGCAAAACCACTCTCTCGACTTACTGTTTGACCACAGGAGGCGTTGGGAATCGTCATTCCATGGGGGCATAGCCTTTCACCTAAGGAGATAATATGTCAGAGAACGGCAAGAAAACAGGAACACTCAAGGTCAAGAGCGGCCTTGCTCAGATGCTGAAGGGCGGCGTCATTATGGACGTCACCACCCCCGAGGAAGCGGTCATCGCACAAGAAGCCGGAGCGGTCGCTGTGATGGCCCTTGAACGCGTGCCTTTCGACATTCGACAGGAAGGCGGAGTGGCCCGTATGACCGACCCCGCCGTGACCCAAAAAATTATGGACGCTGTGACCATTCCAGTGATGGCCAAAGCTCGAATAGGGCACTTCGTAGAGGCCGAAATTTTAGAGGCACTCGGCGTGGACTATATCGATGAGTCGGAAGTTCTGACCCCAGCGGATGAGGACTTTCATATCGATAAACACGCCTTCACCGTTCCCTTCGTGTGCGGAGCCAAGAACCTCGGAGAAGCTCTCCGCCGTATCGGTGAGGGCGCTGCTATGATTCGCACCAAAGGCGAACCGGGAACGGGCAATGTGGTGGAAGCGGTTCGCCATATGAGAACTATGAATCAGGAGATCCGGCGCCTCAAAGAGCTGCCTCGTGAGGAGGTTATGACGTTTGCGAAGGAGGCGGGGGCACCCTACGAGCTGTGTTTGATGGTGAGGGAAGAGGGGCGGTTGCCTGTTGTCAATTTTGCCGCCGGTGGAATCGCCACACCTGCCGACGCCGCCCTGATGATGAAATTGGGATGTGACGGTATCTTTGTGGGTTCGGGGATCTTTAAGTCGTCGGATCCTGCGCGAATGGCAAGAGCCATTGTTGATGCCACCGCGCACTACACCGACGCCAAACGTCTGGCTGAATACAGCCAAGGACTGGGAAAAGCCATGAAGGGGATTGAGATCTCGACTCTTGCTCCCGACGAACTGATGGCCACTCGAGGCTGGTAGTGAAGCTCGGTGTACTAGCTCTGCAAGGGGCTGTTTCCGAACACCTCAATGTCCTCAACGACCTCGGTGTGGAGGGCCTTGCCGTTCGCTACGCCGAGGAACTTGAGGATTTGGACGGGCTGATACTTCCCGGCGGCGAATCGACCACTCTGGAGAAGCTCATGAGGCGCTTTGGTCTTGATGTGGCCCTCAGGCAAGCTCTGGAAAGAGGCATGGCTTGCTGGGGAACTTGCGCCGGTATGATTCTCCTTTCCCAGGAGATCGCCAACGCCATCAACGGACAAACCGGGTTGGGTCATTTGCCTGTGAAGGTGGTGAGAAACTGCTTTGGCCGTCAGGTGGACAGTTGTGAGACGCCTCTTGAGATCAAAGGGCTTCAGGGCGAGGCGTTTCCGGCGGTCTTCATCCGTGCGCCCGGGGTTTCGGATATCTTAGACCCTCAAATAGAAGTCCTGGCGCATCATCAAAACATGATCGTCGCCGTGAGATACGGCCGGGTTCTGGCCACATCTTTTCATCCCGAACTCACCGGTGATCACCGCCTGCACAAGTTCTTTATTGAGCAAGTGGTGGGATGTAAGCTTGTGGAGAGATAAAAAAAGAGACCGGGAAGCCCAGAAGAGCGATGTTTCGAAAAATTGACCTTAGGCCTTGGAGTTCAACCTGGAAGAGGCCGCCATCCCGGTCGGTAGGTCTCCCTGAACTCATACATTCGAGCATTTGATCGCTTCTGTTCGCTTCCCGGACTTTCAAGGTTCGGTGCTAAAAGGATAATAGCCCAGCAAGGGCCGATTGCAATTGATCGGGATCAATTTTCAGAAGATTCTTGCCGGCTCCATTTGCTATGATTCTTTCCGTAGGCAAAGTAGATGATGAAGCCGATGATCATCCAGGCGATGAGTCGCTCCCATGTGTGCCACGGTAGGCCGTACATGAGATAGAAGCAGGCCAGGATACCACCCGCCGGGATGATCGGAACGAGAGGGCATTTGAAGGGGCGCTCTCGCTCGGGTTCTCGATAACGCAGAATCAGGATTCCTGCACAGACCAGGACGAAGGCAAGAAGGGTTCCGATGGAGACCATCTCTCCCAGAAGGCCGATAGGCAATGAACCCGCCAGAACGGCAGCCACTCCACCGGTCACGGCGGTTGTTATATGAGGGGTCTTGAAGCGAGGATGGAGTTGGCTGAAAACCTTGGGCAGCAGCCCGTCGACAGCCATGGCGAAGAAGACTCGAGGCTGCCCCATCAGCAGAACTAAAATCACTGAGGAGAGTCCGGCGATGGCCCCCAGCTTGATGGGAAACCTTAACCAGTGAAGCCCTTCACCGGCGGCATTTACCCCCACGGCGATGGGGTCGGGGACGTTGAGTTGGGTGTAGTGAACCAGCCCGGTCAGAACGAGCGACACCAGCATGTAGAGAATAGTGCAGACCACCAGGGAGCCCAGAATGCCGACGGGCATGTCTTTCTGAGGGTTTTTGGCCTCTTGGGCGGTCGTGCTCACCGCGTCGAAGCCGATATAGGCGAAAAAAATGACCCCCGCCCCTCGAAGGATTCCCCCGTATCCGAATTCCCCGAAATTGTCACCTTCGGGGGGAATGAACGGCGTCCAGTTTTCAGGATTGACATAGCCGTATCCGAAAGCGATGAAAGCCAGAATGACGGCCACCTTCGACACTACGGCGACGTTATTGAGCCAGGCCGATTCTTGAATCCCCACAACCAGAAACGATGTCATGAGAAGGACGATCAAGACGGCGGGAAGGTTGATGATATTTCCGGTGGCCTGGAAGCCGGTGTCGGCGGTGTATTGAAGTGGCGGACCGGTGAAAGCCGCCGGAAGATGAAGCCCGAAGTCTTTGAGAAAGCTTGTCACGTAGCCTGACCATCCCACGGCAACGGCAGAGGCTCCAAAGAGATACTCCAGGATGAGATCCCAGCCGATGATCCAGGCTAAGAGTTCTCCCAGAGTAGCGTAGGCGTAGGTGTAGGCCGACCCCGAGATCGGAAGCATGGCGGCAAATTCCGCGTAGCAGAGACCGGCAAGCCCTGAGGCGAAAGCCGCTAGAACGAAAGAAAGAGTAATAGAGGGTCCGGCGTATTGAGCTGCCGCCTGACCTGTGAGAACGAAAATTCCGCTACCAATGATGGCACCTATACCGAGGGCCACGAGATGCCAGGGGCCCAGGACCCTTTTCAGGGTCCCGTCGGACTTGCCGGCTTCCTCGAGAATGCTCTCGATCGGTTTTCTTGTAAGACTTCCCATGCCGTGTAGTTTAGTCATCCCTGTCATATGACCTATTTGGTCGGTTGGGAAGTCATTTGTGTTTCAGGCACATCCCCGATAAGGCAAGTTCCACTAGACTGGGTGTCATTCAGGTTTGAGGGAGTGTTTTATGAAGAAAACTTTGTTCTATCTTTTATTGTTGTCCACCCTGGCCTGGGGGCAGCCCGGCGATAGCTTCAATCAGGGTAAAGTGGATGAACTGCAGTCGGTGGAGGCTTACCAGGGTTGCAGTTTGGGGTGTGCGCTGAATTGGAAGACCACCGTGAGCAGCGCTCTTCCCGACAGTGGCGGCAATCGTTACGGGGCCGCTCAACTAGAAGATACCGATTTCCAGACTTGCTGGGCGGAAGCAGCCCGGGGCGACGGTATTGGGGAGTATATGGAGTTCGTTATCTCCAAGGACAAGGGGCCCAAGAACGTGCCTTTCTCCGGATTTTCCATCAAGAACGGATATACCAAGTCTCAAGATATCTGGTCCAAGAACAACAGAGTCAAAGAGATGACTCTCTCCATCAACGGGAAGTCCCAGTCCACCATCAGTTTGCTCGACACATCCAAGAGTCAGTGGGTGGCCCTTAAGGGAGTCAGGGTGAATCCTGGAGATGTTGTGAGACTCACCATCAAGTCGGTTTATCCCGGGAGCAAGTATCAGGATACTTGTGTTTCCGAAATTCTTTTGAGTGGTGCGCATTAAGAGAGAGCACTAGGGTTTCCTGACGGACTCGGAAAGAAGACAACATGAGAATTTCACTCCTGTTGCTCTTTTTTCTGCTGACAAGCACTCTGTCCGGCTGGGCTGAAACGGACCGAACGATGGTGGAGGTCCGCGACGGTATCTATCGAGCCTCCTCCGGAAATTATCACTCTCTGGTCTGGGTGACGTCGCAGGGAATCGCGGTCGTCGATCCCATAGATCGCAAGACGGCTCAGTGGCTGAAGAAGGAACTGGAGAGTAGATTTCATCAGCCGGTACGCTATCTCATCTACAGTCACAACCACCCGGATCACGCTCTTGGTGGAGACGTCTTCGACGATCCCCGGACTATTGTGGTAAGTCACCAGTATGCTGCTGAAGACATGGAATGGAGCAAGCTCAAGACTCGGTTGCCGGAGCTTCGATTCCAAGACCGTCTGGAGTTGAAATTGGGCGGCAAGACTCTTGCCCTGAAATACCACGGGCCCAACAACGGTCGCGGTTCGGTGAGCTTCCATTTCCCGGAGCAAAAGGTGCTGTTTGTGGTGGACTGGATCGTGGTGGGGAGAATGCCATATCGGGATCTTCCCGGCTACGATATCCATGGAATGATCCGTTCCACCCGAGAAGTGCTCCAGATGGACTGGAACCTCTTTGTGGGTGGCCACGCTAAGGTGGGTAACAAAGACGACGTCAGGCGCTCTCTAAGTTACCTGGAAGCGCTCTACGCTCAAGTCCGCGACGGGATGCTTGAGGGTAAGTCGTTGGAAGAACTCAAGAAAGACGTTACCCTTGAAGAATTCAGCGACTTGGCCAATTTTGAGGATTGGCGGGCCTTGAATATTGAGGGGGTTTACCGCACTCTCAAGGACGCCAGTTATATTCTCAGGCGCTAGGCTTCGCCTCCAACATTCTTCGCCGAAATCACTTTCACATTGTCCACCATAACGCCGTCCTCTTTACTCTTGTTGGATGGCTCGTAGTTGAATCGAATCTGTACATGTTCCTGACCGTCGTACTTGGAAAGGTCCATTTTGTAGCTTCCCCATTGATCGTAGCCGGGAGTGCGGTCCTGGCGCAGGACCTCGAGGTTTTTCCAGCCTTTCCCGTCGGTGCTCACCTCAACGAAGAGAAAATCGTATTTGTTCGTTGTCATTTTGGCATCGAAGCTGAGGGTGGCGTTTCGCATGTCCTTGAGGCTGAACGCGGGCGAGGTGAGGCTCGTGTCGGAACCCGGTTCGTGGGGTCCTTCGGGACTGTCGCTGTAGACCAGACCGCGACCTTCCACCGCCACTTTGCCCCAGGTGCCTTCGGTTGTCCAGTTGTCATCGGCATCGAAGTTGTTGGAGAGCGGCACTTCGGCAGCGGGCATGACACCTGAGGTGGTGGCCACACCGGAGCGATTGCCTACGTTATCCACGGCGTTAAGCTTCAGGCTGAAAGGCCGTTCGACGTCCAGTGGATTGGTCTGAAAATTGAAGACTTCTTTCTCTCCGGAGCCTTTGGGGAACTGGGGAATGAGACGCTGTTGCTTGTCGCCGAAGTCGGCCAGCAATTCGTAGCGAGCGGCTTTGCCTTCCATTCCGTCGTCGCCCACGCCGTTCCAGCTGATGCTGAAGCCGTCGGCACTGGTTCCGGTGACCTTGAGACCGGTGATATCGGCCGGAGCGATTTTGTCGTCCTCCAAAGCTCTAAAGGCGTTGAGGCGGCCACCTGAGACGCTGAGTTGACGCATGCCTTCCAGCGGGTCGGAGCTGAACATGATTCGGTCGCGAATCTCTTCGTTGGTGATGTCGGGAAATTTCGACACGATGAGCCCGGCTACACCGGCCACATGAGGGCTTGCCATCGAGGTTCCGCTCAACTCATCATACTCGTGGACCGGAAGAGTGGAGAACACTCGTGCCCCGGGTGCGTGGACATCTACGGTGTTGGCACCCCAGTTTGAGAAAAAGAGGGGATCGTCGCGTCGGGTGGAGGCACCTACGGAGATGATGTTGGGAGAGTCGAAACCGGCCGGAAAGAAGGGGTGTTGATCGCTGTCTTGTTGGGCGTTTCCGGCGGCACAAACATGAAGCATAGGGGAACTTGCCATGACGTCTTCCAAGATCGGGTTCCGGCGAGGACCGCCCCAGGAATGATTGGCGATGCGAGCACCCCGCTCAGTGGCGTAGAGAGTTCCGTTGATGGCTGCGATCAAACTGACGCGCTCGCCTTCGGCAATCTTGACCCCCATCAACTGCGTATCCCAATTGACTCCGGCGATACCTTTTTCGTTATTGCCGACGGCGCCGATGATTCCAGCTACATGAGTTCCGTGACCTACCTCGTCGAAGATATTGCCGGTTCCGTCCACCGCGTTGAGTCCGTGAACGTCATCGGTAAAGCCGTCCCGGTCGTTGTCTTGGCCGTCTTTTTCCGACTCCACCGGATTGACCCACATGTTGTCCTTGATATCTTCATGGAAAGCGTCGATTCCGCTATCGATGACGGCGATGATAGGGCCGTTTTTGCCTCCGCCGGTGGTGATATTCCATGCCTTGCCGGCACTGATGTCGGCACCGTCTTTGCCGCCACGAATGTTCTTATTGCGCAGAGCCCACTGCTCCGGATTCAGGTCGTTCGGAAGTCGTTCGTCTTGACCGGCTTCGGCAGTCACAGGCTCGCCGTTGGCGTTCACTCGGGGCGCGGTCACGCCGTTGACCAGTTCCATCTGGTCGTTCACAGCACTCAGCAGGACGCGACTGTCACCTTCCATGGCGGCCATCGTTTGGGCTTCGCTCAAGCTGGCTCCGGTTTTCAAGAGGAGCAGTTGTCCGTTGAACTTCTCTTTCATGACCTCGGGGATGGGGAATTGCTGACCCACAGTGGCACCGTAGTCGGCGGCCAGTTGCCGGATCTGTTCCTGGCTCAGGTCGGCATCGACTTTCAGAAGAATCTGATCCTCGGCGTAGGGGTGGTCGTCGAGTGTGTCCTCAATCTCAGACGCTCGGGCTCGGGTTTCCTGGACTCTTTGAAGGAGATTCCTTTGGGGAGATTGTGTTGTCGATATCGAGGTCATGTCTTGCTCCAAATAGTTCTCGCTCAGGGAGCGATTGGAGATGAGACATCACTCTTTCTATCAGGAACCGAGGGTGGAGCATTTTAAAGAACTGTTACCATTTATCGATTTTTTGACACTTTCGCCTTTTCGCTTAACAGTGCCATAACGGCCCTTCCTGAGAATGAGGCTAATCAGTTTTTTCAGGAGAGTTCAAAATGGATGTTTCAAGCGCAGGTAACGCAGGAATTCAGGCCACCAGAAAATGGAGTTCGGCTGACAATTCGCCCTCACCAACAAGTAAGGAGGAGAGCCTTCTTTCTCTTCCCACCGACAAGCTCCCCGATATCAATTGGGACTCGGCCGGCAATGTCGCAAGCTCTGTTGGTCGCGGTGTTCATG
>JYMV01028508.1_pt1 | contig 10709 bp, 9 predicted proteins | sample 338911 | NCBI WGS metagenome assembly JYMV01 (sample SAMN03354496, study PRJNA234377) | hydrothermal vent metagenome | biome: Deep sea; feature: Hydrothermal plumes at the Eastern Lau Spreading Center, Western Pacific Ocean; material: Seawater | place: Tonga | collected 2009 | depth 2000 m m
GACGAAAAAAAACCCCGAAAAAGATATTAATCTAAATCGAGGTTCTCGTATCCTACTTCCGCGGAAGTAAGATTAAGTAATGAATTACTTAGTTACTGCTGCAACATCGGCGTTAGACGCGATCTTAGCATTAGTATCAGAAACACCTTTAGCGTATGCATCAGCTTGAGCCTTAGCATAAGCGTTAGCAGCACCAGAAGCTGAACCATCAACACTGCCAGAAGCATTAGTATCGATAGAGTTCTTAGTGTTAAAGTTAAGACCAAAATCAGTATCGTTCATCCAATTGTTGTCACCTTGAAACGGACCCCAGTTAGTCATACCGTTAAATGGACCAGCATTCGAATTGCCATTAAATGGCCCCCAGTTGTTGCCACCCTGGAAAGGACCCCAGTTTTGGCCACTGTTAAATGGACCAAAATTTGAACCGCCATTAGCATAGCCGTTGTCGTTGTTGTTGTTAAAGAAACCAGCTGAAGCTGATGTTGCTGCTACAATCGTAGCAATCGCGATAATTTTTTTCATAATAGTTTTCCTATCTTGTTATATGTGGTATTTCAAAATTAAAATCCCATCATTTTTTAAATCCAGATTTATTTATTTCTCTCTGAATATGTGTATTATACCACAGACTATATTAGAAGTCAATAATATAGTTATATAGTTTATAATTAAATGCTTATTTAAGTAAATAAGCCTCATTATTGTCGTAGAATAGGCTATTATGATTAATATATAAATAACAAAAGGTAAATATGAAAAAAATCATTCAATCACTACTAATATCAATCTCAATTTTTAGTATTTCTACACAATCTGCGGCAGAAACTGGTTATTACAAAAGCGGAGAAATTGAATATATTGTTAAATTCCTCGAAAACGATCATATTAAAAAATATGGATATCACGAAAGTGGCGCGTTGAACTATATAGAGCTTTATGTTAATATGAAGGTCGTTAGACAATCTGTTTATTATTTAACCGGCGAATTAAAATATGTGGTGGATATCATTGATGGAAAACAGGTTAAGCAAACGCATTATCATAAGACGGGAATTATTGAACATATAGTTGAGTATGTTGATGGAGTAGAATCAAGATATATCACTTATTATCATATGAGTGGCAAGGTAGAGACAATTATTGAGTCTGTTGGCGGCACCAAGGCAAAAGAAACAGGCTATTACGAAACGGGAGAGGTATGGTATATGAACATATTTGCAGAAGATGGTAGTTTGGTTAAACAAGACGTCTATCACAGGAATGGAGAGAAGAAAATCTGAATACGTCTAGAAAAAAAGCATTGGAAAAAGCGGTCAAAAACCAGTAAAATAAGCATTAAAAAAAGATAAGCATGCTCAATCAACCACAAGACAACGAAAATATTATTTCCACCTCGGTGCGTCCAAATTCACTCAGCGGATATATTGGCCAGGATGATGTTAAGTCACAAATGTCATTATTTATTGAGGCTGCGAAGAAGCGCGGCGATGCATTAGACCATACACTGATTTACGGACCACCAGGACTAGGGAAAACTACTTTGGCAAACGTGATTGCTAATCAAATGGGCCCTATATTAGAGAGACCTGGCGACTTGGCCGCCATCCTGACCAAACTTGAGCCGTACGATATTTTATTTATTGATGAAATCCATCGTCTTAATCCAGTAGTCGAGGAAATTCTATATCCAGCATTAGAGGATTTCAAACTCGATATTATGGTGGGCGATGGCGCAATGGCAAACTCCGTGCAAATAGAACTTCCACCATTCACTCTGATCGGCGCCACAACCAGAGCTGGGATGCTAACAGCTCCACTCCGTGCAAGATTTGGCATTACTCAACGCCTTCAATTTTATGAAGTAAAAGATTTACAGAATATTGTCCAGCGATCTGCCAGTATTCTTGGCATTAAAATAAAACCGACAGGTGCGCTTGAAATAGCTAAACGTTCACGCGGCACCCCAAGGATTGCCAACCGCTTATTGCGCCGAGTGCGTGATTTTGCTGATGTAGAGGCTAATGGTGTAATTAATAAAAAACTGGCCCAGAACGCCCTGACTACGCTTAAAATAGACGAACGTGGATTGGAGCAATTGGATAGAGATTATTTATCAACCATTATCAAAAGTTTTTCCGGCGGCCCTGTCGGTCTCGATACATTGGCAACAGCTATAAGTGAAGAGCGTGGAACCTTGGAGGATATGGTTGAGCCTTACTTAATCCAGCAAGGTTTTATAATGCGAACCCCGCGAGGTCGTACTGCAACCGAGTTAGCATACTCACATTTAGATTTGACCACACCATGACATCCTGAATCTTGTTATTTGTTGATTATGCGGTATAATTATATTTATTAATCACTATAAATTATGTTTTTTACCAAATATAAATACCGAATTTAAAATGTACCCTCTTAAAATAGCTTTTTTCCGCTAATAATATATGCGCGTGATGTGTCTAGTGGTACCTTGGCCTTATCATTTGTTATATTCGCATTCATTACGGGCTTTTTTGTTGGTAAGATTGATCAGCGTGGAAGCCGCCGATAATCATCCAGCTCTTGGTGTTCAATCCTACCAAGAGCTGGATGATTACTTGATTTTCCAACACAATAGGTTATTGTTTATATCTTTGAATACCAAGACAAATAACAATGAATAAGGAATATATAAAAAACCTTTTTAATCATCCAATACTGCTATTGTTGTATTCGTTTGGTATTCCACTTTCAGCGCTTTTTTGGTCATATGTTTCCGATGTTTTGGATGGAAATTCTGAATTAATTATTATCACCGTTGTTATATTTGTCGTTATAACCATAGTCCTTCTAATAGTACAGGCTATTCTTTCATCCTCAGTCAAAGAGGAGTTTTATGATAAAGTGGAAACCCTCGAGGGTTTTATTGAGGCAACCGGCGCTGGTAGAGTGTCCTCGGACTCAGAGATGCTTGCCATGGAGTCTGTGGCTTCTGATGTAACTGTAATAACCCCCGATCTTAAAGACGATATTCAAAAAAACGAAGTTATGGATGCTGTTTCCCAAAATCTTAATAAAAATATTAAATATCATTATATCATGCAAGACACCACAGCTACCCACGGCTATCTTGATACGTTTGCTAGGATCCATGGTGTTGAGCATGATATATCAATAACATTTATCCCTGAAGAACACTTCTTCTTTTCTAATGACATTATAATTTATAACTTGATGGATACTAAGAAGGAGGCCAAAACCTACTTTTCCTTTCCATCGGCCAATTTCAATCTTTTTGTTAAGTTGGATGATGTAAATCAGCAACAGGTATTGGGCGTTATAAGAAAGATTTCTGCGTCTTATACACCGAAGCATATCAAAGATTTCGCCTCGCCATTTAGCAAGTAAAACTTAAAATAGTCAAAGCATCATTAGTTTCTAAAACATCATGCACACGTACAATGTCAGCACCATTTTGCCCAGCTATTAATGCGGCGGCCGCACTACCAACAACTCTTCCATCAACTTCCCTATCATTCAAGATAGCGCCAATCATCGACTTGCGAGATAAGCCAGCCAATAGTGGCAATCCAAAGCTTTTGAACTCACCTAACCGTTTTAGAATTTCAAGATTATGATCTAGTGTCTTACCAAAGCCAAAGCCAGGATCTAAGATGATTTTATCCTTGGAAATACCCGCATTAATACACGCCTCAACTCTCTGACTAAAAAACTCTTTAATATCATCGACTACATCACCATATTTCGGGTCCTTCTGCATGGTTCTGGGGCTACCTTGCATATGCATCAGGCAAACATGCGTATCTAAATGGGCGACTGTTTCCAACGCCCCATGCGCACTTAGGGCACACACGTCATTAATTAAGCTAGCACCAGCCTGAATGGCTAACGTCATCACTTCTGGTTTTGAGGTATCTATTGAGATGATGGCATCTGTCGAACGGTGTAGTGCTTCAATAACTGGAATAACGCGTGCTATTTCGTCAGCGCTTGAAACAGGTTGTGCACCAGGTCGCGTTGATTCTCCACCAACATCAATAATATCAGCACCTTGGCTAATCATGCGTTTAGCACTTTCGATAGCCTTATTGGTGTCAAAGTGTTGCCCGCCATCCGAGAATGAATCCGGTGTGACGTTCAAAATACCCATGATCAAAGGCTTTGATGTTTGCATAGTCATACCAACCAAAGCCTTATATTAGATTACTTGTGTTCAGCCTTAACTGCGCTATCCATTTGACTCGCAATACCATTATAAAATTTCAGCTGAATGTCATTACTTAAATAATCAATTCCTCTCAAAACTTCTTTTTTAGCATCTTCAACGCTTAAAACATCACGTGGACCATATTCGATCGCCATATTGGCCGCAACTACTGCTTTTTCAAAGTGATCTTGGTCAACTGTTGTATGTAACCTAATCCAATCCATGCCACCCATAGTATCATTTTTTGAAATAAAATTACTAATACCTTTGCCACCTAAGTTAAGCTTAGCTTTTGCAATACTCGCTCTTAAATAAGCCTTATCTCCATCAAGTCCCTTCATTAGGTCCGCTCTTTTGCCAGCAACATCGATGGTTTTAGCAAGTGTATCTGACGCCGCGCCAATAAGTTTGAATTTATCATCTTCCAGATCAATAATAGCATCAAAGTCATGAGCCATGTATTTTACTGCACCAACCGCCAATTTAGCCGCCATCTCTTTTGATAGTGCGTCATCTTCAATACCAACCGTATCACCTTTAAGTTTTGCCGCTAGTTTAGGGTAAGAACCTTCGATAAACTCCAATAACCTTAAAAATTCACTGGAAGCAGTGCCCTCGGTGCCGATATGAACGCCAATATTAAATAAAATTGTCTTATAGTCCAATTCTGAATCTGCAGAGAGCCCATATCCTTTATGTCCAGCCGCCTTAATTTCTTTAAGGAATTCACTCGGCTTTGTTATTTTATTGATTTCATCTTTATCAAAATCAAAGGAATTAGCAATAGCTTTCAAAGTGAAGTGCGACATAGTTCTATGTGGAACATCAGCAAATTCATCGATTGCCGCATAAAAAACCAATTTAGCAACTTCCGCAGCCCTGTCACTCGTAACTTCTATCTCGGAATCATCAACAAGAAAATCACAATTTGCAATTCTTGATGATAAGTTTGTTTGTGCGGCAGCAAAACAGTTGTTAAAATCTACGAACTGAGACAGTAAATATATAAATTGCTTATCAGCTAAATCTCCTTCGCTTTCTTGCGTTTTCTTTAGATTTTCTGCGAACGATACACTTCCAGAGTTATCAGTAAAAAATTCCGTTAATTCTTCACCGTTTATATATTCCTTCATTTTTTTATCTCCATTAATTTTTTCATCATTACGAGATGCCCCAAACATCAGAACACACTTTCTGTAATTCGTTTTCTCTATCATCCACCTCAACATCAGCAACAATCATTAAGCTAATGGCTTCATGAGCAAGTTCTTTACCTTCTTTGTTGATATTTTTATCAATCCAGGAAATTGCCTCAATCACATTCATATCAGAACTTTCTTTAAGCGTATCTTTTGATATTCCCAAGTTATTCGCCAGCCTTATTTGCAATTCTACTTCAAGATCATGCGCTTCGCCATCCAAGATAGCAGTATTTGTTAGTAAGCACGCAACTGCTTGGCTAAATGTCTCAACTTTCAATTTTTCACCCATCATTTCCTCTTATTTTTTTATAATATTTTAATTCTAAATTTATTATATAGATATATATAATATTTATTATATTATTTAGAAATTTAAATGGCTTATGCGGCGAGTGATTGATTATCTAAATCTTTTAAAAGTTTTATTTTTTACCAAACAGGCACACCAAGATATTTGCCTATTTTTTTCTCCTTATATTGTTAATAATGTTTGGTGCGATTTGTGGATTTCTGCAAAGCTAGCAATCCTCGCCGGCTCAGTAATAAGCTTGTAAGCCGCCCTCATCAGTCCTGCACATTTAGTAGAATCCATACCTCCGATTCCAGTGCCCAAACCCGAGCATACAAGCGACTTTATTGGGTTCTTCGGTTGAGACTCATTAAAGTTATTTACAGCTATTAGAATAGCCCTAAATGCGTTATAAGCATTCAAGGTAAATGCCACATTCTCAGGTATTCTCATAGTCGGTGCCACAATCAAGTAGCTCCATTTTTCATGATTGATGTTTATGACTTCAGCAGCACCAATTGGCATCTCGCCGTGGTACTTGTTAAGAATAACCTCTTGGGTGTCTGCCTCAACTTGAAATCCAAGTTCGTTTCTGATGGCTAAATCTAGCCCACCATCCATAATGCCAAAACTGTTAGCAGGACTAACGATAGCATCAGCACTTTGTTGAAAGTAGTCGCCAATAATAACTTCTACTTCCGGATAGCCAGAGAATACTTGCACCCATTTTGATCCCAAGTCTTTTTTTGAATCAATTAAATATATTTTCTCTAGCTTTGAGTGTTTCAATTTATCAACTCGACCCAAAATTTTTGTGCCCCAAATACCAATTTCACCCTGTCGCTCTACAAATAATTTAGTCAAATCTTCGGTATCTTTATTCCGGATAAATCCATCCTTCTCTACCAACTGGCCTTCATCTAGCATATCACGAATAACTAACTTATAATCCTCGATTTCCCAGCCAAAATCTCCATTTGACAATAAACGATAGAGAATTTTATTTTTAATGACTCTTGCTTCTAATTTTTCCATAATTAACTTCTTGATTGGATCCATATCTGATATCTGCATAGTTCCTCCTTGTTGAATGGCTCTTGTGTGAATCCTAAAATCAATTCTCAATCTCTCTCAAATGTCAATCTATTTATAAAATAGTTTTAATGCATTTACCATAAGACGAAAACACCGTAACCCCCTTGAAGGCCGGTTCTTCAAATACAGTAATTCTTGTTGCGAAATCACCTGATATGATTGTAGATGATGGAAATAACCCTACTCTTTCAGTAAAAGACACGTTATGTACTATAGGTTTTTGCCAATTACTTGGCTGGAAGCTAGTTCTCAAGAAAGTAGCCTCTACCTTGCCAAATGAGGTTTTAACAAAGGCTTTATCACCATCTATGATATATGTGGCGGTTTCAACATCACCTTTTTTCACTATGTCTACTCTCTTATTCAGCCATTCACTGTCTCGTCCAAATACACCATCCCCCTCTAGGATATGATTTACGCGTTCATCAAAAGAACAACTATAAATCTCCTTTTCATTTGCACCCACATTAAAACTAAATAAACATACTATACCAACAAAAACCAACTTTTTCATATTACCAAACTCCTTTTATTATCTTAATTAGCAGAGTCAAAAATAACTCGATTGACATGCTCACTACATCTTTTATAAATCTAACTACCATCATACCTCCTTATATTATATTGTATAGATTTTAAACAAAAACTCTTTCTTTATGACCCGTTAAGAGTTGAATCTAATATTGTTTTCTCCTATACATCCGTATAACTCTATCTATATAGTCGGCTAAACTCTATTTACCTCAATAAACGTTGGAAAACGACACATACTTATGGTAAAATGTGAATATAATTAAACAGTAACTAATAAGGAAAAATAAATAATGACATTTTTAATGGATAATCCAATAATAGCCGGTGGCGGACTATTTTTAATATTAGGCATAATTTATTATATTAAAGCAAGTGCGCAACAAAAGCGTGACTACGTTAAGAAAATTCTAGAAACAGACCTGGGAACATGCAAGTCAACGTCTGCTCTTGAAAAGTTAATAAAAGAAAAAAACAAGTTTAGCAAAACCGGCATCGACCCCATTGAACTAACCAAAGCGATAGTCGACTATATTAAAGATAAGAAGTTCAAGAAATATCTGAAAATACTTATGAAGGCTGGTGCAGAACTCAATCAAAATACGCCAGATTATGATGTATCTCCATTAATTTATGCTATCCTCAACGGCCATGAAACCGAAGCCAAAATTTTGACGAAACAGGGCGCAGATATAAATACACCGAGTGGTAATGATATGTATTTAATCGGCATTGCAGCCGCCAACGGCCAAATAGAGGCCATGGAATATGCTTTAAACCATAATTGTTCTATAGAAAAGGCCGACGGCAACAATAACTCACCGCTATATTATGCTCTTAATAACGATCACTTAGAAGCCGCCCAATATTTAATAAATAAAAATATAAACCTGGACGCCACTAATTCTTCAAGGGCAACACCATTAATACTCGCCATTAAAAACGACCAGCTCCAATCAGTGAAGTTTTTATTAAATGCCGGAGCCAACCCAAATGTAATTAACTCTGTTGGCGAATCTACTGTTCAGCAAGCTATTAAAAACCACCAACATAAGATTTTATCAACCTTACTGGATAATAACGCCAAGGTTGAAGTTAATGATTCACATCTAGTCATAGATTCTGATAATTATAATATTGTTACCGTGGTATTTTCAAGAATATCATTTGATAATCATCTAGGTGATTATTTGTATACTGCTACCCTCGCCCAACAGCATAATAGCATCACCGCCTTATTGAAGCTTGGAGCAGATCCAGACTATGTCCAAAAAGATTTCATCACCCCTACAATTGTAGCAGCGATGTCAGGTGTGCAATCAACATTTGATCTATTAAGGCCAAAATCAACCCTATCACCATTTACCAAGCTCATTAACTTCATTTCTTTAAGCGATGGTAAAATAGGTCTTGATCTAAAATCTCTAAAATTAACTGAGATCGGTGGCGAACTAATTTATACCAAAGCTCCATCTTCTGGATCAATGCATTGGGAAATCGCCACCAGGGAGGTCGAACGTTACCTTGGCTTAATCGATGTTAGATTAAAAGAAAACAAAGATGATACTTACTCAGTCTTATTCTATAATGGCTCGAACTTAGGCCAATTAGCAAAATCCCTAATAGTCAGGGGTGCCGAGACTAATTTTGTTAGAATCTTGGATACCAGCACTTCAAAAAATATCATTTTCAAAAACATCCCCGGTGCTAAACTCACCGACTGGAGCGAGCAGCAGGGTTATATCGAGGATATTCTTGGCGTTCCAGTGGAGATTGAACAATACAATAATGACCACGAACTCTTCCCCGATCTTGGCCGCGATAAACTTATTATTATTAAAGAATCGAATTTATCAGCAATCCCAGCGTCTCTGGGCTTAACCGGCGAGTTTGTTAAAGAAACTAAAAACAAAGGTGTGACTGAAATCCACTTTACCAATGTGACCGATCGCGATGCTTGGCAGGTCAAGTCGGATACTATTTCTAAATTAATAAATAGAAAAATCAAAGTAATTATCTCTGGCTCAAAAGTCATTTTACGTGATTCAATTGAGGCATCGATACCTACGTTACTTGACTGGGAAGATACCAAAGACACCCCGGTTCTATTGCACACAGTGGAACATAATGGCAATACCGACTACTTTTATTCGTATTCACACGATCGGGACTTAAATAAATGGAAGGATGCTTCAAGAAAGGTAAGTTTTAAAACCCTATTTGATCAACCAGACAAGGTTTACAGACTGGGTATGTACGATCGTTCAAATGAAGCTCTTTATGATTCAAATTTCTCCACCGAACAAATGATTGTATTACATGAATTTGCCTCGATTCCAACCAAAGATGATTTAATGAGCTTTGACCCAGATACAGTTTTAAAAGACAAGCAAGTATTCTGGGGATATGGAACGGGTTCAAGTAAATATTACACCTCAATTGCCGACCTACCGCATATGATGATAATTGGTGCGTCAGGATCAGGTAAATCAAACTTTATTAACGGCCTGATTCTATCATTGCTAAATAATGTTGATGATATTCAAAAGATGTATTTAGTTGACTTGAAATCAGGCATTGAATTTAATCGATACAAAGATCTTAATCCTAAAAAAATCAACGTATTCTCTAAGGGCACTTCACCTTCAAAATTCTTAGCTGCATTGCGTGAGGTCGAAGCCCAAATGTATCTACGTGAAGAATACATGGTTGAAAATAATATTATTAAGCTAAATGATGATCCAATCTTCATTATTATCGACGAGTATGCTCAAATACAATTAATGCATGCTCGTGGCGAAGAAATGATGGCCAAAGATGAAATCGTTGATACTTTAATCCGCATTGGTACTAGGGCTCGCTCAGCTAATATCAAATTAATCGTGCAAACGCAAGATCCGCGCGCTGTGGAAGATGAATTAAAGGTTCATTTAATGTCTCGCGCTTTACTCAAGACAAGTAAAGAGAATGATATGGCATTTACCTTACAAAATGAAGATTTAGCAATCGAAATGGGTATCAAGCACACAATGTTTAACAAAGGCCGTTATATTTTTGAAGACTATAATGATGGCGATACCAAACTTAATGAGCTTCAATTTCCATATATTGATCCGCAAAAAGGCTTACATAATAATTTCAATATGGATAATAATGGTTCAGCCGGTATTAGTCTTGAGAAATACGCAGCCCATGTCGCTAGCGAATATCCATATCTAGCTAACACACAGGTATTGGAAAGCACAAGTAAGCCTAGCGAAGTTAAACCAATGCCAACGGCAGAGGTTAGTCCTGCAGCAGCACCATTTGATTTTAACGCTTTAACAGACGTTAGCCCTGCAGCAGCACCATTTGATTTTAACGCTTTATTATCTGATGATGA
>JYMV01013421.1_pt1 | contig 10707 bp, 13 predicted proteins | sample 338911 | NCBI WGS metagenome assembly JYMV01 (sample SAMN03354496, study PRJNA234377) | hydrothermal vent metagenome | biome: Deep sea; feature: Hydrothermal plumes at the Eastern Lau Spreading Center, Western Pacific Ocean; material: Seawater | place: Tonga | collected 2009 | depth 2000 m m
ATGCCCAATCCCGGGTAATGGAAGATGTGTTGAGGAGAAACGGGTTACCCTATCAGGTGATAGGAGGACTCCGTTTTTATGAGAGGAAAGAAATCAAGGATGTGCTGGCATACATGAGGGTTGTTGTGAATCCGCACGATTCGGTTTCTTTAAAGCGAATCCTCAATGTTCCTACTCGGGGAATCGGCAAGACCTCAATAGAAAAGGTGGAGAAATATTGCATGGAGAAGGGTTTAACGCTCTTGGAGGGTTTGCGCCGGAACGAACAAGAAAAATTAACGGCTCCCGCTGCAGGTAGGAAGATTTCCCAATTTTTGCAAATCATTGATCATCTGAATGCCGCGCAGGGCGATCTTCTGGAACTTTTGAAAGAGGTAGTAGACCGAACGGGTTATATGGAGATGTTGAAGGCGGACGATACTCACGAGAGTAAGGGGCGCATCGAAAACCTGAATGAATTATTTTCTGCCGTGGAGCAGTCTGTGGAAAATGGGGAAGGTTCCCTGCTGGAGTTTCTCGACTCAGTCTCTCTGGTGGCCGACCTGGATAACCTGGATGACGAGCGGGGAGTTCTCCCATTAATGACTCTGCATACCTGCAAAGGATTGGAATTTTCATCTGTGTTTGTAGTGGGTATGGAAAATGGACTCCTACCACATGCCAGTTCAATGTCGAATCCCGAGGAGTATGAGGAAGAAAGAAGGTTGTGCTATGTTGGTTTTACCAGAGCCCGGAAAAAACTATTCGTCACCCATGCGCGGAGGAGAAGAATCTATGGCAGCACCTTTAATTACCTGCCTTCAGATTTTCTGCTTTCTATTCCCGATGAAGTTATGATCCGGGAATCCAGTGCATTTAGTAATGAACCTGTCCCTCAATTTGGTGATCGCCTTGAACAAGCTTTTCCCTGTCAGGAAAAAAGCGAGGGCACTTATTCGATCGGAACAAAGGTTTTGCACGCGAAGTTTGGCTCGGGAATTGTACTCAACCTTTCAGGAAGCGAAGAAGATTTAAAACTGGAAGTTTTTTTCAAAGCTCCTCATGGGAAAAAGAAGCTCTCAGTCAGCCACGCGAAACTGATTGTTCTTTAAAAGAACAGAGAGGGTCAAGAAGAATAGGTGTCATCCCGGCGCGGTTTTTAGAGACCGTTTCAAAATGGATTCCAATTTAGCTTTTGCCCTCAGAGAAAGTCTTAAGTTTAATACGATGCCATTGGTGTTGTAATCCTCTTTTAATACCAGGGCAAATTTCCGTATTTCCTGAACGAGAATGGCCTGGGAATGGTCGAGTTCGAGGCGATAAGGGGCTAGTTTTTTTTCATAGTGATGAATAATTTGCTGGCGGAGCGAATCAATGCCATGTCCCGTTTGGCAGGAAATGCCAATCGAAGAGGGAAAAGTATGAAGAGCCCGATCCAGAATTTTAATATCCGGCAAGGCATCAATTTTATTAAAGGCAATGAGAATGTCGATATCGTCCGCGTCCATTTGCCGGAGAAGAGCATTGGCGGTGCACATTTGTTCGGTATATTCAGGATGGCTGATGTCCACGACATGGATCAACAAGTTGGCATCACGGACCTCATCCAGGGTACTCTTAAACGAAGCGACCAGATCATGAGGCAATTTGTTAATCAGTCCTACGGTATCTGATAGCAATACGGGATACGGAAAATTTTTCTTAATCTTACGCACGGTCGCGTCCAGGGTTGCGAAGAGTTTATCCTCGACCAGCGTATCGGCGCCTGTCAGGCAATTCATCAAGCTGGATTTCCCCGCGTTGGTGTACCCGACCAATGCTACTTTATAGGTTCCTGTTCGGTTTTTTCTCTGGATCTTTTTTTCCTTGTCAATTTGGACGAGTTTTTTTTCCAGCTTGTGGATTTGATTGCGGATCATTCGGCGATCCAGCTGGATCTGCGTTTCCCCCACGTCTTTCATACCGATTCCGCCGCGTTGCCGGGAAAGATGTCCCCACATTCGGGTAAGGCGGGGAAGTGCATATTTCATCCTTGCCAGTTCAACCTGGGTTTTTGCCTCTCGGGTTCGGGCGTGATCGCTAAAAATTTCCAGGATAATCCAGGACCGGTCCATTACCCTGCACTTGAAGATGTTTTCCAACTCCCGGTTCTGGCGGGGCGAAAGTTCCTCATCAAAAATGACCGCTTCGGGATTATGGTGTTCGACAGCCAGCTTGATCTCTTCCACTTTTCCGCTACCCACAAAGGTTTTGGAATTAATCCCCGTTAAGCGCTGAGTAAATGTGGCAACCGGTTCATATCGAGCGGTGGTAGCGAGGCTTCCCAGTTCCTCCAGTGAAATTTCAGCGGGGGGTGAGGATATACCCGGCATGCTAACCCCCACCAATATGGCTTTGGGTTTTGAGGGGCGGGTCCTTATGTGATTTGGTGCTTTGGTTTTCATTCGTCAAGCGAATTATAACGTATATTGGGATGTGACAGGGATGGAATTTGCGGTTTTGAAAATGAGAGAAAAAGTCGGGTAAAGGAAGATGCGCAACCCGATGGGAGTTTTTTTAGTCTTTTTGGATGGTGGATTTTAATTTAATAAATTTGCTATTCATATCATCCAATCTCTGAACCAGGGTCAGAATCAACTGCGCTTGAAATTTCTTTTGAATCCTCAGGTTAAATTTTTCTATGATTTCCGTAGTGATTTTCATGACCACCACTTGCGGGGAGTCGGCAAGGGCGTTGGAATTTCTTGGGCGATTACTGATCAAAGAAATTTCGCCGAAAATCGATCCGGCTTTTAGTTCCGCGATGGTAACCTCTTCTGGTTCCTGAAGGGAGATGTGCCCTTCCTGAACGGGGGCCAAAGTTGATTTAGTAATTCGAATAGATCCTGTCAGAACCACGAATAGAGCGGACCCGCTTTCCCCTTCCTTATATTTTTCAAAAATTCCGAAGGTATTCACCAGTTTGGCTTTTTCATCGTCTGAAAATTCCTGAAAAAAGGGCAACCGTTCAATGAATTCATGAATAGGATTTTTTTCCAAGTCACACCTCTAGGTCGATAATGTTAATGGAACCAGTTGAAATGGTCACACCCACTATAAAAGATATATTATCCTTTGTGCACCATTTTTTTTCAGATTGGTTTTTATATTTTGTGGTCAGCAAATCAATGAAAGACTGTGTTTCTTTCATTTGGCTTGAATTATGGTTTCTTTTGAAGATTTGGTGCGCCAATTTTGCGTACATGAGTGCGTTTTGCCCATCTTTCATTTCATCATATATTTTCCCGATTTTGAGGTGGGTTTCGGCACTTCTGTGATTGAAATTCAGGGCCAACTTGTATGCCCAGGCTGCTTGTTCGTAACTTCCCAAAACCAGATCCCCGTTTTCGGAGAGATCGAGTAGGTTCTGTTTTTCTTCATCATCCATTTGAGAATCCATAAAACGCTGGGCTTCGAGATAAGCTTCCCCCAGTTTTGCCAGCAGAGTTCCAGGGTTGCCGCCATTATTTTTTAAATTATTCTTTAAACCTGAAATATTTTTACTGAACCGGGAGAGTTTTGCTTGTGGGGTTTCTTCGGAAGATTTGACTGGAGTATTGGGCAAGGAAGCAACGACCACTTCGGCTTCTTCTTCCACAACTTTTCCTTGCTCTGGTTTTTTCTCAGTTTCCTTTATCTCTGGTACATCGATTTCCTTATCAAATTCCCTGTCCAACGATTTCAGAGTTTCTTCATTTATTTTATTCTGCTTGTCCTGAGAGCTTCGCAAGTCCGAAGCTGCTTTTACAGCCAGCCTCCTCTCGACTTTTTTCTCTCTTACTACCGACTTTTTCTTTCTTACTATCGATCTTTTTTGGGATTTTCGACGCTCGGTCTTCCGTTTTTCTGTTTTTTTGCGGTCAGCGATCTTTGATCTGGATGTGCGCAAAACGGCTTGGCGCTTCTCGAGGTTTCTGATCCGTTTTTGTTTTTTAATTTGTTTTCGGGCAGTTCGGACATTTCTCTTCTTTCGAAATTTTTTCCGGGACGAATCTTGTTTCAATTCGGAGATTCTTTTCTTTTTACCTATCTTCAAAGCTGCCAAAACTTTCCGATTAGAATGTTTAGCATCCCGTCTTTGAGATTTCTGCCCTCTTCGCATGGTTTTCTTTGCCACGTTCATGCCAGCAAAAAGATCCCTGGCGACACTTTTTGATTCTTCCTGGTATTCTCGTTGGCTTTCTTTGAGGGTATTTCTGGCCTCGAACAACGCCGCATTTGATTGAGCCCGTGAATTTTCCAAGGCCAGGTTCTATTCCTCTTTTAAATCGCTGAGGGCCGAACGGCTTGACTGAAGTATTCCCACCGAATCCGCCTTTGCAGAGTCCATTTCCTTCCGGGCGTCCACCAGAGAATCTTTAAGTACCGTGGTTTCCTGTTGCCAGATTGCCTTTTGATCCTGAAGAACTTGTTTTATCTCTTGAGTCATTGATTTGGCTTCCACGCGCATCTTTTGCAGTTCCCTCTTCATTTCTTCTTTGCCTGCGAGAAAATCATTTTTGGACTTTTCCAGGATCCCCAGAAGTTCTTTCTGAATTGCTTTGGTTCCCAGTTGTAGCCCCTGCAGTTCGGCCTTCAATTTAAGGCCTCTTCTTTCATCGCTAACTTTATTTCTTCCATGATGCGTTGCATCTCCAGGCGAATTTGCTCCATTTCTTCCCGCAGAATTTCCTGTTCTGCCAAAGATTCATTAAGGAGGCTTTTGTCAAATTTTTCGGGTTTGAAATCCTGGGCCTGGGCAGGAGAAAAGAGAAGGAAACATTACAAAAGCAAGATTCCGATGAAAAAGGTTCCTTCCATGCAGGGAACAGCCGAACGGCCAGAGTGTCTTTTTAAAGCAATGTTTTGCATTATTGGGATAAAATAAAGTTAGACATTAAATTGTAACAACTTATCGGTAGAATGAGTGCGAATTTGACCTCTGCATAGCAAAAATAACCGAAAATATGAAATTATTGCGGGAGTTTATTCAGATTGCAGAGGTATCATTAAAGGGAACAGCAGTATAGAAGTCACATTTGAAGGAAAAGATAAGCGATGAAGATCAGACTATCAGAACATGTGGGAACTCATTGTGCGTCCATCGATGATGGGCAGAAGGTGTATAATTTGCTTGCTTCGGAATTTAAGAAAGGCAACTCGGTTGAATTGGATTTTCAGGAGGTACAGTCTATTTTGACGCCCTTTCTCCATAATTGCATCGGTAAGCTGCTGAACGAATACCAAAAGGAAACCGTTATGGAACGATTGGTTTTGTGCAACCTTTCAGCGGAACATTTAAAGCAGGTGAACTTATATATTGACCGAAAAGACAAGGAACATTTTCAAAACGATTCCAGAAATTCCCTTATCGAATTATTTGAAGAGGATGAATTAGGTGACATTGGTCTCTGACCTGGATGAAACGGATAAAAAAGTGGAATTGAAAATATTTTTGCAAGCAAGGAAATTAAGGAGCGGATAGCCCGGAGCGATAAGTGGGATTAAGAAAATTTTTTGAAAGCAAGGAAATTAAAGAATTGAAAGCTAGGGTGGAATCCAGGCCCGGTGATCCGGCGGCCCATTTTAATCTGGGCGCAGAGTATGAAAAAGCGGGTAGGGCTGAAGAGGCGATTTGCGAATTTGAAGAAACTTTAAAGGGTAATGCGAATTCTGCAGAAGCGCATTATAACCTGGCGATCTTGTATGAAAGCATGAACAAAGGGGACAAAGCCATTTTTCATATTCTTAAGGCCGGTAACCTTTTTGGCAATAAAAATGACCAGGTGAACAAGGTAGAAGCCAGAGGTTTGTTAAGAAAGTACTACCGAAAATTTAATGTAAAACCGGAAGATTTCCCTAAAAACGATTTGGATAAATAATTAGGCTATTATGGTGAAGCCCATTTTGCGTTGAGATAAAAAAAGTTTTGCGGCTTATACGCCCAATTGCCGGATGGCCTCATAAATGACTATGCTCACAGTATTGGCGATATTGATAGACCGCACCCGCTCATCATATTGGGGGATGCGATACGTCTGCCCCTTGTTTGACTGAATGAGATTCCGAGGGAGCCCCCGGGTTTCACTACCAAAAAACAGATAGGCACCCGGCTGGAATTTATGCTGGAAAAAATCTTTCTGTCCTTTGGTAGAGAAAAATACCTTTTGGGCGGATTGTGGAATTTTTTGTAGAAACATTTCAAGGTCGGGATGGGTTTTGACCTTTACGTGTTTCCAGTAATCCAGACCCGCGCGTTTAAGCTGGCTGTCGCTGATTTCGAATCCCAGCGGTTCTATAAGATGCAGGGTGCTTTGGGTTGCAAGGCACAACCTCCCAATCGTACCTGTATTCATGGGAATTTCTGGTTCCACTAAAACGATATTTAACTCATGTGGCATGGTACTTTTTTGGGTTAGGGGATTTTCCTGTTAGATCGTAAATTTTATAACAAAAACGAGATGAGTCAATAACTCCTTAAAATTCCATAAGTTGTGTCGTGACGGGTCCATTTGTTTTCAGCTCCTATTTTCAGGATGTTTCAGCTGAATTAAAAAGGAAAAAAAGCGAATCCCCGACCTTCACCCAGCATCCAAGAATTACGGACGCAGATCAGGTTCTTCATGATCTTGAAACCTTGAAAAGAAGGAGAGGAACATGGATGAAATAGGCGATTATATGGTTTCCCCCATACTGAGCATAGACATGGAATCTACTGTTCAGGAGGCGGCCCAGTTTATGGTTGCACATAATATTGGATCCGTGCTGATAAAAGAGTTTGAAAAATATGTGGGTATTGTGACTGAAACGGACCTGACTCGCAAGGTACTTGGCAAAGGTTTGAATGCTGAATCCACGGGAATTTCGGAAATCATGACAAGCCCTATTCTTTCATTGGATTGTTATTTGCCAGTGGAGGAGGCGAACCGTTTTATGCATAAAAACAAGATTCGACATCTTGCGGTTACGGAGGAGGATAAAATAATAGGCATTCTTTCCGTGAAAGACCTGGTTGCTTATTTCTCCAAAGATTTTCGTATGCAGGAATAATCGATTCCAGTATGGAGCAGTACGAGCAATTTTTTAACTGTCCCCATTGTGGCGAGGCCATTTCTGTCCTCTTGGATTTTTCAATTCCAGACCAGGAATATATAGAAGATTGCGAAGTCTGTTGCCGCCCGATAGAGATAAGATATGAAGTGGGAGCAGATGGAGAAATTGAGTTTGAGGGAGGGCGGGGCTGACAGGAAGGTTTTTAGATTTCTTTAGAGCAAGACCTTGTTGTGGCGAGGGCGATTTATTTTTTAACTTTTTTCCGTTTGGTTTTTTTCACAATCACCTTTTTCACGGTGAAGTTATCCGTTCCTTCCCATGTTACTTCGAGATAGGGAGGGAATTGTGTGGCCCTGTCGATTTCTGTGGATTCGACCTGTTCCGGGCTGAGGTTCAGTACCTGGGACAGATCCACCCCGTTGAAACGTGCATCCTCTAGGTTTGCTTGGTCAAAATTGGCTCCGGTCACATTGGCCAAGGTAAAGTCGGAGGCGGCCAGGGTCGCTTCGGTGAAGTCGGCCTCCAGTAGGTTTGCTTCGTTGAACCGGGCTTCGCTTAAAACGGCCCAGCTGAAATCTGCCCAGCGAAGGTCGGCCTCGGAAAAATCCGTCGCGACCAATTGGGCATCGGCAAAATAGGCATCATGCAGGTCGGCCTTTGACAGGTTGGCTTCTGTCAGGTCCGCTTCGATAAAATTTGCATTACTCAAATTGGCTCCGCTCAGATTTGTGTTGTTGAGGTTTGCTTTTGCCATTTTAGCGTCATGCAAATCCAGTCCTTCCAGGTCCAAGTCAGCTAAGACTGCCCCAAAAAGATTGTCCTTAGAGTCGAGCACCTTCTTTTGCTCGGCATTTTTCTTGGCTTCCAGGCGTTTAAGTTCCTTGACCTCCGCTTCGCTGAGTTCAAGTTCTTGGGACTCGCCAGGTTTTGGTTGGATTTCTTCTGCCATGAGTATATTTATAAATTTAAAAGTTACTGGGGCTTCCGGCAATTGCAACCATCAGACAGCTGCAAAGTTTTTCAGGCTTTCCTCCAGCCTCTGGGAATTTAGGTTCTGGCCGATGAACACCATTTTGTTAAGAGGGGAATTCGACCCCCAGGGCTTATCAAACCGGCCCTCAAACATCATGTATACACTTTGAAAAAGGTATCGCTCTGAAGAACCTTCAACATTCAATATTCCTTTAGCCCGGAAGACATTCATGCCCTCCTGGATTAGGAGCATTTGGAGCCACAGGTTTAAACGGTCCGGGTCGACATGACCCGGAAAAGAAAGCGAAACCGAAGAAATTGTTTCGCCGGTTTCGTGCTGGTGCGTATCGAGGGTGATGGTTTCTAATGTATTATTTAAATCAAATCCTCCAATATTTAATATTTTGTCCAAATCGATTACCGCATTGGTGGTTTTGCAGACTTTCGCTGTGGGGTTGATCTGGCGTATCTGTTTTTCCAGCTTTTCCATTTCCGGTTTGGTTACCAGATCAGCCTTATTCAATAGAATAACGTTGGCAAAAGCGATTTGTTCCCAGACGACTTCCTGCTCATTTAAATTTTTAGAAATATGTTTTGCGTCAACCAGGGTAACAATTCCATCCAGAAATAGAGATTTTGAAATTTCGTCTTCAATCAGGAAAGCCTGGGCGATCGGGCCGGAACTGGCAAGGCCGGTGCTTTCAATTAAAATGTAATCAAATTTTTGCTGTCTCTCCAAAAGCCTGTTCAGGGTTTCAATCAGATCGCCGCGAATGGAGCAACAGATGCAACCGTTGCTCATTTCAAATATATCATCATCAGCTCCGATAACAAATTCAGAATCTATGCCTATTTCCCCGAATTCATTTTCGATTATCGCGATTCGTTTTCCATGATTTTGCTTTAGTATATAATTCAGGAGTGTGGTTTTTCCGGAACCCAGAAAACCGGCTAACAGCGTTACGGGCAACTCGTTTAGGTTTTTATCATTGTCCATGTGGCAGAATTTTAGTGAAGGTTTTCCTTGATGGTTCTTATTATAATACTGAAATAAGTATAATTGAAAAAAAGATGTGGGTTCCGGGCCAGGCCTGTTTATTTTGAATCAAGATGGTTATGCTTCGTAGATATACATTAAGAATAATATTTATGGCAGCCCTGTTGGCGGGATTCGTTTTTTCATCAACCATCCAGGCCCAGACTAGCCTGGCACAGGAACATTTTGAGCGCGCGGTAGGGTACCATTTAAGCGGTAACAATGAGGCGGCAATAAAGGCTTTTAGAGAATCTCTCCTCTATAACAAAAAAGATGCTACCACGCATTTTTACATGTCACTGGTTTATGACGTGATGCACATGGGTGTTAACGCAATAAAGCATATGTTGAAAGCAGAAAAGTATTTTGAGGCGGAAGGACGAGATTACTGGAAGGATCGTTCGCGACAAAGGGTAGAAGATTATTATCATCTTTACAAGTATGAAAAAGAAGACTTTGAGAAATAATTTTTGAGGATTCTAGATATGAGTGTAGAACGGACCAATAAAATATCTGTCTGGATATTAATTGGTTTTATTTTTGTATTACCACTTTTAAATATTGATTGTGCTCCGAAAGAAAATATTGAGCTGAGAAAAGGTATCGCGGTAGTAAGATATATGTCAGCGCCACGCCAATTACAACGTTCCGCGTTCTGGTACGCATACCCTGGAGGGAGCCCGGAGCAGTTTGTCGAATGGATGTTCTCTCCGATAGGTTCAGCGATATGGCCGCCTGTTGAAGGAGGAGGAGAATTTAGTCCGGAGGAAGAAAAAATGATTCAAAAGACAGGGGTTCCTTTTCTTCCTGCAGGTGTTTTTCTGGTGTCTGGTAAGCCTGACATAGACAGGGGCCAGCAAGTGGTGGTGCGTGGCGATGATGAACGTCAGATGATGGTTGTGGAGGGCTACCTCGATCCGCAGGACGCCCCGGTTCTAGTTAAAGAGTGGCCATTTCCCCGGGGCGAACACAAGGTGGATTGATAAACTAAACTAGGCCAATTTGCCTTTATATTACAATAAGGAGGGGAACAGCTTGCCTCTGTGAAATATTTCCTGCAGGCGTATCAAGAAAACATTGACAATTTGGAGGTTAGGAGGGCACAAGTTCAAGGTCTTAGCATGAAGGATGGAAGGAAGGTTAATATGGCAGTAAACATCCAAGAGGCGATCAAAGACTGGGTAGTTTCGCCTCCACATGTATATATTAAGTTGAAGGAAACACTTGAAGACCCGAGGAGTTCTTTCAGGGAGTTTTCCGGAATTATTGGGAATGATCCCGCTCTCACTGCGCGTCTGTTGAAAATTGTCAACAGTTCCTTTTACGGGTTGGAGAGTGAGGTCGAGACCATTACCCATGCTTTGGGAATTATTGGCACGGAACAATTGACGGAATTGGTTCTGGCGACATCGGTGACGGAGCAATTTCCCAATATTCCTGAACGTTTGGTGAATATGGATCTTTTCTGGAAACACTCGATTGCCTGCGGGGTAACGGCGAAGATTATTGCCAGCTGGAATGGGAAGCGCCATCTGGAAAGTTATTATCTAGCGGGGATGCTTCATGATATTGGAAGTCTTATTATTTACAAAAAATTTCCGGATGAGGCGGAAAAAGTATTAGCGCGTTGCAAAAATAAAAAAGAAAAT
>JYMV01052600.1_pt1 | contig 10705 bp, 6 predicted proteins | sample 338911 | NCBI WGS metagenome assembly JYMV01 (sample SAMN03354496, study PRJNA234377) | hydrothermal vent metagenome | biome: Deep sea; feature: Hydrothermal plumes at the Eastern Lau Spreading Center, Western Pacific Ocean; material: Seawater | place: Tonga | collected 2009 | depth 2000 m m
TTTCTAGGGAGGGAGAAATAGCTTTAGCTTCAATTTGTCTTATTCTCTCTCTAGTAACTGAAAACTGCAAACCAACTTCTTCTAGAGTATGGTCAGTATTCATGCCAACACCAAATCTCATTCTTAATACTCTTTCCTCTCTAGGGGTTAAAGTTGCTAAAATTTTTGTTGTGGCTTCATTCAAATTGGATCTTATTGCTTGATCTAAAGGCATTAAAGCATTCTGATCTTCGATAAAATTTCCTAAATTACTATCTTCCTCATCACCTACTTGTTTTTCTAAAGAAACCGGTTCCTTAGATATTTTTAAAACTTTTCTAACTTTATCAAGTGGCATTCTTAATTTTTTTGCCAATTCTTCTGGTGTTGCTTCCCTTCCATGTTCACTTAATATCAATCTTTGTGTTCTAATAATTTTATTTATAGTTTCTATCATGTGAACCGGAATTCTAATTGTCCTAGCTTGATCAGCTATTGAACGGGTTATTGCTTGTCTAATCCACCAAGTTGCATAAGTGGAGAATTTGTATCCTCTTCTATATTCAAATTTATCTACCGCTTTCATTAAACCAATATTGCCTTCCTGGATCAGATCTAAGAATTGTAGTCCTCTATTGGTATATTTTTTTGCTATTGAAATGACTAATCTTAAATTGGCTTCAACCATTTCTTTCTTAGCTAGCCTGGATTCTCTCTCACCTTTTTGTATTCTGCTTACCAATTTTTTATAGTCTCCTACTGGGATGCTTAATTTTTTACTTATTTCAATCAAACGGTCCCGAGTATATAAAAATTCCTTTTTATTTTTTGCAAAGAAAGATTTCCATTTTTTATTTTCATTTAAAAAATTTTTTAAATTTGGATTTATTTCATTACCAACATAAAATTTAACAAATTCTTCTCTCGAAATATTACTTTCTTGTGCTAATCTGAGAAGCACACCTTCTAGAGATAAAATTTTTTTATTTTCTACATAGTGAGATTGCACTAACTGCTCAAGTTCTGATGAAGCTAGCTGTAAGGAGTTTATTTTTTTAACTATTTCATTGACTATATTTTTATAATTTCTTTCTTTTGAGGTTGAGAATGTTTTATAATTTAATATTGAATCAAGCTTTTCTTTTTGATATTTGATTAGTTTGTTATAGTTTTTCTTTAAATTAGAAATCGTTTTTAAAACTTTTGGTTTAATTTCATTTTCCATTGCAGCCAAAGAAACATTAAATTCATCTTCTTCATTAGCTTCTTCGGGTAATTCGCCTTCATTTTCTTCTTTTTTTTTGTATTTATTTTTGACTGATGATTTTTTTTCAGTATTTGAAGCTGTTGTATTTGATTCGTTACCGTTATCATAATCTAAGTAGCTCGTATCAATATCAATTATTTCTCTTACCAAAATTTCATTATTTTGAAGTTTTTCATGCCATGCAAAAATTTTTCTAGCTGTGATCGGACTTTGCGCCAGTGCATTCAACATTACTTCTTGCCCTGCCTCAATACGTTTTGCTATAGCTATTTCTCCTTCCCTAGAAAGAAGTTCCACACCGCCCATTTCCCTAAGGTACATTCTAATGGGATCATCACTCTTTTCTGATAATTTGTCTTCGTCACCTGATGTAGATTCTTTCTTTTTTAAAACTTTATAGTCAGATTTATTTTCTACTAACACAATGCTGTTATCAAAAATATGAAAAATGGCTTGTTCCAAGTTTTGTTGTGTCCTACATCTTTTGCCCATCGACTTACTTAATTCATCATAAGTGATAAAGCCTCTGTGCAAGCCTCTTCCCATTAGTCTCGCAAATGATTTTGTAATAATTTTTTCCATATTAGATTTGAATATCTAGACGTATATAATTATTAAATTTTATAAATCTATTGCTAATTTAGCCATTATTAGCTTGCCTTTTTAAGTCTAACAATTCCTTGTAAGTTTCTTCGTTCATATTTTGGATCATTTTTTTCTCTAGGTTGTCTATTTTTTGATTTAGTTCAAATTTTTTTAGGTCATTATTAATTTCATCAAAAATTAATAATATCTCGTCATCATTCTTTTTTATTTCTGTAATAAATTTTACAGGTGCCAAAGCGCTAATATCATTAATCAAACTTAAATATTTTGTCTGTTTGAATTTTTCTTTTAAAGTATTTGTTTCGAAGGTTTTATTTGAAGACAAAAAATCGATTATTTTATTTAAAAAATCAACACAAATTTCAGTATAGAGTTTTAATTCTGATAGCAGCTCAATCCTTTTTTCAAAAACATGTAAATTATTAATAATCAAATATAGTATTGAAAACTCTTTTAATTCAACTTCTCTATAATTTTTTTTCTTAAAAAATATTTCTTTTGTTGAATTTAGAGGTTGTGCTTCTCGATATAGTCTAGAATTTATTTTTTGTTTTTTATTTGTTAAAGGTGTCAGTCGGTTCAACTTATTTAAGAAAAATTCTTTTGTATATTTTCTAACGATTTCATTTTTTACTTTGTTTGATTGATTTTTTAATACTTTATCTAATTGCGCAAGGGATGAAGGTTGATTTATGTCAATATCGCTATAATAATGATTCCAAATTAAATCATAAATAGAAATTTTTTTATTTACGTAAGATAAAAAGTAGTCTTTACCGTTTTCTGTAATAAAATTGTCTGGATCTTTGTTTTTTGGTAAGAAAAGAAAAGAAATCTTTAAATTGGGCTTTATAATACTTAATAACCTATCTGCAGCACGAACAGCTGCATTTACTCCGCCCTGATCTCCATCAAAACATATAATAATATGATTAAAGAAGCGCCATGCCGTTTCAACCTGTCTTTCTGTTAATGCTGTTCCTAAATTTGCGACTGTATTAATAATTCCAAATTTTGTTAAGGTAATAACATCCATGTACCCCTCTACTAAAAAAACTTCATCATGGCTTGCAGAAGAATGTCTAGATTTATCTAAATTAAATAATGAATTACCTTTTTTAAAAAAAAGAGTTTCAGGAGAATTAATATATTTTGCCGATTTTTGATTAGAAATAATTCTTCCTCCGAATGCAATGGTTGATCCAGTCAAACCATTGATTGGAAATATCAGCCTATCTCTAAATCTTTCAATATATTTTTTATTTTTTTCATCAAAATAAAAAAGTCCTGAGTTTAAAATATCTGATTCAGAAAAATCATTTTTTAATTTTTCAAAAAAAACAGACTCTCTAGAAACAAAACCAATTTTAAAATGATTAATTTCTTTATCCGTTAAACCTCTTTTAAGTAGATAGGATTCTAATTCTTTTGATTTAACATTTTTGAGTTCATTATGATAATAAGATTTATATTTCTCCAATATCTTTGAATATGTTTGCCATTTTTTTTCTCTCTCTTCATCTAATTTTGAAAATTTATAAATTGGAAGACCTGCTTCAACTGCCAAAGTTTTGACCGCTTCTCCAAACTTCATATTTGCTGTTTTCATTAAAAAATCAAAAATATTTCCATGCTCATGTGAACTAAAACAATGATAAAAACCCTTTTGATCATTTACTGTAAAAGAGGGAGTTTTTTCGTTAGTAAATGGAGAAATTCCAATGAACTCTTTACCTCTCTTTTTTAAATTGACTGACCGGCTAACCACCGTTGAAACTTTTAATCTACTTTTAATTTCTTCGAGATATTCCTTCGGATATTTCATTTAAACCTAAATTATTTCAATATTTCTTTTACCTGTTCTCCTGCTTTTGCAAAATCTAATATATCTGAATATTTTTTCTTTAGTACGCCCATAACTTTGCCAATATCCTTCGGTCCTTGGGCCTTTATTGATTGAATGGTTTCTTTGCAAACTTTAGTAGTTTCTGTTTCGTTTAATTGCTTTGGCAAAAAGGCGCTGATTATTTCAACTTCTCCTTTTTCTATTTCTAAAAGATCGATTCGATTATTCTTTTTATAAATTTCAATTGATTCATTTCTTTGTTTAATCATTTTTTTCAAGAGTTGTTTAATATCCTCATCTTTAATTCCTGTTCTATTATCAGAGGTTCTGCTAGCAATATCTCTATCTTTTACGGCTGCTAAAATCAGTCGCAAAGTAGAAATTTTTAATTTATTTCGCTCCTTAAGTGCTCCTTGCAATTTTGTTTCAATTTCGATTCTGAGAGACATGATTATTAGAAGACCTGAATCTACTTTAATAAAATAAAATCTTCAAAACAAAAAATTAAGTTACTTGACGCATCAAAATCAATTACTTATGTTGCGCAAAATCATGTTTTATTGTATTAACCTATAACTCATGAGTTGTATTTGTTGGAAGTGTCTATTTAAAAAAAGATAATCTTAAAAAGATTAATCCCACAGGAATTTTAGTTTTAGAAGATGGCAGTTTTTTTAAAGGCCATGGATTTGGCTTTGAAGGCACAATGACGGGGGAAGTTTGTTTCAATACTTCAATAACAGGTTATCAAGAAATAATCACAGATCCTTCATATGCGGGACAAATAATTAATTTCACCTTTCCGCATATTGGAAATGTTGGAACAAATAATGATGACCATGAATCTGATAAAATTTGGACCAGGGGAGTAATTTTTAATTCTGAAATTTCAAACCCATCAAACTATAGAGCTTTAAAACATTTAGATAACTGGTTAAAAAAAAATAAAATAGTAGGTATTACTGGTCTTGATACTAGAAGTTTAACAAACTTTATAAGAGATAAGGGAGCTCCGAAAGGAACTATTTCTTTTTCCAAAAAAGGAAAATTTAACATTAATAAATTAACAAATTTATCAATTAAATGGAGTGGTTTAAAAAATTTAGATTTAGCAGAAAAAGTTACAACTAAAAAAAATTATAAATGGGCAGGATTTAAAACCTGGAAAAAAGAAAGTCGATTTTTAAAAAATAAAATTAAATCATTCAAAGTTGTAGCAATTGACTATGGAATCAAAAAAAATATCTTAAGATATTTTTCTGATTTTAAATGTGAAGTTAATATTGTTTCTTGTAAAACAAGTGCGATAAAAATATTAAAAATGAAACCTGACGGTATATTTTTATCTAACGGCCCTGGTGATCCAGCGGCAACAGGAAAATATGCAATTGGAATTATTAAAAAATTAATTAAAGAGGAAATACCTATTTTTGGAATTTGTCTTGGTCATCAAATACTTGCGCTAGCACTTGGTGCAAAAACAAAAAAAATGAAACTTGGACATAGAGGTGCTAATCACCCGGTCAAAAATTTAATTAAAAGTAATGTAGAAATTACAAGTCAAAATCATGGTTTTGAAATTATCAAAGAAAGTTTACCAAAGAATATTGAGGTCACTCATAAATCATTATTTGATAACTGTGTTGAGGGAATCAGATTAAAAAATAAACCTGTTTTCTCTGTTCAATATCACCCAGAGTCTAATCCTGGTCCACAAGACAGTGTTTATTTATTTCAGGAATTTATTAACAATATGAAAAAAAATGCCAAAAAGAAAAGATCTTAAAAAAATTTTAGTAGTTGGTGCTGGACCAATAATCATTGGTCAAGCATGTGAATTTGATTATTCGGGAACACAAGCATGTAAAGCCTTAAAGGATGAAGGATATAAAGTTATTTTAATAAATTCAAACCCAGCAACAATTATGACTGATCCGGATGTTGCAGATAAAACTTATATTGAGCCAATAACTATAGAAGTTTTAGAAAAAATTATTAAAAAAGAGAGGCCCGATGCCATTCTTCCTACAATGGGTGGCCAAACTGCTTTGAACTTAGCAATGGAAGCAGAAAAAAAAGGTATTTTAAAAAAATATAAAATTGAACTTATAGGAGCAAAATCCAAGGCAATTTCAAATGCTGAAAATAGAAAAAAATTTAGACAAAATATGCTTGATATAGGACTAGATTTACCCAAATCAAAGATTGTCAAAAATATTAAAGAAGCCGAAAAAGTTTTAAAACAAATTGGCTTACCAGCAATAGTTAGACCTTCTTTTACTCTTGGTGGACTGGGAGGTGGTATTGCGAAAAATAAAAAAGATTTCTTCAAGATAGTTAAAGATGGTTTGAATGAATCTCCTGCAAACCAAGTTTTAATTGAAGAGTGTTTAGAGGGTTGGAAAGAATTTGAAATGGAAGTGGTAAGAGATAAAAAAGACAACTGCATAATCATCTGTTCAATTGAAAATGTTGACCCTATGGGAATTCATACAGGAGACTCTGTGACTATAGCTCCAGCTTTAACTTTAACTGATAAAGAGTATCAAGTTATGAGAAATGCTTCAATTGCATGCCTTAGAAAGATTGGTGTCGAGACTGGTGGATCAAATGTTCAGTTTGCAATCAATCCTAAGGACGGAAGAATGGTAATCATAGAAATGAATCCGAGAGTTTCAAGATCTTCGGCTCTTGCTTCTAAAGCAACTGGATTTCCAATTGCAAAAGTTGCCACTAAACTTGCCGTGGGCTATACATTAGATGAATTAAAAAATGAAATTACAAAAACAACGCCGGCTTCTTTTGAACCTACTATAGATTACATTGTAACAAAAATTCCAAGATTTACTTTTGAAAAGTTTTCAACTTCGCCAGCTACACTTGGAACTTCTATGAAGTCAGTTGGAGAAGCAATGGCAATAGGAAGAAATTTTAAAGAGTCTTTACAGAAAGCATTGGTATCTTTAGAGATTGGCTTTTCAGGTTTAGATAGAATTTTTGAACTTAATAAAAATCAGATAGAAAAAAAACTTAAAGAAAATATTCCTAATAAAATATTATTGGTAGCTGAGGCCTTTAGAAAAAAAATAAATATAAAAAAAATACAAAGACTATCAAAAATAGATAATTGGTTTTTAGAACAAATTAAGGAAATTGTAGATACAGAAAATGAAATTATAAAAATTGGTTTGCCAAAAAATTATATCGAGTTTAATAGAATTAAATCAATAGGTTTTTCAGATAAAAAATTATCTGAATTAACAAAAATTCCCGAAACGGTAGTTAGAAAAAAAAGAACCGCTCTTAAAGTAATTCCTGTTTTTAAAAAAGTCGACACATGTGCTGCTGAATTTAAGTCTTTTACACCGTATATGTATTCAACCTATCAAAGAAATTTTTCAATTAAATCCGAATGCGAGGCAGATCCATCTTCAAAAAGAAAAATAATAATTCTAGGAGGTGGACCAAATCGTATTGGTCAAGGAATAGAATTTGATTATTGTTGTTGCCAAGCAAGTTTTGCTCTTAGAGAAGAAGGTTTTGAAACAATTATGATTAATTGTAATCCTGAAACAGTTTCAACAGACTACGATACAAGTGATAGACTTTATTTTGAACCTCTTAAGGAAGAATACGTTAACAATATTATCAATAGAGAAAAAGAAAAAGGTAATTTACTTGGAATAATTACACAATTCGGTGGCCAAACACCCATTAAACTTGCTAAATTTTTACACGAAAATAAACTACCAATTCTTGGTACTCAATACACCTCTATAGATTTAGCTGAAGATAGGGAAAGATTTAAAAATCTTCTGGATAGATTAAAACTAAAACAAGCCGAAAGTGGAATTGCAAAATCTTATAATCAAGCAATCAAAATTGCTGAAAGGATTGGTCTACCCTTAGTTGTTCGACCATCATACGTTTTAGGTGGTAGAGCAATGGAAATAGTTCATGAAAAAAATCAACTAAAAAATTTTGTGGAAGAAGCTTTTAAAGCTGCAGAAAACAACCCAATATTAATCGATAAATTTATTAATAATGCAATGGAGGTTGATGTTGACGCCATTTCAGATGGCGATGAAGTATTTGTTGCCGGGATAATGCAACACATTGAGGAAGCTGGTATTCACTCAGGTGACTCGGCTTGTTGTCTGCCTCCAGTATCTATTAAGGAAAAATTAATAGTCGAAATTAAAAATCAAACAAAAAAATTAGCATTAGCGCTAAAAGTAAAAGGTTTTATGAATGTACAGTTTGCAATCAAAAATGACGAAATTTATGTAATTGAAGTTAACCCAAGAGCTAGCAGAACTGTTCCGTTTGTTTCAAAGGCTAAAGGAATTCCTTTAGCTAAAATTGCTTCAAGAGTAATGGCTGGTAAAAAACTATCAGAATTTAATTTAATAAATAAAAACAAGAATATGTTTGCTGTGAAAGAAGCTGTTTTTCCATTCAATAAATTTCCAAACGTTGATGTGTTGCTAGGCCCTGAAATGAAATCTACAGGAGAGGTAATGGGACTAGATAAAGATTTTGGTCTTGCATATGCTAAAAGTCAAATTGCTGCTGGAAATTCATTGCCAACAAGAGGGTTAGCATTTATTTCTCTACAAGATAAACATAAAAATGAAGGTGTAGATTTGGCAAAAAAATTGGTTAAATTAAATTTTACATTGTGTGGAACCGAAGGTACTGCAAATGTAATAAAAAAAAATGGTATCAAATGTAAAAAAGTAAATAAAGTAAGTGGAGGCTCTCCTCATATTGTTGATATACTAAATGCAAAAAAAATTGCCTTAGTAATCAATACTGGAGGTGGAAAGCGCACTTATCGTGTTCAAGATTCAACTTCCTTAAGAAGAGCAACATTAATTAATAAAGTTCCATATTGTACAAATATGTCTACTGCTTATGCTTGTTTAGAAGGTATTAAATCTCTTAAATCAAAAAAAATGAATGTTGAAGCAATCCAAAATATCTTTCATCAATCAACTGGCCAGTCAGTTTTGAAAGTTACATAGTTGACCTGTAAACATCTTCTCTCTTTTTTGATCATTTTTTTTTCCATTCCATGCCAAGTATTGGGGCCACTTGAAAAAAAATATCCGTAATTATCTTTGTATGGCACCGTCTTCACTTTATTCATTTTTTCATCATAAAAATCCGTTCCCAAATCCTCCGATTCATTAAATGGATTCGCAAACAAAAGGCATGAAATCAGTTTTTCTTTGATATCGCAATGCGGTTTCAGCCAAAATCCTTGTCGGTCACATATAGCTTCAATTCTGACATATGAGTTTGAAAGATTTTTTTTTATCAACTCACTAATATATTGATAAGTTTCTTTCAATCTAAGTTCATCAATTAAACTTGTAAGATTTGGAAAATTTTTTGAATTATCTTTTTCAATAAAGCATCTAAATTTAAGTGCCTCTCCCCCGCTGGATATACCTTCTCTAAATTTTCCTTCTCCACCATCAATTGCTCGTGTTCCATCGTAACCAATTTTTAATTCTTTCAAATTTACGATATTTGCGTCACATATTTCCTTAATAGACTTTTTGGTTAAAGGTTTGTTTAGTTCCCAGTGGTCAAATGGCATTTTATGAAATTTTGATCGTGTTTTTAAAGAATTTAAAAATTCCATAATTTAATTACTCAATTTAGAATGTATCATGGGTGCTATTCTTTCAGCCTCATTAAAATGTTTATATGACCAATTTTCAACTTTTTCTTCTAAATTTCTTGTAATTCCCATTTCTCTAAATAAATGAAAGAATCTTTCAAATCTATAGTTATTCATTTTGGGTTGCATATGTGCGACAAATATAGGTTTACCAGATGCCGCTGCCTCAGAAATCATTGAAGTAGAATCGCAAGTCACAACTATTTTATTCGCCAAAGCAAGTGAAGCTAGATAAGCCTGCTTATCTACAGAATTAACAACATAACCATCTGAAAGAAATTCTTTGTTTGCTAAATCAATTATTCTTTTTGGTGTTCTCATTGAAGGAATAATAATTATTTTGTAACCAATAGATATAAAATTTGATCTAACTTTGTTAAATATCTTAGTCAATTCTTCATTGCTAAAATTATAATATTTATTTGGACCTCCTAATATTAGGGAAACAATTTTTTTGTTATTGATTTTATCAGATAAATAAGAATTTGCCTTTTCAATCTCATTTTTTGTAATGTAGTGAATTGCTCCCTTTGAATTTATAACATTTTGTCCTACCAAATTGTCATGCTCGGGAGCAACAATAAGATCAAAATTTTTGAAACTGACTTTTGGGTCTTGTATATGAATTGTAAAAATTTTATCATTTTTTTTCTTAAGGATGATAGATGGAACAACACTTTTCCTTCCACATGAAATGACTAAATCAAAAGTGTCATCATTGTTTATATAATTGTTATCTTTCAAAATTATTTTTGATATTGGAGTAAGTTTAGGTGGAATATAATTCCACATCAAGTTTAGTCTTACAATCTTATGTTGAAATTCAGCTTTCAAAGCTTTGGCAAGACCTTCCACTTGACTAATCATGCCATGGTATCCTTCTGTTAATAATAAAGCTTTTAATTTAGCCATGTTTATTTATTTATATTTCAAAATTTAATTTATCCAAACACATTTGTTTTTATTGAAATGTAATTAAAAGGATATATACATTATCCTTGGAATCATGCGCATAGAAGAAGATATCAAGCTAGACTATTCTGACGTTCTTTTTAGACCAAAGAGAAGCACTCTGCAAAGCCGAAAAGAAGTTGGGCTCAGACGTACTTACAAATTCAAACATAGCAATAATGAATGGTCGGGTATACCTATTATGGCCGCTAATATGGATGGGGTTGGTGAACTAGAAGTTGGTAAAAGTCTAGCAAAATTTGAATTGATGACATGTTTAACAAAACAACATGATATTAAAATTATTAAGCGTTGTTCATACATTAAATCAATTTACCCTCATTTGGCACTTAGCACAGGAACC
>JYMV01010219.1_pt1 | contig 10703 bp, 6 predicted proteins | sample 338911 | NCBI WGS metagenome assembly JYMV01 (sample SAMN03354496, study PRJNA234377) | hydrothermal vent metagenome | biome: Deep sea; feature: Hydrothermal plumes at the Eastern Lau Spreading Center, Western Pacific Ocean; material: Seawater | place: Tonga | collected 2009 | depth 2000 m m
AGGTGTCAAGGAAGTACGTGCCTGGACAATTACTAAAGGAATGAAGGCACCCCAGCTCTATGAAGTTGTTGTACTTGATCACCTCGGCTCTAATGAAGCCTTTCTCAAAGTCAGTGTGAATGACACCTGCTGCCTGGGGTGCCTTCATTCCTTTAGTAATTGTCCAGGCACGTACTTCCTTGACACCTGCCGTGAAATAGGTCTGCAGGTCCAGCAACTTGTAAGCAGATCTTATCAATTTGTTTACGCCAGGCTCTTCGAGTCCCATCTCAGACAGAAACTCTTGCCGATCTTCGGCCGTGTCCAACATCGTGATCTCTGCTTCAATGCCTGCTGCGATAACAAGTACTTCAGCATTTTCATCTTTTACCGCCTTCTTCACTGCTTCCACATAGGCGTTGCCTTGATTTGCTGAAGATTCATCTACATTGCATAGGTACAAGATCGGCTTGGTAGTGAGCAGCATCAACTCATCGATATAATGCTGGTCCTTTTTATCTATGGTAACAGTACGAGCAGATTTACCCGCTTCTAATGCCTCCTTGAGCTGCGTATAAATTTTCAGGATCTTAATCGATTCCTTTTCTCCTGTTTTTGAGGCCTTTTGCTGGGCACTTACGCGCTTGTCAACCGTCTCCAAATCCTTGAGCTGAAGCTCCATGTCAATAACATCCATATCGCGAACGGGATTTACAGAACCATCTACATGCACCACATTATCGTCATCGAAACAACGGATGACATGGATGATAGCATCCGTCTCACGGATATTACCTAAGAATTGATTACCCAATCCCTCACCTTTGCTGGCACCTTTTACCAGCCCGGCAATGTCTACAATTTCAATAGTGGTGGGTACCACTTTCTCCGGTGTAACCAGGTCAGATAATATGTTCAACCGATCATCCGGAACGGTGATCACACCAATATTGGGTTCAACGGTACAGAATGGAAAGTTGGCGGCCTGCGCCTTTGCATTGGACAAACAGTTGAACATGGTTGACTTGCCAACATTCGGGAGGCCTACTATACCGCATTTTAATGCCATCTATAATATTTTTCGGAATCTGCCTGCATCACTTTCGCTACAACTTCAGTGAGCAAAGCCGGTACGCAGGGTATGCGGGTGCAAAACTACCAATAAAAGGCCATTCTAAATTGACCTAAAGTTTTCAACATATCCCCTGTTCTTTTCAACATTTAAAGGTTAGCCGTTAATTAAGATTTACATTTGGCCAACCAAAAAAATTCCTAATTATGTCGTCAACTGTCAAAGAACCAAAAATTTCCATGCCCGAAGTAGCTCACTTATATAAAATATGTTCCCAGGTGCGAAGGGATATCGTTCGCATGGTTCATGCAGCACAATCTGGACATCCGGGCGGTTCTTTAGGATGTACAGAGCTTTTTGTTGCCCTTTATAACGAGGTTCTCAACCACGATCCACGCAACTTTACCATTGAAGGTACCGGGCAAGACGTGTTCTTCCTCTCCAACGGTCACATATCGCCAGTATGGTATAGTACTCTTGCAAGGAGCGGTTATTTCGAATTATCAGAGCTGGCCACATTTCGCAAAATCAACTCCAGGCTCCAGGGCCACCCCGCAACAGAAGAAGGATTACCTGGTGTTCGCATTGCCTCGGGTTCCCTGGGACAAGGGATTTCTGTCGCAAACGGTGCTGCATTGGGCAAGAAGCTAAACAAGGACAACAACCTGGTTTATGTACTTACTGGAGATGGAGAATTGCAGGAGGGGCAAGTATGGGAAGGAATGATGTTCGCCGCAGCCCATAAGATCGACAACCTCATAGCCATCGTAGATTATAATGGCCGCCAGATAGACGGAGACTGCGATGATGTAATGCCACTGTTGGATCTGGCCGCTAAGTGGCATGCTTTTGGTTGGGAAGTCATTGAAGTTGAAGAAGGAAACGACATGCAAGAGATTCTCAATACACTCAAGCTTGCCAGGGACAAAACCGGCAAAGGAAGGCCAGTTGTGATCTTGTTAAAAACAGAAATGGGCAATGGAGTGGATTTCATGATGGGCAGCCATAAATGGCACGGTATTCCGCCAAGTGATGAGCAGCTTGAAAGTGCACTCGCCCAGAATGAGGAAACGCTTGGTGACTATTGAGAGGGATACTGCCGCAGGCAGCAATTTCTTATGATGTTGAATCGTTAAACTATTAAGTGAAGCATAGAAAGTCCAATAGCAAATTGATCAAAATTTCCCGAGTTATCGGGATTTTTTGCATAATGTCGTTGATGTTAACTCCATCGCTGAGAACGCTTGCGCAGGTAAAGGTTAAGCGACCAATTACTACATCAAGCGACGAACCTTTGACCCGTATTTTATTTGTGTTTGACGGATCTCAAAGTATGTATGGGAGGTGGAAGAGCGGCATGAAAATAAAGATTGCACAGCGCTTGCTGGGAGAAGTAATAGACAGTTTGTCAGTTAGGCCAGACATAATGATGGCCTTCAGGGCATACGGGCACCAGTCACCCGTAATATCCAGGGAGCAGCGAGACTGCGAGGACACTAAATTAGAAGTTCCGTTTGGTACTGGCAATGCTGACTTCATTCGGAAGAAACTGGATGAGATCGTTCCGAAGGGCACAACACCAATCGCCTATTCACTGGGGCAAGCAGCCAATGACTTTCCACCGTGTGATAATTGCCGGAACATCATCATCCTGATCACTGATGGGATTGAAGAGTGTGATGGTGACCCCTGTGCAGTCTCCTGGGCCCTGCAAAAGAAAGGAATCGTTCTCAAGCCATTTGTAATTGGAATGGGCCTTGATGAAGATATCATGAAACAGTTTGAATGTGTGGGCAACTTTTATGATGCCAGCAATGAGGCGGTATTTAAAAACGTGCTGAGCATTGTGATTTCCCAAGCCATGAATTCAACCTCTGTGCAGGTTAACCTGTTGGACCAGTCGGGCGAGCCGACAGAGACCGATGTGAACATGACCTTTTATGAACAATTCTCCGGGGCCATGAAGTACAACTTTATACACACCATCAATCACCGTGGAAATCCGGATACGTTAATGATCGATCCTCTCGGAAGGTACAAAATGGTGGTGCATACCATACCTCCGGTGACCCTGGACAGCATTGAGATAACTCCCGGTATTCATAATGTGATTGCGGTAAATGCACCACAAGGCCAGCTATTTTTGAAAATTCGCGGACTCAGCGATTACAAGCAGCTGCAATGTATCATACGCAAGCATGGTAGCATGCAGACACTGAATGTTCAGGATTTCAATACAACTACAAAGTACATTGTTGGCAAATACGATTTGGAAGTATTATCATTACCCCGCCTTAAGTTCAGTATCGACATAAAGCAAAGCCATACCAATACCATTCAAATACCACAGCCAGGTATTGCTTCTATATTGTTAATGACGAAAGGTCAGGCGGATATTTTTCTTGAAAAGGACAATAAGCTGGAACTCATATATACCCTATCTCCTCTATCGGTGCGCGAGACATTGGTACTACAGCCGGGCTATTATCGACTCATTTACAGGCCCGCAAACTCCCGGCAGTCGCTGTATACCCTGCAGAAGAAATTCAAGGTTACTTCCGGGTCATCTACTCAAGTCAGACTGTAAAGGGTTAGATGGCTCCAGACTCTTTTAGAGCTTCAATAGATTGCTGGTCATACCCCAGGCGTTTGAGTATTTCCTCAGTATGCTCACCAAGCAGTGGTGCCTGGGTGTTTTCAGGTGCTGCCAGCGCTGTTGATTTAAAGGGCAAATCAAAGTACGTTACAGCACCTTCCGCGCTGTGCTCATGAACTTTTACCAATCTCCGATGTTGTACTTGCGGATCCTCGAGGGCCTCCGCCATTGTGTTCACCGGTGAGATGCAGCAATCTGCCCCATCCAGCACATCTGTCCATTCATCCCTGGTCTTTGAAGCAAAAATAACACTGAGTTCTGCAACTACATGTTCAGATTCTTCACCCATTACCATATGTTTACTCACCAGATCATCCCTATTGATTGACTGGCAAAACTTCGCCCAGAATTTAAACTCAAGAGCGCCCAGGGCGATATACTTATCATCCTTTGTCTTATAGAGGTTATAGCAATGCAGGAGTCCGCTTAGTATATCTGACGTATCCATGCCAATGGATGAAACACTCTCTTTTTGAGCCAGTGCAACAACATTGTGCGCCAACAGGCCATCAAGCATCGAAACATCCAGGTGTTGCCCCTTCCCGGTTGAAGTTTGGGAAATGAGGGCTGCAAGGATTGCCATCGCTGCATTCTGTGTTCCACCGACGATATCCCCGATCTGGAAATTGGGAATGGCAGGCTTCCCTCCACCACCAAGAGTTGGGCGGAGGATGCCGGCATAGGCGAGGTAATTAAGGTCATGGCCGGCTTTTGATTTATAGGGGCCTGTTTGCCCATATCCGGTTATGGAACAGAGAATAATAGCCGGATTTCTCTTTACCAACACCTCATAAGACAAGTTCATTTTGTCCAGTGCGCCAGGGCGAAAGCTCTCCACAACAACATGTGCGTTTTCCACCATCTTTAGCAGTACCTCCCTACCCTCCTCTTTTCCAAGATCCAAAGTGACAGACCTTTTGTTTCGATTGACCGTGAGGAAGAAAGTGGAGATATTCTTTGTGAGAGGAGGAATTGCCCTGGTATAATCGCCATCTCCCGGCTGTTCAATCTTAATCACCTCTGCACCGAGATCGGCAAGATGGAGGGTACATAACGGGCCGGGCAACAAGCGCGATAGATCTAAAATTGTAATTCCGTCCAGTGGTCTTGCACTCATGATAAAATGAGGTGTTAAAGCTTATTAATGTCGATTGTGCTGACTATCTTTCGTTTATGAAATCTCCAGATACATGGGAGGCAAAATTAACATTAATCGATTAATAACCGGAGGTATTACAGAGGGGTGGAGCCATGCTGGCTATTGTGTTTTTCATCCTCCGTTATAAAAGCTCTTACCCTCTGCCGCCATCTTCTGCAGGAGCTCAGGCGGTGCAAAGCGCTCGCCGTATTGATCAGCCAGCCGTGAACACTCAGATACAAATTCTTCAAGGCCAATCCAATCAATAAAAGAGAATGCCCCTCCAGTATAGGGTGGAAATCCAATCCCTAGAATGGAACCAATGTCTCCGTCAACGGCAGAGGTAATTACATTGTCTTCGTGAGCTCTCACCGCTTCTACTGCCTGCCTGTACAGCAACCGCTTCTTCACCTCTTCAATATCAAAGGGTTCTTCTGCTTCGGGATATAGCTTTTTTAACTCTGGCCATAGGAACTTCTTCTCCCCGTCAGGATATTCATAGAATCCCTTTTTTGCCTTCTTTCCCGGCCTGTTCAATTCTTCCATGAACTGATTTACGATTTCAACTGCCTTGCCTTTGTATTTTTTTCCCGTATCTGCTTCAGTTTGCTTATTGATCTTGTACATCAGCTCGATACTCACCTCATCAGCAATAGCAAGCGGGCCAACGGGCATGCCAGCTGATTTTCCGGCATTTTCGATCACTGCTGCCGGAATACCCTCCGCCAAACACTCTAAACCTTCAAATAAATAGGTACTAAACACCCTGGATGTAAAGAAGCCCCTGCCGTCATTCACGACAATAGGTGTTTTGCCAATCCTTCTTGTAAAGTCAACACACAAGGCAATTGCATCGTCACCAGTCTTCTCACCCACTATGATCTCCACCAACGGCATCTTGTCCACGGGAGAGAAAAAATGAAGCCCGATAAAGCTGCCCGGCCTCGAAGAAGCTTCCGCTAAACCCGTGATAGGCAGCGTCGACGTATTTGAAGCAAAAACGGCCGTTTCAGCCATGGCTATTTCTGACTCTTTTGTAACGGCCGCCTTCAATTCCCTGTCTTCAAATACAGCTTCTATAACTAACTGACAATCTGAAATATAAGATGAATTATCTGTAGTTTTGATTCTATCTAAAATTGTATCCATTTTAGCCTGCTCCATCCTGCCTTTGGACACTTGTTTACCCAACAATTCACTGCTGTAAGCTTTGCCCTTTTCTGCCGCCTCCAAAGACACATCTTTGAGCACCACATTGAGTCCAGCTTTAGCTGTTACATAGGCTATTCCGGCACCCATCATTCCAGCTCCAAGTATGCCAATGGATTCCAGCTGAGATTCTTTTGCTCCTTCAGGCCTGGCTTTCCCCTTGTTTGCCTGATTCAAACTATAAAAGAGCGTCCTGATCATGTTCTTAGCCACTCCTGAGGTAACACATTTGGCGAAATACCGGGATTCATGCGCCAATGCCCTGTCAAAAGGCATCTGGAGTCCTTCATATACACTGTTCATTATGATTTTCGGCGCCGGGTAGTTTCCCGCAGTCTTCTGGAGCAATAAGCCCGCTGAGGCTGCGAAGACCATGACCGCACCCGGTGTTTGCACTCCGCCACCTGGTATTCTGAATTTCTTTTCATCCCAGGGCTGTGTGGCAGTACCTGAATTGAGCACCCATTCTGTGGCCTTTTTCATCAGGTCGTCACCATCTGCCGCCAGCTGGTCAACCATTCCATTCTCCAAAGCTTGCGAAGGCCGGTAACGCCTGCCTTGCAACAAGGCCTCTAATGAAGGCTGGATACCAATCATTCTTGGCAGGCGCTGAGTCCCCCCACCACCGGGCAACAAGCCCAGCGTTACCTCTGGCAGGCCTATGCGAACCGCCTTGCCATCAATGAGTATCCTATGATGACAAGCCAAAGCCAGCTCATATCCTCCGCCCAATGCCGTGCCGTTCATGGCGGCTACTACAGGTTTTCCACAGGTTTCCAGCTTTCTCATGATGGCATCCAGGCGATTGGCAATGTCAATGACCTGTTGCGCATCTTTAGCAGCCAATAGGAGCTGCAGGTCTCCTCCAACCATGAAGTCCTTCTTGGCAGATGCAACTATCACCCCCTTGAGCACCTTCTCCTCCAGCACTTTATCAATTGCCCCCTCATACGCATCAATAAAATCTCCATTGATCACATTGACAGAACCCGGGTTGTTGAGGGTTATTACCGCTATGCCGTCACCGTTAACCGTGTAGTCAACCATTAGATGCGTTCAATAATTGTGGCTATTCCCATTCCACCACCAATGCACAGTGAGATAAGCCCGGTTGATTTGTCCTGCCTCTCCAGTTCATCGAGTAATGTTCCTGTAATAATAGCTCCGGTAGCACCCAGGGGATGCCCCATGGCTATTGATCCCCCGTTGACATTTACCCGGTCCTGAGACACTTTTAACTCTTCCATCAAACGCATTGGAACCACGGCAAATGCCTCATTGATTTCAAAGAGGTCAATATCCTTAGCATCCATTCCCGCCTTGGAGAGTGCTTTCCTGGAAGCAGGTGCCGGCCCTTCCAGCATAATTGTTGGCTCTGCCCCCACTATTCCGAATGACTTGATCTGTGCCCTTGGCGTTAAACCGAGCTCCCTGCCAATGGCCTCATTGCCCAACAAAACCAATCCCGCCCCATCTACAATACCTGATGAGTTGCCGGCATGATGTACGTGCTCAATTTTTTCAATTTCCGGATAGCGCTGAATGGCAACATCATCAAATCCTGCCATTGACCCCATCTGAGAGAAGGAGGGATTGAGTCCTGCCAGGATCTCAGGAGTAGTTTGCGGACGTACTGTTTCATCTTTGTCCAATACTACAATTCCGTTTGGATCCTTCACCGGGATAATAGACTTATCAAACCTACCCGCTTCCCATGCCGCTGCTGCGCGCTTATGCGATTCTGTGGCGAATTCATCCAGCATATCCCGCTTATATCCAAACTTCGTAGCGATCAGATCTGCGGAAATTCCCTGGGGCACAATATAATGGGAGGCTATCATATCCGGATCGGTGAGCAATGCTGAGCCATCAGATCCCATGGGCACCCTGGACATTGATTCAACACCGCCAGCTACCAGGAGATCAACCTGGCCTGACATTATATACGCGGCCGATTGGTTGATCGCCTCAAGTCCTGAACCGCAGAATCGGTTGAGCGTTACCCCTGCAACATTATCATCATAGTCCGCATGGAGGGCTGCTGCCTTGGCGATATCTCCACTCTGCTCCCAGCTCTGGGTTACACAACCTATGATTGCATCCTCTACCTTTGAGGTATCAAGCCCGTTGCGCTCCTTGATCGCCCTGAACACAGTGGCCAATAATTCCACAGCTTTTGTTCCGTACAAAGAACCATCTTTCTTCCCCTTTCCCCGGGGAGTGCGTACAGCATCATAAATAATTGCTTTCGACATCCTGGATTTTCTGTGTTGCCAAATGTACGATTTGTTATGCATAACGAGCATATTCATCCATCGTCCAGGACAATCAAATTTTCCTTTATTAAAACTACCTTTAACGCTCCGTAAGAACTTCAACAATTAATAAGAACAAATCATGAGAAAAGGCACACTCCTCTTTCTGCTGCTGACATTCGCCAGCCAATTTGCAATTGGTCAAAACGAGGCGGACTTAAGCGTCATTACAAGAATAAGGCAAGAGGCCACCGAGAACTCCCAGGTGATGGAACTGGCTTATCAACTGACAACATTGAACGGGCCAAGATTGACTGGTTCTCCCGGATGCCGCAGTGCAGAAAACCGGGCCAGGAAGACTTTGGAGGAATGGGGAATGAGCAACGTAGCTCTTGAGCGCTGGGGAACTTTCGGAAAGAGCTGGGAGAACACACACACGTATATAGCCATGAGCAGTCCCTATTACCAACCACTTATTGGAATTGCAAAGCCCTGGACAGGCAGTACAGAAGGGCAAGTTACAGGCGTTCCATTATTGGTCAGCATTGATGACGAAGCTGATATGGAGAAATACAAGGGCCAGCTTAAAGGCAAAATGATCATGGTTGACTCGGATCCTGATGATGACCTCAATTTTGAGGCTGATGCTTCCCGGTTTACTGATGAAGACCTGGACGGGAAATTGGAGAACAGCCTGCTTGGCGACGGCAGCGGGCACAATTATACTCCTGAACAAATTGCACGGTATCGAAAGCGGCGTAAGCTTAACCGTAAGCTGAGGCTATTTTACATAGAAGAGGGAGTAGGTGTAATCCTGAGCAAACGCCGAGGTGACATGGGGACCGTATTTACCTCCAGTGCTTCCGGTTTTAAAACAGGTACAGAAGCAGGTGTTCCGGAAATTGAAATGGCCTCTGAGCATGCCAACCGCATTATCAGACTTCTGCGCGACAGCCAGGAAGTGAAAGTAGAAGTGCATATTACCAATGACATACTTGAAAGTGATACCACGGAGTACAATGTCATCGCAGAAATACCGGGTTCAGACAAGAAGCTCAAATCTGAAGTGGTAATGCTTGGCGGCCACCTCGATTCCTGGCATGGGGGAACCGGCGCAACTGACAATGGGGCTCCTTGCGCTGTAATGATGGAAGTCATGAGGATAATAAAAACACTAGACCTCAAACCAAAGCGCACCATCCGTCTTGCTTTATGGACGGGTGAAGAGCAAGGGCTGTATGGGTCAAAAGGTTATGTAAAGGAACACTTTGCTGACCCAGATAAGATGGACCTGAAACCTGAGCACGGCAAATTGTCGGCCTACTACAATCTCGACAACGGAGCTGGAATGATCCGGGGAATTTATCTCCAGGGAAACGACGCAGCACATCCTCTTTTCGAATCGTGGTTTGCACCTTTCAAGGATCTTGGTGCGGAGACGATCTCCATCAACAATACGGGATATACTGATCATGTGGCATTCGACAACGTGGGCTTACCAGGATTTCAATTCATTCAAGATCCCCTGGAATATTCCTCCCGCACACATCACTCCAATATGGACACCTATGAGCGCTTGTCTGAGAGTGACATGATACAGTCTGTCATCATTATCACTTCCCTGGTGTACCACACCGCAATGCTGGACAAGAAGATGCCGAGGAAGCCGCTGCCAGAGGCGAAGACCAGGACGACGTTTCACTAAGCCGCAAGAACAACTCCGCTGCTTTAGAGTGAGCGCATGCGTGCTGTAAGGGCAAACGAGTATACTTATTTCGTATCTTTTCTTAAATTCTGTTCATAATAAGGAAACCTGACGTCTCGTTATGATACAAACCCATGCCTCCACACGCCCATTATTATTTGAAATGAAAAATTCCTTTGTATCTTTTTATTGTTCTTGCATTATAAGAGGGAAAGCACAGCAAAAATAAATGACAGAACAGTCTAAATACCATCAAACCAAGGACCAGCTGGACACAGAGGCAACGGAGGTCGAAGCTGCGAAGAAAGATTCAGCTCAGTTTGAGGTACTTTACAACAGGTATTACGAGCAGATATTCAGGTATTTGTATCATCGGCTTGACAGTAAAGAAGAGGCATTTGACTTAACATCGGAAGTGTTTCTGAAAGCCATGCTCAACCTGTCCCGGTTTGAGTATAAAGGCGTGCCTTTTTCATCCTGGCTTTACAAAATTGCCTTTAATGAGCTCAACCAGGCATTCAGAGCCAACAAGGTTAAGCGAACAATAAACATTGACAGCACCAGCGTGCATGAGATCATTGAAGAAATGGAAGAAGGAAAAGAAGATTACAAGCCCCTTTTGAGATCTGCGATAAACAGCTTATCAGACACAGACCTGAACCTTGTGGAGATGCGGTTTTTTGAGAAAC